>Ga0315899_10000986_pt1 | contig 33254 bp, 27 predicted proteins | sample LakEriMetagenome_2_FD_203518 | JGI IMG/M metagenome (GOLD analysis project Ga0315899, IMG submission 203518) | Freshwater fungal communities from buoy surface, Lake Erie, Ohio, United States - Buoy 4 MA112 | ecosystem: Environmental > Aquatic > Freshwater > Lake | place: USA: Lake Erie, Ohio...
GCGAGTTCCTCAGGCAACTGATCCAGTCCGGCATCCGGTTCGCTGCCAGCCAACACGGTGTGGAGGGCTTCCCCATGAAGGACATGGCCGCCCTGCTGACGCTGTTACACGGGGATGAAATCCACCAAACCCCCATGGCGGTGGATGTGGAAACCCGGGGGGAGATCACTCGTGGCATGAGTGTTTTTGACACTCGTTGGGCCACCACCGCCCAGCCCAACGCCTCCGTGGTTCAATCATTCCCGGAAGGGCTGATGGCCAGATATCTGGAATACATCACGCCCAGGGTCGATCTGGGATAGGGTCAGCCAAGCCGTTTTCAGTCGGCTAACTCATGCCACGCCGGATTGGTGAACCACTCCATCCGGGCCATTCCCTGCTGGATCCCCAGCGGGCAGGACAGCAGCATGGCCCCCGCCTTGGGGAAATGAACGGCCTCAGGTTCGGTTCCCAGCAACCAGGCCGCCACCTCGGCCATCTCCGGCATATGCCCCACCAGGATCAACCGCCCGGAATCTCCCCGCTTGCGAAGCGCCTCCAGAACCGCCCCGGAACCCATTCCGGAAGCGAGGGGAGCGAACGACTCCTCCCGCCAGGAAACATCCAGCTTGTGCGCCCCTTTCGCCATCAATCCCGCAGTTTGGGCCGTGCGGACCAAGGGGCTGTGGAGCAGGAGGTGCGGCTTCCAGCCAATGGCTGCAAGCGCCTTGCCTACCAATTTCGCCTGGGTTTCCCCTTTGTCGCTTAGGGGGCGCTGGAAATCATTGGGAATTTGACGGCCGTCCGCATCCACCGCATCCGCATGGCGGACCAGGCAAATCTCAAGTTTGGACACCCCAATTCCCCCAAACATCTGGTTCAAACGGCCCAATTTTCTGGAAATGCCAGCAAAATCTTCTTCCCCAGCCGGCTGGGGACGCCTTTGGCATGGGCTGAAGGTAGGCAGGTATGATAATATAAAAGCTTGCTTTTGTTGTTCCATCAACCCGCTCAGGCGGGTGATTTTGTTTCTGGTGGTATGTCCGACTCATGATGCCCAAAGACATTCGCAACATCGCCATTATCGCCCACGTCGACCACGGCAAGACGACCCTGGTGGACCAGATGCTCCGACAATCCGGCCAGTTCCGGGAAAGCGAGCTCCGGGGCGAGCGTATCCTGGATTCCAACGACCTCGAGCGCGAACGCGGCATCACCATCCTTGCCAAGAACATCGCCCTGCAATTGGGCGAAACCAAAATCAACCTGGTCGACACCCCCGGTCACGCCGACTTCGGCGGCGAGGTCGAGCGCACGCTCACCCTCGCGGACGGCTGTCTGCTGCTGGTGGATGCCGCCGAGGGAGTGATGCCCCAAACCCGCTTCGTGCTCCGCAAGGCTTTTGCGCGCGGACTGAAGCCCATCGTCGTCATCAACAAGATCGACCGGCCCGACGCCCGCATCTCCGAGGTCCTCAACGCCGTTTTCGACCTGTTTTTGGAGCTCGGAGCCACCGACGAGCAGATGGAATTCCCGGTCATTTACGCCTCCGGCCGCGACGGCATCGCCTCGGTGGACGCCAATGTCCGAGGCACCGACCTGAAGCCGTTGTTCGACGCGGTTCTGAAGCACGTGCCCCCTCCGGTGACCCGCCCGGACGATCCCCTCCAGATGCTGGTCACCTCGCTCGATTACAACGAATTCCTTGGCCGCCTCGCCATCGGCCGCATCACAGCCGGCAGCATCCGGAAAAACCAGCGGATAGCCCACCTCCGCCGCGACGGCAGCCGGAAGGACCTGCCCGTGAAGGCACTGTTCACTTTCGACCGCCTCGGCCGGGTCGAGGCAGAAGAGGCTTTCTCGGGTGATGTCTGCGCCGTGGTCGGCATCGACGACATCGACATCGGTGATACCATCGCCGAGCTCGACAAAGCGGTGGCGCTGCCCCCCATCGCCGTGGACGAACCCACTCTCAGCATGGTTTTCCGCATCAACGACTCTCCCTTCGCCGGCCGGGAAGGGACCTTTGTGACCAGTCGCCAGCTGCGTGAGCGATTGACCAAGGAACTCGAGCGGAATGTCGCCATGCGGGTCACCTCAGACCCCGAGAAGATGGATGAGTTCCATGTCGCGGGCCGCGGCATGCTGCACCTTTCCGTCCTCATCGAGACAATGCGCCGCGAGGGGTTTGAGCTTTCCGTCACCAAACCCAGGGTCCTCACCAAGGAGATCGATGGCGAGGTCATGGAACCGATCGAATTCCTGGTGATCGAGGCGCCCCAGGGTGCGGTCGGCGCGGTCATGGAACTGGTCGGCAACCGCCGGGCGGAATGCCTCAAGATGGACAGCAACGGCGTCACCAGCCACATCGAGTTCACCATCCCCGCCCGCGGGCTCATCGGCCTGCGCAACCGCCTCATGACCGCAACAAGCGGCGAGGCGATCGTCCACCACAATTTCCACGAGTACGCCCCCAACCGCGGCGCGATCGCCGGGCGCCAGAACGGCGTCCTCATCAGCATCGAGACCGGACGCGTCACCGCCCACGCCCTCGAGGCCCTTCAGGATCGCGGCATTTTGTTCGTGCAACCGGGTGACGAGGTCTACGAGGGCCAGGTCGTCGGTGAGCACTGCCGCGATAACGATCTGGTGGTCAATGTCTGCCGGGAGAAGAAGCTGACCAACATGCGCGCCGCCGGCTCCGACAAGACCGTCGTCATCAAGCCGCCCCGCCAGATGAACCTGGAGCTGGCGCTGGAATACATCGACGATGACGAGTTGGTCGAGGTCACCCCCGGCGCCATTCGAATCCGCAAGATTTACCTGAAGGAAAACGAGCGCAAGCGCTTCGCCCGCTCCGCCTCGGTTTGACCTGCGGAAAACGCCTGCTTAAGGGGGAGAATCCATGCGGAAGACGCGCCTTTCCCCAGGCCCATGGCTGCTCGCATTCACCACGGTCTTGGCAATGGTGTGGTTGGCCGGCCAAAACCCGATTGCGGGCGTGGTTGGTTTCCTGGTCGGCAAGCATGTCCTGATCGCGGTCCTGGCCCGGGAACTGGGGGTCGATTCCCCCAGGGCGGGCTGATCGTGCCGGCATCGCTCTGAAAGCGCTGCGGGTTGGCAACTGTTTCAAAAACGGCTGCCAACCCGCTTTTTTTCTTGTATTCCGTTCTCAACAGGACGGTTTCAACTTGCCCCGCAAAATATCCAGCACCCCGGCCAAAGGCACCCGGACCTGCTCCAGGCTGTCGCGGTCGCGCAGCGTGACCGTGCTATCCTCCTTGGTTTGGCCATCCACGGTGATGCAGAACGGCGTCCCGATCTCATCCTGCCGGCGGTACCTTCGGCCGATGGCGCCGCCATCATCGTATTGCACCGCCAACTCGCCCTTCAGCTCGGCGTACAGTTTCTGGGCCACCTCGGGCATTCCGTCCTTGTTCACCAGGGGCAAAATGGCGGCCTTCACCGGGGCCAGTCGGGGGTGCAGCTTCAGCACCACCCGGGTGTCCCCCTCCACCACATCCTCGTGGTACGCCTCGCACAGGAACGCCAGCGTGCCGCGGTCCGCGCCCGCCGATGGTTCGATCACATGCGGAACAAACCGCTCCCGCGCCTGGTCATCGAAATAGCGCAGGTCCTTGCCCGACCCCTTGTGCCGGGGCTTGCCGTCCTCACCCAGTTCCACCGCCAGCTCCCCGTCCTTCCGGGCCAGCTTGCCCTCCATATGGCTGCGCAGGTCGAAATCGCCACGGTGGGCGATCCCCTCCAACTCGCCGAACTCGCCGGGCGGCAGGAACGGGAAAGCGTACTCGATATCCGCGGTGCCGCAGGAATAGTGGCTCAGCTCGTCGGCGTGGTGGTCGCGCAACTGCAGCCGGCTGGAGGAAAGCCCCAGCGACAGGTACCAGGCGTAACGCCGGTCGCGCCAGTACTTGTACCAGTCCGGTGATTCCGACGGCTTGCAGAAGAATTCGATCTCCATCTGCTCGAACTCGCGGGACCGGAAAGTGAAGTTCCTGGGCGTTATCTCGTTGCGGAAACTCTTGCCCACCTGCGCGATGCCGAACGGCAGCTTCACCCGCGTCGAGTCGCACACGTTTTTGAAATTCACGAAGATGCCCTGGGCCGTTTCGGGCCTGAGGAACGCCGCCCCCTCCTCGCCGCTCAACGCGCCCACGAAGGTCTTGAACATCAGGTTGAATTCCCGGGGAGCTGTCAATGTCCCGGTCTCGTTGGCGTCGGGCCCTAGCACCTCGGTGAAGTCGGCGACCGTGGTCAGCGACACCAGGTCGGAGCACCAGGACAGCTCGTCGGCCTGCTTGGCCCGCAGGTTGAAAAATTTCAGGGCCCTCGACTCGGTCTCCTTCAGACCCTCCTCACCACCCGTCTGGCTTGAGACGAAGATTTTCCTTCCCTTGGCCTCAACCCAGCGCCCGCGCACCTGGTCGTGCCGGTACCGCTTCTTCGACACCCGGCAATCGACCATGAAGTCGTGGAACAGGTCATAATGGCCCGAGCATTTCCACACCTGTGGATGCATGATGATGGAGCAATCCAGCCCCACCATCTGATGGGTGGTCGGGGCGCCGGGCGATGTGATCAGCTCATTGTGGCCGGTGACCATGTCCCGCCACCAAGCCTCCTTCACATTCCGCTTCAATTCCACGCCCAGGGGACCGTAATCCCAAAAGCCATTCAGGCCCCCGTAAATCTCGCTCGACTGGAACAGGTATCCACGCCGCTTGCACAGGGCCACCAGCTTGTCCATCTCCATCATTCCGCATCCTTTCGCGGCGGACCGGGGATACTCCCGTTTCGCGCCTTCCTGGGCCAAAAAACCAAAATCCTAAAATCCCAAAACCCTTCAAAAAATCGTTCGATTAGCCCTTTCAGTGCCCGGGCACTTTGTCTCGCGCAAGACTCCTGGGCCCCGGGCCCACCAATTCCAATCGCGTCGGGTCATGGCGCAAGCGTGGCACCACCGGCAGGCTGTCCAGAGAAGAGGCTAACTCCACATCACCGGCGAATCCAAGCCCGGCCAAAGTTCGCCCGTGCTCCTCGGCCTGGAGCGCGGCATGCAGTTGCCCGGGCTCCATGGTACCTGCCATTTCCACGGCCAGCCGGGTTTCTATATCCCCAGACACCGCGTACGGTTCGTCCAGATGACTCAGTTCCCTCGCCAGCCAACCCGCGAAAAGCGTGTCCTCACCACAGGGCTGCCCATGCTGCCCAGCGCAGACAATCCGCACCGGATCACCCGTCTGGTTCAATTCCTCCACCAGCGCGGAGAGGTTCACGAATGCGCCCGCGAATACTCGACCTGCTTTTGCGACCGAAAGCAGGGCCCGGGTGCCGTTGGTAGTCCCCATCACGATGGACTTGCCCCGCACCCGGGCAGGGGTGAAATCCAAGGGTGAATTTCCCAAATCAAAGCCGGGAGGCTTCACGCCCCCTTTTTCCCCGACAAGCAAAACCCGGGCGGGATCCAGCCGCCCGGACAACCCCAAAGCATCCTCAGGGGACAGGCACGGCACCACCGCCGTGGCACCCGACGACAACGCCTGAATGATCGTTGTGGTGGCCCGTAAGACATCCACCACAACGGCCTGCTCCTCCGCGAGTGAAATGGCAATTCGTTCCCCAGTCACACCCCCAGGTGTGAGATGGACTCGCACAGTGCGCCTGCCGGTGCTCAAAATCTTGTCTTTGTCCGCCATCAGCTTCCACGACAAATGACTCAACCAAGACAGAAACCCTGTCCGGATGGCACTTTGAAACGAGTTGGGGGCTGCTGTAAAGGCCGAATTGAATTACCGACTCGCAGTTGAAATCAAAAGATTTCAATCACTGGCCTGAAGTCATAAGAAATGGCCCGGGAACCTCCCGAATGGCCCGGGTCATGGTTACCCACCCAGCCTCGGCCGGCGGTTTGACAATGCGATAGGCGGTTTCCAAGGCCTTCTTGCCCTCTTCCTGCAGGGCATCTTTCCACTCCGGCCAAGGTTTCAGCAGGATGGAACCAGGCTGAATCCGGCTTGCCAGGCGCAATTCCCCGGCAGGGTTGGCTTCCAAATCGGTTTTGGCTTTTTGCTGGAACATTTTCGGCAGAATTGGCCCGATTGCCCCCAACAGAATGCAACTCACCACCAGCAAGGCGGTCCGCCCCCGCCATACCTTGGAAGGCCTGGGTACCACGACAGTTGGCTCATGGAAGGCCGGCATGGAAATGGCAGACAGGATCTTTTGGCGCAAACCCTCCGGTGGCAAACCACCCTGCAAACCTTCCAGGGTATTGGCCACCCGGGCGATTTCCCGGCAATGGAAACGGCAATGGCTGCATTCGGCCAGATGGCTTTGAATGGCGGCGCGCCTGGGCAGATCCACCCAGTTGTCCCGCAACCAATCCTGACAGGCGTGGCAATCCATCACGCCTCCTTCGCCGGATTGAAGCCAAAAGGCTCTCCAGGCCCGGTTTCACCCCGGGGCGATACTGATTCCACATGGCCACCTTCAACCAGCCAAAGCCACAGGGCTTTTCGCCCTCTGGAAAGCCAGGTCTTCACGGTGCCAATCGGCTTTTGCAATATCTGGCCCACTTTTTCCACAGGCTGGTTCAGTTGATGGTGCAATACCAGTACCAGCCGGTACTCCTCGCGCAAAGTAAGCAACCCTTCCCGTATCGCCCCCTCCAGCGCGGGCGCACAACCAGTGATGGAAGGATGCTCCTCCAGTTGCTGGGGCAATTCCCCATATACCTTGGCTCCGGTGCGCAGGTTTCGGCACACATTGGCCGCGATGGTCAAAACCCAGGGTTTCAAGGGTCGGCCATCCCAGTGGTGCAAAAAACGAAAAACACGGACGAAAGCGTCCTGCGTGGCGTCTTCCGCATCATGGGTGTTTCCCAGCATTCCCAGGCAAACCCGGTAAACTTCTGGGAGGAACAAATCAACCAGTTCAGTGCGGGCGTTTTCTTCGCCGGCATGGATCCGTTGCACCAGTCTGTGATCTGGGGCCTCGTTCCGGCTCATCGGATGCAGTCCCGCAACAGGTCGCGAACTTCCTCCGGGCTTGCGTCCTGGAGGCGCTTGCCTTTGTCCCGCAGGCGTTCGTCAAAACGCATCGCGGTGTCGGTCATCCGCTCGTGCGTTTCATCCGAGCCACCCACCAGCAGAAAGTTCTCACTCTGCGTGATCCGTTTTTCACCATCATCCGGTTTTTGGTCGAGACCTAGTCCCAGAATGCCCTGGACAGCCGGGGCGGAGTTTGGCTTTTTGCGAGATGCCATGATTTGGTTCAACTCCGCATCCGGCCGGAGGTTGCCCCGCCGGCCCATGCCTGTCAGACTATCTCAATATAGGCGAAACGGTCAACCGCCAGCCCGGGTTCGGCGTCAGGCCAATCCCTTATCCCACCTTTGGAATCCCAGCCCATGCGCCAGATCCATCGCCGTCAGTTTCACCTCGCCTCATCCACCCTGGTTTTGGGCGCTGCCGGCCTCCGGGCCGCACCTTCGGACCGTCTGGCCGTGGGCTTCATCGGGGTTGGCACCATGGGCCGGGGCCACCTGGGCAGTTTTCTCGGTATGAAGGACATCGAGGTGGTCGCCGTTTGCGATGTGGTGAAAGAGCGCACGGATAGTGCCGCCAACACGGTCGCCAACCACCCCAATTACAAGCCTTCCGGCAAACAGGCCCAAAAATTCGACGATTACCGCAAGCTGCTAGACCTGAAGGGCCTCGACGCCGTGGTGATCGCCACGCCCGACCACTGGCACGCCCTGCAGGCTGTGCACGCCGCCCGGGCCGGCAAGCACATTTACTGCGAAAAGCCCCTCACCCGCACGATCGGTGAAGGCCGCAAGGTGGTGGAAGAAGTGGCCAAAGCGGGCATCGTCTTCCAGACCGGCAGCCAGCAGCGCAGCGAGTTCAGCAACCATTTCCGCAACGCCGTCGAGCGGGTTCGCAATGGGATGATCGGCAAATTGCAGGTTATTCGCATCGGCGTGGGCGTCCCTGCCATCGCTTGCAACCTGCCCGCGCAGGATATCCCCGAAGGCACCGACTGGGAACGCTGGGTCGGCCCCGCCGCCTTCCGCCCCTACCACTCCGATCTTTGCCCAAAGGGGGTGCACGGGCATTTCCCCGCATGGCGCTCCTACCGCGAATACGCCGGCGGCGGGCTGGCCGACATGGGCGCCCACCATTTCGATATCGCCCAATGGGCCCTGGACATGGACAAGTCCGGGCCGGTGAAGGTGATTCCCCCCAAGGATCCCAAGGCCACCTCCGGCCTTCGCTATGTCTACGCCAACGGTTTGGAAATGATCCATGGCGGCGAGGCCGATTGTGTGTTTGTGGGCGACAAGGGAACCATTCGGGTCAGCCGGGGCAAGATCGAGGCGGACAAGCCCGCCATCCTGACCGACCCGCTGCCAGAGGGCGGATTCCGGGTTTACCCCTCGAACAACCATCGCCGCAATTGGGTGGACTGCGTTCGCCAAAACAAGGAATGCATCTGCCCGGCCGAAACCGGGCACCGTTCCGCCAGCATCTGCCATCTGGGCAATATCGGCTATCGTTTGGGGCGCGAATTGACTTGGGATCCGGCTCGCGAAACTTTCCCTGGTGATGATGAGGCCCAGGCCCTGGTCAACCCTCCGCTGCGCGCCCCCTTCATCTGGTAAGGCCAACCGATGACCGAGCCCTGGTACGCCGACGGCCTGTCGTTCTCCTGCACACAGTGTGGCAATTGCTGCACCGGCGCCCCTGGCTATGTATGGCTTCAGGACGGTGATGCCGACAGGATTGCCGCCCACCTCGCCGTGCCTGTGGAAGAGGTCATGTTGATGCACGCCCGCAAGGGGCATCGCGGCCTGACCCTGCGTGAGAAAAACAATGGCGACTGCGTCTATTTCGAGCAAGGCAAGGGCTGCGTCATCTACCCGGTGCGCCCCGCCCAGTGCCGAACCTGGCCATTCTGGGAAAGCAACCTGCGCTCCCGAAAAAACTGGGACAGCATTGCCGAAGGCTGCCCCGGCATCGGCCGCGGCCCCCTGATCGGCGTGGATGAGATCGTTTCCCGCATGCGTGAGTTCCGCATTTGAATCAGACCGGTTCCGATCAATCCTGGCTGGCTGAACTGCAAGCCCTCTACGCCTGGGCCGATGCCGAGGTGGCGGCCCGCGCCCCGCGCTGCGAGGCTTCCGGAAAATGCTGCCGTTTCAGGGAATACGGCCACCGGCTGTACCTCTGTCAACTGGAGGCGCGCCACCTGCTGCAATCTGCCCCGGCATGGCCCATGCCCGCGGATGAGGGCGGCTGTCCCTTCCAGGTGAACGGACTCTGCACCCGGCGCGACACCCGCCCGCTCGGCTGCCGGGTCTACTACTGCGACCCCTCGTTTTCCGGCGCGATGGAAGCCATCATGGAAGAAGGCATCCGCCGGCTGAAGGAAATCACTGACAAGCACCACCTGGGGTGGGACTACTCCAGCCTCCATGCTTTCCTGAACGATCCAACCCGGGCCGGCGTGCAGGCCCCCTTGCCAACCGCGGAGACTCCTCCATGCGACTCAACACCCTGCTCACTGCCCTTGGTGTCCTGATCTGCCTCGCCTCAGCCCAATCGGCCCATGGAGGCGATTGGCCCGGGTGGTTGGGGCCCACCCGCGATGGCGTTTCTCCCGAGACTATCCAGCCCTGGAAGGGTCCCCCGCCCATCCTCTGGCGCATCCCCACCGGCGAGGGCCATTCGTCCCCGGTCGTGGCGGATGAAAAGTTGTTGGTCTTTTCCAAAGTCAAGGACAAGGAGGCCGAGGAACTCACTTGCCTTGATGCCAACACTGGCAAAAAAATCTGGGCCAGCGCCGACCCCAGGCCCCCTTTCGCCAACCAGTTTGGCAACGGCCCCCGAGCCACCCCTTTGGTCTCGAATGGAAAGGTTTTCACCCACGGCGCATCAGGAATGTTGGTCGCCCGTGAATTGTCCTCCGGCACAATCCTCTGGCGCGTGGACACCCTGAAGGAATTCAACGGTAAAAACCTCTTCTTCGGCGCCTCATCCTCCCCGCTCCTCGCCGATGGCAAATTGATCCTGATGGTGGGGGGCCAAAACGCCGGAATCGTCGCCCTCGATGCCGCCTCGGGCAAAACGGTTTGGACCGCCACGGATGACAGGGCAAGCTACAGTTCCCCCATCCACTGGAAATCCACGGAGGGGGACCGCGTGCTGGCCCTGACGGGCAAGGGGCTGGCTTGCCTAAATCTGGCCGACGGCAAACGCCTGTGGCACTACGACTTGGTGGACCAGTTGAACGAAAGTTCCACCACGCCCATCATTCAGGGCACAAGGACTTTTGTCTCCAGCGTCACCGCGGGCGGCGCGCTGGTGGACCTGTCCAATCAAGGCAAACAACTATGGAAAAGCGCGGTGTTGAATTGCTACTTTTCCACCCCCTGTCCAACCGCCGATGGCAAGACACTGATGATCGTCACCGGCCGCATCCTGCCACCGGTCTCATGCACCCTGCGTTGCGTCGATCCCGAAACGGGCAAGATCTTCTGGAGCCGGCAAAAAACCGGCCAATACCACGCGGCACTGCTGCGCCTTGCCGATGGCCGCATGTTGCTGCACGAGGACACGGGAGACTTGGCCCTCGTCGAACCCGACACCAAAGCCTACAAGGAACTATGCCGATCCAAAATCAGCGGCCCCACCTGGTCCCACCCGGCATTGGCCAACGGGCGATTGTATTTGAGGGATGAAAAGGAATTGATTTGCGTGGACCTGAAATGACACCAGTCTTGGATAAACCACTCAGGGTGTGATCACCCACTCTCCTCCTACCACCACCCCGCGCACCTGCAACTGCCGGTCTAGCAAGACCAGATCAGCGGCCTTGCCAGCCTCCAGGCTACCGAAACGATCCGAAAGACCGGCAATGCGCGCTGGGGTCAAAGTCAGCATGCGCACCACCTCGTGCAGGGGGGCGCCGCTGGCGCGTTTCATCGCGCGCAATCCGACATCCAATCCCTGCACCGCCGAGGCCAGGCCTTTGCCGTCCAGGGTCAATCCAACTCCGTCCGCCTTGCGGATCGCCTCACCCTTGCCTTCTTTCCCGAACCAGTATTCACCATCGGGCATATCCATGGCGCGCATCGAGTCCGTCACCAGCGCCAAACGGTCGGGCCCCTTTACCTTGTAGGCCAGGTAAAGCAGTTCATCCGCCAAGTGGCGGTCATCGGCGATCACCTCGGTGGTCAATGCATCCAGGGCCAGCGTCGCTTCAAACAATCCGCCCCGCATCGGGTAGGTTTGGCTCAGGCGCAACCGCGCCCGGTCCGACATCGCGCAAAACAGGTGGTCCACATGGGCGGCCCCATGCTCGACGGCCTCCCGCACCTGGGTGAAGGTGGCATGCGAATGCCCGAGGCACCCCACGATGCCGCGCCGCCTGCATTCCCGCAAAAACTCGGCTGAGCCCGGCAACTCCGGGGCCACCGTCGCGGTGCGGACGCAACGGTGCTTCAAAAACCTTTCCGGCTTCAGGTGCTCCGGGTCGCCCAATCCCTCGCCAGGGTGGCATCCCTTGGCCGCCGGGGCGAAATACGGCCCGTAGAAATGGGCCCCCGCAACCCTCGCGCCGCCGGTGGGTTCATTCAGCAGCGAGTCACAAAGTTCAAGGAACCGGTCAATCTGTTCGGCGGTCGCCACCGTGCTGGTGGCCAGCAACCGCGTGGTGCCATGGCGGGCATGGGCCTTGCAAACGGTACGGAAAGCCTCCGCCGTGCCGTCCATGAAATCCGCCCCGTCACCCCCATGGACATGGATATCCAAAAATCCCGGGGCGATGAATCCATCCCACCGAAGGAGTGGCCCGTCACCGGACGGCGCGAGGTGTCCCAACTCGGGCGAGCCAAGCTGCTCCCCCATCCAGCCGATCCGGCCATGCGCGACCCGGTCGGGGAAAACAAGTTCACCTTCGATGAACGGCATGATGGGCCTTGAGGCAACCCGTGTGGAATCAATGACGGAACAGGAATTCCTTGGTGTTCATCAAGGCCCAGTGGATGTCTTCCCAGGCTTTACGGGAGTCCTTCGACTTGGCCAGGTGCGCCAAGGCGATCTTCTCATCCTCGGCGGTGGGCAGGCGCGACAAGGTGGAAAGGTACAAATCCGTCAGGATCTCCTTGTCCGATTTCTTGGCGCCAATGAGCCGGCCCAAGCGGTTGGTGGGCGCCTTCAGTTTGTCGTTGATGGTGGGCCCGTTGATCAGTTGCAGCGCCTGGGCCAGGTTGCTGTCGCTTTCCCGCTCGCACTCGCAGGCCAGCTCGCGCGCCGGTTGGCCGAAAGTCTTCAGGAACTGGTTGTTCACCTCGCCGTCGGGAAGTTGCGTGGCGCGGGTGCCAGGCGGCAGGCCGGGATATTTCTCCTGCACCTCGGTCGACTGGCAGATCGCGTCCAGCATCTGCTCGGCGGTCAGCAGTTTCGACACCGCGTGGCTGAAATAACGGGTGTCATCCTTGTTCCCCTCCACAGGGTTGGCGGAGAGCTGGTAGGTGCGGCTACGGCAAATGGTCCGCACCAGGTGCTTCAAGTCAAACCCGCTTTTCACGAAATCCCGGGCCAGGGCGTCCAGGAGCGGATCGTTAGCGGATGGGTTCGATTCGCGGAAGTCATCCACCGGTTCCACCACACCGCGCCCCATCACATGGAACCAGATCCGGTTCACCATCGACCGGGCGAAAAACAGGTTGTCAGGTGAGGTCATCCAGGAGGCCAGAACCTCCCGGCGGTCCTGCCCCGGTTCCACCTTGGCGTCACCGGCACCCATGTATCGGGGGGTCATCACCTTGCCGGTTCTGGGTTGGGTCACCTCGCCGCCTCGGTCCGCGAAGACGATCTCACCCGCGGGCGCCTTGTTATCCACCGAAGGCTGGTTCGGGTCGGCCTTGGTCTTCACCCGGGCGAAGAAGGCGGCGAAACCGTAATAGTCGTCCTGGGTCCAGCGCTCGAAGGGGTGGTTGTGGCATTTGGCGCACTGCATCCGCACGCCAAAGAAAAGCTGGGCCGTTGTTTCCGCCAGGCTCTGCGGATCCCGGGCGATCCGGTAATAACCGGCCGCCGGATTATTGGCCGCCGGCCCCGATGCGGTCAGGATTTCCCGCACCACCTGATCCAGACCCATATTGGCGGCGATCCGCTCCCGGAGCCATTGCTGGAATGCGTGCACCCCTTTGGCCTGAAGGGTCTTGCGGCTGGACCGCAAGACATCTGAAAATTTCAGGGTCCAGAAATCAGCGTATTCCGGCCGCTCCAGCAAGGCGTCGATCAGCTTGGCCCGCTTGTCGGGAGACTGGTCGGCCTGGAACGCCCTCACCTCCTCAGGGGTCGGTAGAACGCCGCACAGGTCGAGGTGCGCCCGACGCACGAAGTCCGTGTCGGAGCAAAGTCCCGACGGAGGGATGTCCAGCAGACGCAATTTGTTCGACACATGGGTGTCGATGTAGTTGTTTTCCGGGAACGAGGGGAACACGAACTGCGGCTTGGGATCGAGGTAAGTCAGCCGGACGGAAACCATCTCCTCCAGATACCGCACCAGAATGGCCACCTCGCCCGCCTGGCGGAATTCCACCAAACCCTGCTGGTTCACCTCGGCAATGCCGGCATCCGAGGAACTGAATACCGATAGCCGGGTCACATCACGCCTGGCCCCGTCCGCGAATTCGGCCTGCACGGAGAGCTGCTGCCATTTCGCCGGGTTGCGGAGGGTTCGGTTCCCTGGAATCACCTCGATCTTCTTCACGACTGGAAGGTCGGGGCGGTCATCGGCCATGCCCTCAGCCAACCACTGTTCCACAGCCTGGGTGGTCACACCGTTGCTGGGAAAACGCTGGCCGCCCTCGTGGGGAACCTTGGCCAAACCCTTCAACAGCAGCAGGCTCATGTTTGGATCGTGCGAGACCGAACGGCGGCCCAGCACATCCCTGGTCAGTTGTTGGTGGTCCATAACCGGGTCGAATCCGCGCAGGCTCAATTTGAAGCCGTTCTTGCCCGAGGGTGTCCCGTGGCAGGCCCCCATATTGCACCCGCCCACATTCAGCGCGGCGATCACCTCATGGCGAAAACTGACCGGGTTGGCCTTGTCCAGGCCCGTCACTTCCAGAGGCACTTCGGTGGTCTTTCCGCCGGCCCGGACCACCAGCTTGCCCTTCCCCATCGACCGGGGAATCAGGAATCCCCCTTCCTCGATGGCCACCAAATTGGCGGGTTGGCACTCCATCGAGACAAGCCCGGTGACATCCCTTACCGGGCTGCCTTTTTCGGCGTATTGGGCGTTCACCACAACCTGACGAAACCCGCGAGGCCCTTTCAACTCCAGGGACGCCGGTTGAACCGCAAGACTTTCCGGCTTGCCGATCAGTTGGGCCCTTTTGGCTTCATCGGTCGGCCATCCGGCCCGGCTGGCGGTGCCAAAGGCCAACGAAATGACACCAACCAACAAATGAATTCGCATCCAACGCATTGGGCGTCCTTCCTTCCCGGAGTCATCGGGAATGAACGAGGAGCCGACCCCGTCGGGCAGGGGATGCCCTCCGAGAGCCAACAGGCAGGTTATCCCAAGTCTTTCTGATTTAACCGCTCAGGTCAAGGATAAAGGGCTGCCATTTTGACACATAATGCTATACACCTCTAACCCGAGGCCGCAGAATCAGACCCTTGGACCTACCGCCGAATCATCCACGCCCCCAACAATTGGTGACCCGTTTGAACCACAAAGTCGGCGGGAACCCCGGCCTCGTGGTAACCGGCGGGCGGGTTTGCGGGTGGGGCAATCCCGGCTCCAGCCAAGGCGAAAGGCACCGGCCCATGGGTATGAGCCTTGGTGCGGATCAGCGTCCGGTGGTCGGGCTCCACCAAGATTCGGTACTCCCCCATGCCTTCCAGCGCCTTCAAAAGCGGACCAACGATATGCGCATCGATTTCCTCGATGGCACGCACCTTCGCATCCGCCCTGCCCTCGTGCGAGGCCTCGTCCGGAGCCTCCACATGCACGCAAACAAGGTCGTGATCCTTCAGGCACTCGATGGCCTGGCGCCCTTTGGCGGCGTAATCCGTGTCGAGATAACCGGTGGCACCAGCCACATCCACCCGTTTCCACCCGATCAACTGCCCGACACCGCGCACCAGATCCACCGCGCTGATGATGGCTCCTTTCAATCCGTGCATCATCTCGAAGGAATCCAGGCTGGGCACCCGCCCCTGCCCCCACAGCCAGCATTGGGTGGCGGCCTTTTTGCCGCGGGCGACCCGGCCCTCATTGGCGGGATGGCCGGCGAAAAGCTTTTTGCTCTCCTCCATCAACTGGGTCAGCCAGGCGCCTCCAGTACCTTTTGGAAGGTGCGGCCCGGTGGGCTGATCGGGCACATCGTGGGGAGCCTGGGTTTTGGTGGTGGAATCCAGCGCGGCATGCTTCCCGGCCAGTGCGCCTCCACGCACGATCATCAGGTTCCGGTAGCTCACCCCGGGATGGAACTCAAGCACCACCTCCACAGGCCCCGAATCCCCTTGGACAATCCGCTTGCCACCGAGTTTTTCCTGCAGGGTGGCGATTAGCGCGGCCCCTTCCTCGTTGCCGATATGGCCGGCGGTGAAATCGGCCATCACGTCCCCCGGCGCGTGGACCAGGTTGCACCGGACCGCGAAATCTTCCGGCCCCAGGTTGATCCCCATGGCCCGGGCTTCCAGCGGGGCCCGCCCGGTGTAGTAACGCATCGGGTCGTAACCGAACAGGCTCAGGGTGGCCACGTCGCTCGCGGCCGTCAGGCTGGGCGGCACATTGTCCGCCCAGCCCAGGATCCCGCGCCGGGCAATGCTGTCCATATGGGGGATGCGGGCCGCCTCCAGGGGGGTTTTTCCTCCCAGCGACGCCTGGGCCTCATCCGCCGCCCCATCCGGAATCACAATCACATACTTCATGGCTCATTTTCCTCTTGAATAGGCCGGGTGCCGCTCAGCGGATTCCCAGCTCCTTCAGCAATTCACCGGCGTCGTACACCTTGTCGAGCGCTTCGACAATGGCCCCGGCGTGCACCGCGATATGGCGGGCCTGGGTTTCGGTGTACACGAAATTGCGCACCAGGCCGTGCCGGTTGCGGTCAAAATTCACACCCACCAATTCCCCGGCCCGGTTCAGCACCGGACTTCCCGAATTCCCGCCGATGGTGTCGGCCGTGGAGACAAAATTGAACGGGGTTGCCATATCCAGCCGGCCCTTCCGTTCCAGCCATCGCGCGGGCAGCTTGAACGGCACCGCGTTGTCCTGCTCGGTCGATTTGCCGTACAAGCCCCCGAGCGTGGTGTGGAACGGCAGCAATTTGCCGTCAACCTCGTAGCCCTTCACCACCCCGAAGGCCAGGCGCAAGGTGAAGGTGGCGTCGGGCGCCATGGTCCTTCCCAGGATCCTGAAACGCTCGAGGCCGATGGCGCGCTGGGCCTGGCGCTCCGGTTCCTCCACTTCCTCCTCCAGCCGTTTGCGCAGCGCGCGCGCGTCGGCATCAATCGCCTTGGCCAGCGCGATCATGCTGTCGGTGCTCGATTCGATGGCCTTCTCACCTCCCTGGGCAAGGCGACGGCGCTCCTGCACATCCGCCAGCCGGCACCCGTCCACCAGCTCTTGGGCGCGCCGCTCGGGCGACTTGCCAGCCAGCACCTTCACAACCATCGGGTGGGTGGCCCCGAGTTGCTCCGCAAGGTAAGCAAGGCCGGCGGTCAGCCTGACCTTTTCCAGGGCGGCATGGATGGGCGCTGGTGAGAACAGGGACAATTCCAATGAGGACCTGGCCGATTCCCGGTATTCCCGCAAACGATCGGTCCCCGGCAGCTTGTCCTCCCGCGCCATTCGCGTAAGGTGACGGGCAATGGTGAACAGGTCGCTGTCCAGGGCCAAACCCCTTTCAATCAGCGCGTATTCCCGGTGAAAAGTTGCCTGTTTGGTGCAGGCTTTACCAATGGCCCGGTAAGGATCCAATCCATCAAAATTCGACTTGGCCCGCAGTTCGGCTTCCCCCCGGCGCTTCCCGTCCATCAGTTCACCATCGCACAAGCCCATGAACTGCCCGGTGAGGGCTTTCCTGCTGTTGGCGATGGAGTGGGAAACCTTGGCTGCCAGTCGGGCCGGTTCGGCTCCCGTGGCGGCGAATTGCGCCAGGCTGTTCTCCATGGCGCGCAGCCAACCCAGCATGAACGGATGCAGGTGGTCGCGCCGCAATTCCAGCCGGTCCATTGTTTCCAGCCGTTGGGTCACCCCCGGATGCCCGGTCACGAATACAAGGTCGTTCTCACGGGGGCCGGCCGGCTGAATTTTCAGGTAATGTTTCGATTCGACGGGTTTGCCGTTTTCGTAAGCCCTGAAAAGACAGATATCCAGGCCATGGCGGGGATATTCAAAATTGTCCACATCCCCGCCGAAACCGGCGACCGCTCCCTCCGGGGCGAAAACCAGTCGCACATCAGTGTATTTCTGGTAGCGGTACAGGTGATGGACAGCCCCCTGGTACAGGGCAACCACATCGCTGCGCAGACCGGTTTTATCAAGCGATTCCTTCTCGATCCGGGCGATTTCAGCCCTACGCGCACTACTTGCCTTGGCGGGATCAGAGATCCCCTTCACCGCCCCCTCCACCCGGTCGGTAACATCCTCAATGCCCATCAGGACGTTGATTTCCAGGTCAGGGCATGGCTTCTCTTCCGCGCGGGTTCGCGCGTAAAACCCCGTGGTCAGCAAATCATTGCCCGGCGTGCTGAGCTTGGCCAGGGCATCCGCACCCACATGGTGGTTGGTCAGCAACAACCCGCTGGGAGAAACAAACGAACCCGACCCGCCACTGTTGAGGCGAATGGAGGCCAAACGGGCCTTGTCCAGCCAAGCTTGGGTCAACTCAAAACCATGCCGCTTGGCCAGAAGATCCTTGGGCGGATCATTCAAAAGCCACATGCCCTCATCGGATCGCACAAAACCCCCAAAAATGAAGAAGAAAAGGAAAGCTGGCAAATATAGGGGCTTTACCAAAAATTGCCCCGCCCATTTCCACCCCATGATTCTATCTCCAAATCATGCGTTCATATCTAAGGAATCGACCCGCTTGGGATTCAGGTTTGTTGTACGGCCGTAAACGATTCTTGGCGTTGGGTTTCCCCATGCCAGACCCCGCAGAATGGCCTTGCCACCAAGGGACCTTCCGGGCATTCTCCCGACCATTGCGGGGTTCATCCCCAACCCCCCCGCAAGGTGACCAGGGAGATGAACACGGTGGCGCCCGAGACGGTTCGCTGGATCAAACGCCTCGCGGGCGCCGTTGGCACCTCGTTCCTGATCGCTGTTTTGGGACTGGGACTGTTCCACTTCTACCGCAGTGTGTGGGAAAAGGGCAAAAGGCTGCGTGTCACGGTCCCCGGCAAGCTTTACCGTTCCGGCCAAATGACCGAGGAGGGGTTCGCCGACGCGGTCCGCCGCTACGGCATCAAATCCATCGTCAATGTGCAGCAGGAGTTTCCCGACCCGAAGATCCGCAAGGATTACCTCACCCGGGATTCCATCGGCGAGCAGGAAATGTGCCGCAATCTGGGTGTGAAGTACATCCATGTGAAACCCGACCTGGTTCACCTTTCGGAATATCCTCAAAAAAGACCTGCGGTTCTCGACGAGATGCTGGCGGTCTATGACGATCCTGAAAACTACCCCATGCTGATCCATTGCAAGGCCGGTCTGCACCGAACCGGCCTGCTGGCCGCCCTGTACCGCGTCGAGCACCAGGGCTGGACAACCGCCGAGGCCTACCGCGAGATGAAGGCACAGGGCTTTGGCGACAAGGCCTGCACCGAGGCCAATCTGTATGTGAAGCAGTATCTCCTGGATTACCAGCCCCGCTGGCAGGCGAGCCAGGTCAGCGCCGAGAGCCCCCAGAAACCATGTTCACCCTGATCGACCGCCAGATGTTCTGGAGCTTCGTGAAGTCGTACCTGGTGGTGCTGACCAGCCTGCTGACGCTCTACATCATCGTCGACCTGTTCACGAACCTCGACGACTTTGCCGGCAAGAACAAGCCTGTCCGCGACATCGTCACCGACATCCTCACCTTCTACGGCTACCAGCTCACCCAGATCTTCGATCGCCTCTGCGAGGCGATCGCCCTGCTGGCAAGCATGTTCGCCATCGCCATGATGCAGCGGAGCAACGAGCAGGTGCCCCTCCTTGCGGCGGGCATTTCCACCTGGCGCATCGTCACTCCCATTTTGGCGGGCGCCTTCCTCACACTCAGCCTCACCGTGGTCAATTCCGAATTGATCATCCCGCGGATCGCCGACAAACTGATGTCCACCAAGGAGGACCCCCACGCGGTGAAGGAGGTCCCCGTTCGCGGCTCCTACGAGCCCAACGGCATCCATATTGAGGGGGAAAAGGCGGACCGTCTCACTCGGGTGGTCCATAACCTCAGGGTCACCATCCCGGAGTCGGTGGCCGGTACCCTGGTCCACCTCACCGCCAAGCAGGCGCTGTTCCACCCGGATGAACGCTCCGAGCGCGGCGGCCGCTGGGAATTGATGCAGACCAACCCGCCCGAAATCGAGGGCTGGGACCGCAAGAACCCCATCCTTGAGCCACTCGACACCGGCCGTTTCCTGCTCCATGTGCGCGAGGTGGACTTCTCCTCCATCACCCGCAATCCCAACTGGTTTTCCTTTGCCTCCACCACGCGGCTCTACCAGGAGATGCAGCGTGCCGATGTCGCCCGCATACCCTCTCTTGCGGTGCTGTTCCATGTCCGCATTGTCCGCCCCATCCTGGGGATGACCCTGGTGCTTTTGGGAGTCTCGGTGATCCTGCAGGACCAGCACCGCAATGTGTTCATCTCGGCAGGCATCTGCCTCATGCTGTGCGGCATGTTTTTCGGCATGGTCTACGGCTGCAAGATGATGGGTGAGGGAGACCTGGTCAGCCCCGCCCTGGCCGCCTGGCTGCCAGTCATCGTTTTCGGCCCCTTCTCGCTGGTGCTGTTCGACGCGGTCCAAACCTGACCCCGGTTCAAACCCCGTCCAGCAGGCGCAGCACACCCTCCGCCTTATGCAGGGTTTCCGCGTGCTCGTCCGCCGGGTCGGAATCCGCCACGATCCCCCCGCCCACCGGAAACGCAAGCCACCCACCCTGCCGCGTGATGGTGCGGATGAGGATGTTCGAATCCATGCCCCCGTCCGCCCCGATCCAGAAGAACGATCCGCAGTAGGCCCCCCGCCGGGTCTGCTCCAGCTCGTTGATGATCTCCATGGCCCGTATCTTCGGGGCACCGGTGACCGAACCGCCCGGAAACGCGGCCTGCAGCAGGTCAACCGGGCCCAATTGAGGCCGGAGGGTGCCGCGCACTTCCGACACCATGTGGTGCACGGTGGGAAACGATTCGATCTCGCAGACGGTTGGAACACGGATCGAGCCCGGCACGCAGCTCCGCCCCAGATCATTGCGCAGCAGGTCCACGATCATGATGTTTTCCGCCCGGTCTTTCGGGCTTCGGATCAACTCATCTCGCAGCAGGTCATCCTGTTCCGTTGTCAGCCCCCTAGCCCTCGTCCCCTTGATCGGCCGGGTGGAAACCTGCCCGCCATCCAGCCGCAAAAACCGCTCGGGAGACGCGCTGATCAATTGCCCGTCTCCCCAATCCAGCCAACAGGCGAATGGCACAGGGTTTTTTCCGGCGATGTGGCCCAGTATTTCCAGAGGCGGGCGGTCACGATGCAGCAGACGCTGGGCCAGGTTCACCTGAAAGCAATCCCCGGCGTGGATGTAATCAATCGCGCGCCCCAGCGCGTCCAGATATTCCTCCCGGCTGAAATGGCTGAAGACCCCGCTTCGCCCCGTCACGGGTCGCAGCCGGGCTGGCTCCACCCTGGCCCCGCAATCAAAACCATGGCTCCAGGGCAACGGGTCCGCCTGCAACCGGTCCAGGAAAAACCGAAGCCGCGCTTGGGCTCGCCCTGCCCGGGCTGCCAAATCCCCATCTTCGCCCAACCCGGATGAAATCAACCACTGCAGCCCGGCTTGCCGGTCGGTGGCCAGCACGACGTCGTAAAGACCGGCGACCATCTCGGGCGGTTGAAATTCGTCCACCGCCGGTTCAGGCAACCGCTCGAGCCATCTCCCCAGGTCATATCCCAGCATTCCGGCCCAGCCACCCTGATACGGTGGCAACCCGGCAGCGGTTTCCCCGCGGCAACCTGCCACCTCCAGTCGCAACGCCTCCCAGGGATTGCCCCTGTCGCGCCCGTCCTGGTCCAGACACCTCCCGTCCCGGCTGATAAGCCGGCGCACCGGGTCCGCCATCACATAACTGAACCGGCCACGGTCCCCGATGGGCCCATGGCTGAACAGCGAGACCGAATAAGGCAAACGGGCCAATCGGCGCACGGCATCCAAGGGATCCAGCGGCACCGGCATGGCCAGTACCGCGGCCCCACCGGGGGTGATTTCAACGCCTCCAAAAGCGGGCAAGGTCATGATGAAACCACGCCTCCCCGCTCATCCGGCCGGTCTCGATGCGTGTCCTCCGGCCGGGTCAGGAATCCCCAATCCAGGGCCCGGTCTTGCGTGTAGTTCTTGCCAAGGGTCAGGGCCGTGACAGCCTTGGATATCTCATAGCCCAAATAGAGGGCATGCTGGGCATCCAGTTTTTCACGGCTCGCAAGGTCACGCATCAGCGCGAACGGATCGCTCCCCCGCACCCAGGTGCGGTGGTTCATCACATGGATCTCGCCATCCTCCGCCACAATGCGGAAGTTGCTGTCCGTGATGGCCGCCTGCAATTCGGAAAGATCACGCTCCGTCCGCCTCGCCACCCGCCGGTCTCGCAGCAAAAGCACAGCCGGATCCAGGTATTTGGCCAGCCGCCGCTCCCCCACCGCCAGTTCCACCACCCGGCGAAGGTGGTCGATTTCCTTCACCGCGCCCCGGCACCAGTTGGCAACCTGGGTGGTCAGCACGCTGGTGACACCCCACTCCCGGGCCAAGGCAAGGAGGGTCAGATGCACCCCGGCGCTGTCCACCTCGGCAAGCTCGGTCACATTGCCTGTCCCCATCATCATCGGCTTTCCGGGATAACAGCGCGCCATTTCCGCGTAGCGCAGCAGGCTCGCCCCGAACCCGTGCCCGACAGGCTCCAAAATCGGATCGATCCGGTGCTTCACCCCGTTCCTTTCCAGGAAATCCACAGTCTCCGCCAATCCCTCCAGCGTTCCGGGCCGGTCGGGGATGGCCACCACCTCGGCTCCCCAATCAATCGACTGCTCCCGGTTCTGGCAGTTGACGCTCAACACCAGCGTCGCCCCGGCGCGGGTCGCCTCCCGAACCTCACCGGGATCAAACGAATCAATGGAAACCGGAATGCCCAGGCCAACCAGCGCCCTCACCGCATCCCCCACCCCATTCCAGGAAACCCCAGGGTCGCACCCCAGGTCGATTCGGTCGGCCCCGGCGGAAACCAGCTCTCGGGACTGGGCGACAAGATTCTCCCGGGATAGCCGGGGGGCGTGATTGATCTCGGCGATGATCTCGATGCTGTGGCGCGAAAGGTCCGGGGGCACCTTGGGCCGCTTGAAATGACCGGGCAGGTCCAACAGGTCATTCGGCCCCCGCTCGAACTGGATCCCCGGCAATTGGCCGCTGGCCAACTCTTCCAAGTCACCGGAGCACATACCGGGAATCACCACCCGGCCGACACCCTCGGGAACCTTCAGCCGGGGAGCCATCCAGCGCGTGTGGGCCAGGGCTGCCACGCTGATGGGCAGAACGGCGATTTCAGGCTCGATTCCACCATCATGGGCGAAGCCCTCAAGCACCCTGCGAAGGGCCTTTTCCGCCAGCTTGCCGGTCACAAACAATACGCGCTGCCTACCCATGCTCCCATGGTAACAACCGCATGGTTGAAAACGGTTTAGGGCTTATGGGGATTGTTCCAAAACCGGAGGCCCAACCAGCCGGAGGAATTCTTTCCAACCACCCCGGGTCCGGGTATGCTCAAGGTCTCGCCGTGGCGGGGTGGCATCCCCCCAGAATCACAATTCGGCAGGTGTGGATTGAAATTGGAGACCGCCCATGGTCAGCCTGGCCTCGTTTGTCGCTTGCCTTGCTTTGGCCCAACCCCCGCTGGTTGCTCCCAGCGAGGCGCTCAGCCCCGCTGAGGAAGCCGCCGGTTTCCAGCTTCCCAAAGGCCTGAAGGCAACCTTGGTGGCCTCCGACCCGGCCATCTACAAGCCGATGAACATCGCCTTTGATGACAGAGGCCGCTTGTGGGTCACCGACACGCTCGAATATCCCTACCCCGCCGCCGAGGGGAAAAAGCCGCGCGACACTGTCAAAATCCTCGAGGATTTCGATCCCGCCACAGGCAAGGCCCGCAAGGTCACCGTGTTCGCCGACGGCCTGAATATCCCCATCGGCCTGCTCCCGCTGCCCTCCGGAAAAACCACCAGGGCACTGGTTTTTGACATTGGCCACCTGCGCCTTCTGGAGGATACCGACAACGACGGCAAGGCTGACAAATCCACGGTCATCTTGTCCGGTTACGGCTTCCGCGACACCCACGGGATGACCAACGCCTTCACTTGGGGCTTCGATGGAACCATCCACGCCACCCACGGATTCGCCAACGAAAGCCAGGTGAAGAATGAACAGGGCAAGACCATCGGCATGCAAAGCGGCCACACCTATCGCTTCAACGCCGATGGCACCGGCCTCGAGGTCTGGACCCGGGGCCAGGTGAATCCTTTCGGCATGGCGATGGATGATTTCGGCCACATATTCACCGCCGATTGCCACTCCAAACCGGTCTACAACATCATCCGGGGCGCAAGTTACCCCAGCTTCGGTAAACCGCACGACGGGCTTGGCTTCGGTCCCGAGATGTGCCCGCACGACCACGGCTCGACCGGCATCGCTGGCTGTTGCTGGCTTCCCGAGGGGCTCTGGCCCGGTTTCAAGGAAACCATCCTCCTGGGCAATGTGGTCACCAGCCGTGTCAATCGCGACGATGTCGCCTGGACCGGGGCATCCCCCAAGGCGGTGGAACAACCCGATCTGGTTGTTTCCAAAGACCTTTGGTTCCGCCCGGTGGACATCAAGCTGGGCCCGGATGGCGCGGTCTACATAGCGGACTTTTACAACAAGATCATCGGCCACTACGAGGTGCCCCTCACCCATCCCGGGCGCGACCGCCACCGCGGCCGTATCTGGCGCATCGCCCCGGAAAACCTCGCCGCGGTGCTTCCGGATCTAGGCCCTGATGCCAAGGTGGAAACCCTGGTGAAGGCGCTTCAAACCAACAACCCGGCCCTCCGTACCTTGGCCGCCAACCAGCTGGTTATCCGGGGCGAATCGGATTCCGTCAGGTCACTGGCCACCTCAGGCAAGGGTGCGGGCTCCGTCGCGGCAGCCTGGGTGCTCCAACGATTGGGCAAGCTGGATGCAGCCACGGTAGCGGCCAAGGCCTCGGATACCGATCCGCGCCAACGAGCCCACGCCATGCGCCTGCTCGCTGCCAACCCGCCTCCCGAAGCCGAAAAGCTCCTGATCTCCGCCTTGGCCGACCCCGACCGCCGTGTGGCGCGCGCGGCAGCCGAAAGCCTGTCCAAATTTCCCGGGGCAACCGTGGCCAACGCTTTGGTAACCGCCATCCATTCCTGGCCCAACGACGACCAGCATGGCAGCCACACCGCGCTGATCTCTCTGCGCGACTGCCTTGCCTCAGGTGACACCCTGGCCAAGGTTGCCGAACAAAACCCCTCCGGCCAGTCGCTTGAAACCCTGTGCCGTGCGGCCCTGGGTGTCGCCAACGGAAATTCCGCCGTTTTCCTCGCAGGCGCCCTCGCCGGAAATCAGGGCAAGCCGGTTTCCCCCGGCATGGCGGCCCTGGTTCCCGAGATGTCCCGCCTGATCGCCCGCCATGGCTCCGCCAACGACCTGGAACAGCTCACAGGCTGGATCCAGAAATCCGGGGCGGGCGACCGTGAGAGGGCCGGTTGGATCAAGGCCCTGGCACAGGGTTGCCAGTCCGCCGGAAAACCCGTTCCCCCGGGGTTGCTGGAAATGGCGACCTCGCTGGTGAACCAGATGCTGGCCTCCAAAAACCAGCCCACGCGGGTCGAAGCCGTTGAACTGGCCCAAACCACAGGTAAAGGCAGGGAAAAATTGCAGGCCGCCCTGTCTTCAGCCAAGGAATCCCCCGACCTGCGCCTGGCATGCCTGAGGGCCTTGGTGGCGCTCGATGCCGCCGGGGTGACCAATCTTCTCGGTCAATTGCTGCAAAACGGGGAAACACCCGAGGCCCTTCGCCGTGAATGCGGTCAGGCCCTCGCGAAAAGCTGCGGCCCGGTCGGCCTGGAAACCGCCTCCACCATTCTGAACACCCTGCCCGCCAACCTGCAAAACAGCGTGGCCCAGGAATTGGCCCTCACTCCCGAGGGTTCACAGAAACTGGTCGGCCTGGTTCGGCAGGGCAAAACCTCCGCCCGCGTCCTCCGCGACCGCACCGTGGAAACCCGCTTGGCCAAGCACAACGGTCCCTGGAAAAAAGACCTACCCGACCTGGTGAAGGGCATTCCCGATGCCGATGCCGGGGCGCTCGAACGAATCCGCCAAGTCACCTCCACCCTCAAAACCACCCGGGTGGAGACGGACAAAGGCAAGGCGGTGTTCCAGAAACAATGCGCTTCCTGCCATCAGTTGGCCGGCCAGGGCGCCCGCATCGGGCCCCAATTGGACGGGGTGGGTATCCGCGGTGCGGAAAGGCTGCTCGAGGATATTCTCGATCCCAGCCGCAATGTGGATCAGGCTTTCCGCACCACAGTTCTCAGCCTGAAGGATGGCAAGGTGGTGAGTGGCCTGCTGTTGCGCGAGGAGGGCAAAACCCTCGTCCTGGCAGACGCCACAGGCAAGGAGGTCCGTGTCGATGGGGATCAGGTGGAGGAACGGTCCGCCTCCCCACTTTCCCCCATGCCCGCCAACCTGCTCGATCAGGTTGGCAAGGAGGATTTGGCGCAACTGATCGGATTCCTCCTGGCAGGGGCGCGGAAATAATCCCGGCCCTTGCCCCCATGACTTGCTCCCGAAGGCAAGTGCTTGACTGGCCATGGCTTGCGGGCCAAAAATCTAATGTGCCACCGGCCCCCAGCCCACATCAGGGAAAAGGCTTGCAAACCGTTTTTAGACCGGTCAGGATAATCTCTGGAAGCAGTGATTCAACCGGTGCCGGGCACAAGGCACCGGTTTTGCGTTTTTTTTGACCTGCTTGTTTTTGAAGGAGCGGCGCATGGCCACTGGACGCATCCCGATCACCCGCGAGGGTTACGATCGGAAAAAGGCCGAGCTGGATCGCCTCAAGAATGTCGAGATGCTCGAAATCGCCAAGCGCATCGCCACCGCGCGCGATCTGGGGGATCTGAGCGAGAACGCGGAATACCACGCCGCCCGCGAGGATCAAGGGATGCTCCAGGCCCGCATCGACAGCCTCACCGAGGAACTGGCCCTCGCGGAGATCGTCGATCCCAGCACACTTTCCACCGAATCGGTGGTTTTCGGCTCCTGCGTGAAGGTCAAGGACCTCAACGAGAACAAGGAACTTGTCTTCACCCTGGTCGGCCCGGGCGACGAGGACCCCGAAAAGCGCAAGATCCTCACCACCAGCCCCCGCGGCAAGGGGCTTCTGGGCCGCAAACGGGGCGAGACGGTCGAGATCGTCGTCCCCAAGGGCACCCTGAAATACAAGATCATCGACATCTTTTTCGCCTGATCCCCTCCGTTTGGGAAAGTTCGCAACTCGGGAGTAACTGGCCATGGTCGCATGCTGCGCTGATTCCAACCGGGCCCGAAGCGGATGGAGCATTCTGGCCGGGGTTGGCCTCGCTTTTGGTTTCACTCTCTGGTGCGCCTGGTTTTCCCAGGCCGACAGCGGTTCCGAAAAGCCCAGCGGCCCCGGCATGACCATGGCGGCCAAGGCGTTTGTCCAGTCACTGGATGAGTCGCAAAGGGCCACGGCCCTCATGGCTTTCGATTCACCCGAACGCACCCGATGGCACTTCGTCCCCCTGCAAGACAAGGATCGCAACCCCACCCGGAAAGGTCTCCGCCTGGAGAAGATGAACGACGCCCAGCGCGAGATGGCTCTGGCACTCCTGAAATCCGGAACCAGCGAGCGCGGCTACGACGAAGCCAGGCAGATCATGAGCCTCGAGACCGTCCTCGACGATTTGGAGAAAACCAAGGCCAATGTCCGTAACCCATTGTGGTATTTCGTCAGCATTTTTGGTGAGCCTGGCGACGAGAAAGGCTGGGGCTGGCGTTTCGAGGGACATCACCTCACGCTAAATGTCACCCTCAAGGGCAATCAGGTTGTTTCGGCCACCCCATCGGTCTTCTGCTCCAACCCCGCCGTCATCAAGTCCGGCAAGAAAGTCGGCCTGGCCACCCTACCGGGCACCCTGTCCAAGGCGGAAGCCTTGGTGGAAAGCCTTTCCGAAAACCAGAAGGGCGAGGCCCGGGTGAAAACCCTGATGGCCGAGGTGGACCAGGCCAACGCCAAGGCGCCCGCCCAACCCGACGAGGGAATCCGTTGGACCGCCTTGGACGACACCCAAAAAAAACTGCTCCATCAGGTGTTGCGCGAATACACCGGCCGACTCCCTGGTGATGTCGAGGCCGCGACCTGGAGGCGTGTCACCGACAGTCAGGACGATTCCTTGCGGTTCGCCTTCGCCCGGGAAGACCAGAAGCCCGGCAGGCCTGTCACCTATCGGGTCAGTGGCAAGGGCTTCCTGGTGCAGTTCCTCAATGTCCAAAGCGATGCCGAAGGCACCCCAGCCAACCATTTCCACACAGCCCTGCGTCGTCCATCCGGTGATTTCACCACCACTCCGTGACAGGTGCTGAATTGTCCAGGTGTCGTTCAGGTTTGCCCAATTTCTCAAAAAGGTTTCAGATAAACCGGCTCAATGCCTGTGTGGTCGCGCCCTAGCCCCGTAGACTAAAACTGCCCGGGTCCGGTGGCCCGATAAGCTATCCTCCTTCGCGGGGAAGCTGTTCACGGCCACCAGGCACGCACCCATGGATGGGCCTTTTCTTTCCCTTGGCTGGCTCCGCATGCTTTTTCCCGAACCGATTCCCAAACGCGACGAGGAAGCGGATTCCCCGGCGTCAGGGAGCGTGGGGGGAGGGGAAGGCCCCAAGGCTTGGTCCGTCACCCAACTGATCGCCCAAATCAGCGCTTCCCTGCGCCAGACCCTGAACCGGGTGGTGGTCGAGGGCGAGGTTTCCAATTTCCGGCGGCCAACCGGTCCCGGCCACCTGTATTTCTCCCTAAAGGATGCAGGAGGTTGTGTTTCCGTGGCGGTTTGGGCTAGCCAGGCCCGCGCCATGCGTTTTCGTCTCGAGGACGGCCTGTCCGTCCGCATCACGGGCAAAATCGAGTTTTACGGGCCCCAGGGTCGTTTGCAACTCATCGGCGACCGGGTGACCCCGGTTGGCGAGGGTGAACTCGAACTGGCCTTTCGCCAACTCCAGCAAAAGCTGATGGCCGAGGGCCTCTTCGAGACCAGCCGCAAACGCCCACTACCCCCTTTTCCCACCCGCATCGGCATCGTGACAGGGGCCAACACCGCCGCCCTCAAGGACATGCTCGAGTCCTTGCGCAACCGCTGGCCCGTGGCCGAGATCCGGCTTTTTCCCGTGCTGGTGCAGGGGGAGGCCGCGGCGGGTGCAATCGCCGGCGCCCTCCGGTGGATCAATCGGGTCACCCGCGTCCCCGGCCATGAGCTGGATGTGGTCTTGCTTGGGCGCGGCGGTGGCAGCCGTGAAGACCTGTGGGCCTTCAACCGCGAGGAGGTGGCCCGAGCCATCGCCGCCTGCGTCGTTCCCGTTGTCTCGGGGGTGGGCCACGAGCACGATGTGACCATCGCCGACCTGGTCGCGGATCTACGCGCCCTCACCCCCACCGATGCCGCCAATAAAGCGACACCTGAACTCTCCAAAGTTTCCAGCGCCGTCCTGGGTGCCCGTGATACCCTCGTCCGCCTGATGGAATGGCAGACCGACCGCCTGCGCCAGCGGATCAACCGCGCCCGCCCCCAGATGATGGGAAAAATCCTGGAGTCACGTGTCCGCGCCGCCGGCCAGCAGGCCGCAAACTCAGCCAAAAGACTCCAAAATGCCCTGCTTGACCAGCTCAGGCAGCGGCAAGGCTCACTGGCGGTCTTGTGCGGCAAGCTGGACGCCATCAGTCCCTTGCGAGTCTTGGCCCGTGGCTATAGCCTGACCCAACGGGTCGATACGAAAACCGGGCAAAAACAGGTTCTGAATCATTTTGAATCGGCCTCACCGGGTGACATCCTGATCACCCGTTTGGCCAGTGGTTCGATCCGGAGCCGGGTGGAGGAGGCCTTCCCTCCCGACCAGCCAGGAACAACCGCCGGATCACCCCCCGTGGAGCGATTCTGATGGCCGCGGCAAAGGACAAATCCGGACAAGGCCCTACCGATCCACCGGCACAGGAATCCCTCGAGTCCCTCCTGGGGAAACTCGAGTCCGTTGTCTCCGACCTGGAGGGCGGCGAGACCGAATTGGAGCAGTCGCTCAGTCTTTATGAAAAGGGCATGGCCCTCGCCAAACTGTGCAACCAAAGGCTGGAAGCGGTGGAACAGCGCATCGCCATCGTCACCCGGGGCCCCGAGGACACGCCTTCCCTGGAACCCTTCGATCATCAGGCCAGCCATGAACCGGGCGCGAAGCCCAAGGCCCGGTAGGCAAACATCATGAACGGCACCGCCACCCTGATTCCCCAACACACGACAAGCGAAACCCTCCGTGGGGTCGAGGATTGCCTGTCCGCACTGCTTTCGCCGGCGCCCGGCTTGCCGGGAGGTCTCCTGGAGGCAATGCGCTATTCCGCTTTGGCCCCGGGCAAAAGGATCAGGCCCCTGCTGGTGGTCCTGGCGGCCCGTGCGGTTGCCGGCCGATTGGGATTGGCCTCCCCCGCCCTCGATCCTTTCCCCGCCGCATGCGCGGTGGAGATGGTCCATGTCTACTCACTGGTACACGATGACCTGCCCGCGATGGACGATGACGACCTTCGCCGCGGCCAGCCGACCTGTCACCGCAAATATGGCGAGGCCATGGCCATCCTCGCCGGGGACGCCTTGTTGACCCGTGCGTTCGAGGTGCTGGCCCAGGCCTATCCCGGTTCCGTGGGCGGCGAGGCCTGCCTGGAACTCGCGCTCGCCGCCGGCGGCAGGGGCATGGTGGGTGGGCAGGTGGTCGATCTCGCCGCCGAGGGAAAACTGGTGGATGGCCACCCGCCCCAAACTTTGGAAGACCTCGAGTCGCTCCATCGCCGAAAAACCGGCGAGTTGATTCGCGTCGCCCTTCGCTTGGGCTGGCTGGTCGCCACACCCGTCGATCGCCGGTGCACCACCGGGGCCTGGAAGGACGAGTTGGACCAATTCGGCCGTGACCTGGGACTGGCCTTCCAGATCACCGATGATTTGCTCGATGTCGAGGGCCATGAGGACAAGGCGGGCAAGCGGGTTGGCAAGGACGCCGCCAAGGGGAAATTGACCTATCCGGGGCTGTTGGGTGTGGAAGCCAGCCGCCAACGGGCGGCGTTCGTCAGTGAGCGGGGTCGGGCCGCCCTCGATGCCTGGGGTGCCCACGCCGACGCCCTCCGCGCCCTGGCAGACAAACTCCTTGCCAGAGACACCTAAAGCCGGGAGCACCGGGCACTTAGGCGGATTATTGCTGGCCCGAGAGGCCCGGATCCGCTAGAAATGAAAGCTAGAGAGGTGTTGCATGGATGTACAAAACCCTTCCTCCAGTCATCTGGAAGGCACCATATTGGCCAAAATCGGCTCCCCGGCCGATCTGCACGGCCTGTCCGACTCGCAGTTGGAACAACTCACGCAGGAGATGCGCGACGAGTTGGTGCGAGTCCTCCGCATCCGGCCTGCCCACTTCGCCAGCAACCTGGGGGTAGTTGAGCTCTGCCTGGCACTTCACCTCAGCTATGATTTTTCCAAGGACCGGCTGATCTGGGACACCGGCCATCAAATTTATCCCCACAAGCTGATCACCGGACGGCAGTTCCGTTTCGACACCATCCGTACCCGCGGCGGCCTCATGGGGTATCCAAACCCCGAGGAAAGCCCTTACGACCTGTTCATGACCGGCCACGCCGGCGCCAGCGTCTCCACCGCCTTGGGCCTGAAGGTGGGCGATTCCCTGATGGGCCACCCCGAACGCCACAGCGTGGCGGTCATCGGCGACGGCGCACTCCCTTCGGGCATGGTGTTCGAGGCGTTCAACAACGCCCACACCCTCGATCGCAACTTCCTGGTCGTCCTCAACGACAACGCCATGTCCATCTGCCCCCGTGTCGGCACCCTGGCCCGCTGCCTGGACCAGGCCCGTGTGTCTGACATCTACACCGAATCCAAGCGGAAGGTGAAGGACCTGCTGGGCAAGGTACCTCTCCTGGGTGGCCCGGCCACGCAGGCGCTGGACCAGTTGCGCGATTCCATGAAGGCCTTCTTCACCGGCGGCATGCTGTTCGAGGAAATGGGCTTCAAGTATTTCGGCCCCATCGACGGCCATGATCTCCCCGGTCTCAGGCGCTGGTTCCAGACCCTCAAGCAGGTCAAGGGGCCGGTCCTTCTGCATGTGCTCACCAACAAGGGTCACGGCGTTCCCGAGGCCGCCAAGGATCCGGTCACTTACCACACTCCCCCCGTATTCGACGAGGTCGGCCCCCAGCGTTCCATCCTCTCCCTCAAGCGGGGCGGCCAAAAAGCCTACACCGACGCCTTCAGCGCGGCCATCCTCGAGGCCATGCGCGCCGATAACCGGGTGGCGGTGATCACGGCTGCCATGTGCCAGGGCAACAAGCTCGAGCGCGTCCGCGACGAGCACCCCGACCGGTTCTTCGATGTCGGCATCTGCGAATCCCACGCCGTGGCGTTCGCGGGGGGCCTGGCCAAGACCGGCGTCCGCCCCATCGTGGATATTTATTCCACCTTCCTGCAGCGCTCGTTTGACCAGATCTTCCAGGAAGTGGTACTGGCCGATCTTCCCGTTGTCTTCTGTCTCGATAGGGCGGGCCTCACCGGCCCCGATGGCCCCACGCACAACGGCGTCTTCGACATCCCCTACATGCGCCTGTTCCCCAACATGGTGGTCATGGCCCCCGGCGACGAGGCCGATGTCAAGCCAATGCTCAACTTCGCGCTGGGTCACAACCACCCCGTTTCCATCCGATACCCCAAAACCCCGCTCGAGACGCTGCAACGGCAACCCAAGCCGGTTCAGGTGGGTCGCGCGGAGGTGATCGAACAGGGGGACGACATCGTCCTGATGGCCTTCGGTACCTTGCTGGGAGAATGCGCCCGCGCCGCCGAGATCCTGCGGGCGCGCGGCCTGTCGGTCGGCCTCGTCAACGCCCGCTTCGCCAAGCCGCTCGACACCGATCTCATCGAAGGCGTCCTCCGTTCAGGGAGCGTCCTGGTCACGGTTGAGGAAGGCACCCTCGAGGCCGGTTTCGGCTCCGCGGTGCTGGAGGCGGCCAACACCATGGTCCTGCCCACTCAGCAAATCGTCCGCCTGGGCTTGCCGGATCGTTTCGTCGAGCACGGGGAACGGGCCGACCTCTTCGAATCCCTTGGCCTCAACGCCAAGGGGATCGCGCAATCCGCTTTGGCGCGGTTTGAATTGCTGCGCGGGGAGACTCCCGGCACCCTGTACACTACAGCCAATCCCGATCTGGTGGGCTGAGGCCGCTGCTTTCCCCGCCGGCTGCGAAGGGTAATAGTCCATGAGCGGCAAGCGCCTGATGGTTCTGGGCAATGCCCGCCGCCCCGGCGTCAGCGAGGCGGCCGCACGTCTGCTCCCTTGGATCCAGGGCCTTGCCAGCGTGGTGCTGGTCGACCTGGAGCAGCGGGAAGATCTCTCCCGTCAGGACGCCGATTTCACGCTGGTCCTGGGCGGTGACGGCGCCATCCTGCGGGCGGCCCGCCAGATGGGCCACCGCCAACTTCCTGTTTTGGGGGTCAACCTGGGCCGCCTGGGTTTCCTGGCGGATCTTTCGGTTGAAGCGTTGCGCCTTTGGCTTCCCAAGGTTTTGGAAGGCGAGTACCGGGTCACGCGCCATGTCATGTTCGAGATGTTCGAGGGAACCGCTCCCGGACCGGACACCCGGG
>Ga0315899_10000987_pt1 | contig 33223 bp, 32 predicted proteins | sample LakEriMetagenome_2_FD_203518 | JGI IMG/M metagenome (GOLD analysis project Ga0315899, IMG submission 203518) | Freshwater fungal communities from buoy surface, Lake Erie, Ohio, United States - Buoy 4 MA112 | ecosystem: Environmental > Aquatic > Freshwater > Lake | place: USA: Lake Erie, Ohio...
CGGCGAGATCAAGATAAGAGGGCATAAAATCCGAATCCGAAAGATGGGACGGCGCTGGAGACGAAGCCTCACGCGGACGGCACGACAAGCAGAGACAAGAGCGAAGACGACGCGGGCGAGACGCAAGGCGCGCGCGGCGCCACGACGCGGACGCATACCCGAGTCGACACGCCCTCTTATAACGAAGCAAAGGCCGAGCGTCATCCCTTCGCGGCGGCGGGGGCTCTCAGTCCCAGTCCGCCGGCTCAGGGGCGCGGGCCGGCCCGCGTTCGCCGCGTGCGCCGCCCCGCTCGCCGGAACGCTCGGATCCGCGTTCGCCTGACTTGGGCCGCGCGGGCGCGCGGGCGGCGATGTCGGCCACGAGCGCGGCGATGTGGCCGCAGGCCGTGAGCGGGAGCGGGCCTTTCTCCTGACCTTCGAGCGCGCCTTCGGGGGCGACGGCGGCGCGGAAGCCCAGTTTCGCGGCCTCCTTCAGCCGCGCCCCGCCATGGGCGACCGGGCGAATGGCGCCCGAGAGCGCCACCTCGCCGAAGAACACGGAATCCCCCGGCAGAACCGCCCCGCAGAGCGACGAGACGAGCGCCGCAGCCGCCGCAAGGTCGGCCGCCGGTTCGTCGATGCGCAGGCCGCCGGCGACGTTGAGATAGACGTCGTGCTGGCCCAGCCGCAGGCCCGCATGGGCCTCCAGCACGGCGAGCACCATGGACAGGCGCGCGGGATCCCAGCCGACCACGGCGCGCCGCGGCGTGCCCAGCGAGGTCGGCGCGACGAGCGCCTGAATTTCGACGAGCACCGGCCGCGTGCCCTCCATGCCGGCGAAGACGGCGGCGCCCGGCGCAGCCCCGTCGCGGCCCGCAAGGAAGAGGGCGGAGGGATTGGTCACTTCAGCGAGCCCGCCGCCGGTCATCTCGAAGACGCCGATCTCGTCGGTGGGTCCGAAGCGGTTCTTCACCGCGCGCAGGATGCGGAACTGGCGCCCGCCTTCGCCCTCGAACGAGGCGACCGCGTCCACCATGTGTTCGACGACGCGCGGGCCCGCGATCTGCCCGTCCTTGGTGACGTGGCCCACCATGATGACGCAGGCGCCGCTCGTCTTGGCGTAGCGGATGAGCGCCTGCGCGCTGGTCCGCACCTGCGTCACCGTGCCGGGCGAGGCCTCCGCCGCGTCGGTCCACATGGTCTGAATGGAATCGATCACGACGAGGGCGGGCGTCGCGCCTGTTTGCAGCGTGGCGACGATGTCCTCCACGCTTGTCTCGGCGGCCAGCTCCACGGGCGCCTGATCGAGCCCGAGCCGGCTTGCGCGCAGACGCACCTGCGCCACCGCCTCTTCACCGGAGATATAGACGACCCGCCGGCCGGAAGCGGCCATGCGCGCGCAGGCCTGAATGAGCAGCGTCGATTTGCCGATGCCGGGCTCGCCGCCGATCAGCAGGACCGAGCCCGGCACGAAGCCGCCGCCCGTCACGCGATCGAGTTCGCCGATGCCGGTGAGCATGCGCGGCGCTTCGCGATGGGCGCCTTGCAGGCCCTCCAGCGCGAAGACGCGCCCCTTGCCGGCGCCGCGCGCGGCGCGCGCCCCGATGCCGGCGGAGGCGGCCTCCTCCACCATGGAGTTCCAGGCCTCGCACGCCTCGCAACGCCCCTGCCAGCGCTGGGCGACCGCGCCGCAATTCTGGCAGACGTAATTGGTGCGGGCTTTGGCCATCGGCGCGGTCTCAGGCGGCTGCGCGCAGGGCGGGGGCTTCGGCGTCCGCAGGCGGAGCGGCGGACGGCGCGGCGGGCGCTGCGTCGTCGATCATCTTGCGCAGGTCGCCCAATTGGCGCTCCAGCGCGGTCTCGGCGGCGCGCAGCTCGGCGAGCGCCGCCTGAAAAGAGGAGGCGGCCTCCGCCAGCCGGCGCGGCGCGGCCTCGCGCTCGCTCGCCTGACGGGCGAGTTCGCGGCTCAGCCCCTGTTTCGTGAAATCCGCGGCGTCTCGTCCGGCGTTCTGGCCCATGGCGCTCATGTCCTTCTCCCTCGCGAATCCGGCGGCCCGCCGGGATGAGAACAATACATGAACATCCGCTGCTGGCAACAGGTCAGAACGGTTTCACGATCACCAGAACGACGATGCCGAGCATCAGGAGCGTGGGGCCCTCGTTGAGCACGCGGTAGAATTTCGAGCTCTTGTCGTCCGTCCCCGCCGCGAAGGCCCGCATCCGCCGCCCGAGATAGACATGGGCGAAGGTGAGGGCGATCACGAGCGCGAATTTGCCTGCGAACCATCCCGCGCGATGAAAGCCCGCCGCCCACGCCATGTAGAGCCCCGTGAGCCATGCGACCATCATCGCGGGGTTCATGATGTAGCGATAAAGCCGGCGCTCCATCACGCAGAACAGCGCGCCGATGGCGTCCGAGGCGCGGTTCTCCGCGTGATAGACGAAGAGCCGCGGCAGATAGAGCAGGCCCGCCATCCACGAGATGATGGCCAGCACATGCAGCGCCTTGATCCACGAATAGCCGTCCAACACGCTGCTCCCGATTTTGCGCGATCACCCGCCGAGAAAGACGCGCGCATAGCGTCGCCCCAGACTCGTGAGGATTTCATAGCCGATGGTTCCCGCGCGCGCGGCGAGATCATCGACGCCGGCGCTGCGGCCGAGGATCTCCACGAAAGCGCCGGGCGCGACGCTTGGCGCAGGCGCGTCGGTCGCGTCGATCACCGTGAGGTCCATGGAGATGCGCCCCACCACAGGGCAGGGCGTCTGCGCGCCGGGCGCGCCGGCGTAAACGAGCGCGCCGTCTTTGCCCGCAGGACCAGAGGCCGAGCGCAACAGACCATCCGCATAGCCGACGCCGATGGTGGCGAGCCGGCGCGGGCCGGGCGCGATCCATGTGGAGTTATAGCCGACGCGCGCGCCCGCCTCCACCAAGCGCGTCTGGATGACGCGCGCTTGCAGACGCGCCACGGGCAGCATGGGATTGGGCGCATCAGGCGTCGGATTGCCGCCGTAGAGCGCATAGCCCGGCCGCACCAGATCGTAATGGGGCGCGCTGGCTAAAAAGATTCCGGAGGAATTCGCCATGCTCGCGCGCGCCTTGGGAAACAGCGCGCGCGCTTGCTCAAAGGTCGCGATCTGCGCCGCGTTCGAGGGCGCATCGGGAACCTCCGAGGAGGCGAAATGACTCATCACGTGGTCGATGCGCCGGGCCTGCGGATCGGCGGCGAGCGCGCGCGCCTCGTCAAGGCTCATGCCAAGCCGGTTCATGCCCGTGTCCACATGGATCGTGGCGGGACGATCCGTGCGCGAGGTCCAGAAGGCGAATTCGCGCGGCGAGCCCAGAACGGGAATGGCGTTGGCTGCGAGCAGAGCAGCAAGCGCAGCGTCCTCGCACAAAAGCCCGTTGAGGCAGAAGATGCGCGCGTCCTGCGCGCCCGCCACGTCGGCGAGGGCCGCGCGCAGGCGGCTTGCTTCGCTCGGCTGGGCGACGAAGAACGTGCGGCAGCCCGCTTTCGCAAGCGCGCGGGCGGCGGGTTCAAGCCCCACGCCATAGGCGTCGGCCTTCACCACCGCGGAACATTCGGCCGCGCCCGCGCGCGCGCTCAGCATTCGCCAATTGGCGACGAGCGCGTCGAGGTCGATCGTCAGGAGCGCCTGCGCCTGTTCGGGCGGCGCGCCCGCATATGAGCCGACGCCGCCGCTCACATGCGCTCCGGCAGCGCGTCTTCGCGCGCGAGATTGGAGAAGCGCGTCACCTCCGCGTCGAATTGCAGTTCGACCGTGCCTGTCGGGCCGTGACGCTGCTTGCCGATGATGACCTCCGCGCGCCCGTGCGCGCGCTCCATCTCGGCGAGCCACTGGATGAATTCCTCCGTGCCTTCGCGCGGCTGCTTGTTCTTGATGTAATATTCTTCGCGATAGACGAACATCACCACGTCGGCGTCCTGCTCGATGGAGCCGGATTCGCGCAGGTCCGAGAGCTGCGGGCGCTTGTCGTCGCGCGCCTCGACCTGACGCGAGAGCTGGGAGAGCGCGATCACGGGCGCGTTCAGCTCTTTTGCCAGGGCCTTGAGGCCCGTGGTGATCTCGGTCAGCTCCTGCACGCGGTTGTCGCCGCGCGTCTTCGAGCCGCTGAGCAATTGCAGATAGTCCACCACGAGCACGTCGAGGCCCTTCTGGCGCTTGAGGCGGCGCGCGCGCGCGACGAGCTGGGCGATGGAGATGCCGCCCGTCTGGTCGATGTAGAAGGGGATCTGCTGCATTTCGCGCGCAGCTTCCGAGATTTTGTGGAACTCGTGGTCCTGAATGTCGCCGCGGCGGATCTTGTAGGACGGCACGCCCGATTGCTCGGCGATGATACGCGTCGCCAATTGTTCAGCCGACATTTCGAGCGAGAAGAAGCCGACCACGCCGCCGTTCTTGGGCACGTGCACGCCGTCGGCGCGCACCTCATATTCGTAGGCCTTGGCGATGTTGAAGGCGATGTTGGTGGCGAGCGCGGTCTTGCCCATGCCGGGGCGGCCGGCGACGATCACAAGGTCCGAGGGCTGGAGCCCGCCGAGCTTGAGATCGAGGTCGCTCATGCCGGTGGAGATGCCGGACAGCTTGCCGTCGCGCTCATAGGCCTTGGCGGCTGTGTCGATGGCGGTGGTCAGCGCCTGCGAGAAGGCCTGAAAACCGCCGTCGTAGCGGCCCTGTTCGGCGATGGAGTAGAGGCGGCGCTCCGCCTCCTCGATCTGGGTGCGCGGCGACAGGTCCACCGGCGAGTCATAGGCCGTGTTGACGATGTCCTCGCCGATGTGGATCAGGTTTCGCCGCATGGCGAGATCATAGATCGTGCGACCGTAGTCTTCGGCGTTGATGACGGTCGTCGCCTCCGCCGCGAGGCGGGCGAGATATTGCGGCACCGTCATGCCGCCGAGATCGTGTTCGCCGAGGAAGGTCTTCAGCGTCACCGGCGAGGCGACCTTGCCAGCGCGGATCAATTGTTCGGCGATCTCGAAGACGCGACGATGAATCTCTTCATAGAAATGTTCGGCGCGCAGGAAATCCGACACGCGGTCGAAGGCGTCGTTGTTGACGAGCACCGCGCCGAGCAGCGCCTGCTCGGCCTCGATGTTGTGCGGCGCCAGACGGTAGGCGGTTTGCTCGGGCTGGTTGGCGGGAAGCGCGAACCTGCTCGCGATCTGTTCGATTGCGGCCATGTCCATCCGGGAATGCGAGAACGTTTCCGATTCGAACGCGTGGGGCAGGTTAACGCCCGCGCGCGTCGTTGGCGAGGTTCTGCCACGGGCGCGCGCAGCTTCGTGAAGAAATTGCGAACGCGCGCGTCTTCGTCCCGCAATCCACAGAGAAGCGGAGGCGCCAAAGGCGCCGCTTGACGCTGGGGAGGCGATCTGACTCACACCCGCGCCCTGAAATTCAAGGGTTTCCGCGCGTGGCTCAGGCCATGCGCGGCTGTCCTCAAGACGCGCGCGGCCCGCGTCGCGTCGGGCTCAAAAACGCGAACGGCCGGGCGCAGGCCCGGCCGTCCTCGTTGCGCGGAAAAGGGATCGCGCGATCAGCGGTCGCCCATATCGCCGCCGGCTTCCGCCAGCGCGGCGCCGACTTCGAGGCCGAGATCGTCCATCGAGGTCTCTTCGCGCGTGACGAGCTCTTCGCCGCGCGACTGACGGTCGGCTTCTTCAGGCGAGCGCGCGACGTTGATCGTCACCTTCGCTTCGACTTCCGGATGCAGCAGCACCGGCACGCTGTGCAGGCCGATGCCCTTGATCGGCGTGGAGAGGATGATCTGGTTGCGCGTGACGGTGACGCCGCCGGCGCTCACCGCATCGGCGATGTCGCGCGTGGAGACGGAGCCGTAGAGCTGGCCGGTCTCGCCCGCCTGGCGGATGATGACGTAGCTCTGGCCGTCGAGCGTGCCATGCACCTTCTCGGCTTCGCTCTTGAGCTGGAGGTTGCGCGCCTCAAGCTGAGAGCGCTGGTCCTCGAAGCGCTTCTTGTTGGCCGTGGTGGCGCGCAGCGCCTTGCCGCGCGGCAGGAGGAAATTGCGCGCGAAACCGTCGCGCACTTTCACGGTCTCGCCCATCTGGCCGAGCTTGGGCACGCGTTCAAGCAGGATGACTTCCATGTTCGTTACTCCTTGTGGTCGTTGGATTGGGTTGGGGAAGACTGGTTGGAATTGGCCGCCGGCGGTCCCGGCGGCGCGCGGGGCGTCCGCCGCCGCGGGAACAGCATGGCGGACAGGCCGATCCCCGCCAGAATGGGCGCGGGAAGCGGAAACAGGAGAAACAGCGCGGCGTACACGCCGGCGAGGATGGCGCCGCGTCCGGCGGTCGCGCGCGTGCCTTCGTGGATCCACGCCAGACCTTTAAGGGCGAGCGCGACGCCGATGGCGAGCGCGAGCGTCGCGCCCACGGCCCGCGGCAGGCCGTCGATGAGCGACAGGGCGAGCGCGAGGGCGAAGGCCGGCAGGAGGGCGCGGGGCAGGTCGAAATGTTCAGGCACGGCGAGCCAGGGGCGGCGCAGGCTCTGGGAGACGAGCGCGATGCGTCCGGCGAGCCACAGGTTCAGCGTCATGGTCAGCACGCCCCACGCCGCCATGGCGGGCGCCGAACCGATCACGAAGGCGCGCACCACGTCCTCGACCGTCAGGTCGCCGGGCAGACGCAGGCCGGCGCCCAGCGCGTTCTCCAGCACCGGCCCGAGACGGCGGGTGGCGAGCTCAACGAAGCTTTCGAAGGAGCCCGCGCGCGATATGGCGACGAGCAGACCCGCCAGCGCGGCGGCGACCGACATGCCGATCATCCACGCGACGAGCCGGCCGATGGGATACCAGACGAGCCCGTCTGGCGCAGGCGTCTCGCCCTCTTCGGCCGGACGGCCGAGCCATGCGAGGCGCGTGAGCTGCCAGGCGGGGAGGGCGGAGGTCGTCGCAAAGAAAGCGCAGAAGATGAACGCCGGCCCCACATCCACGTCCGCGACGGCGACGAGCCCCGCGAACAGGGCGATCACGCCGGCGAGGGCGCCGATCAGGGCGGCTGAGGGGGAGAAGGCGAGCCCCGCGATCATCAGCGGCAGCGCGTTGAACAGCGCCGCAGTGGCGGCGAACGACGTGCCCTTCACCGGAATGAAGAACAGCAAGGCGGCCGCAAGGCCGGCGCCGATCGCGATGACGAGGGATTGGAACATGTCTTCGCCTGGGTGTCCCGCTGGTTCGAGCGGTTAGGGCGGGGGATCCCGTCCAGCCTCGCCGACCGGACCATCCGGGCGGCTGTGCGCAGGGCGTCTCCCCGCGAATGCGGGGAGAACGCGAGCTTGGTTTAGCGGATCACGTAGGGCAGCAGGCCCAGGACGCGCGCGCGCTTGATCGCCTGAGCGAGTTCACGCTGCTTCTTCGCCGAGACGGCGGTGATGCGCGAGGGCACGATCTTGCCGCGCTCGGAAATGTAGCGCGAGAGCAGGCGCGTGTCCTTGTAGTCGATCTTGGGCGCGTTGGCGGCCGAGAACGGGCAGGTCTTCCGGCGGCGGAAGAAGGGACGACGGGGAGCACCGGCCATTATTCGACTCCTTCAACGGCTGCGTCTTCGCGCGGACGGCGCGGGCGGTCGCCGCGGTCGCCGCGGGGGCCGCGACGCTCGCCGCGCTCGTCGCGGTCGGAATCGTCGCGCTTGCGCATCATCGCCGACGGGCCTTCCTCAAGCTCTTCGACGCGGATGGTCATGAAGCGCAGGATGTCTTCGTTGATGCCCATCTGGCGCTCCATCTCCGTGACGGCGGCGGCGGGGGCATTGAGGTTGAGCAGGGTGAAGTGCGCCTTGCGGTTCTTCTTGATCCGGTAGGCGAGGGTCTTCACGCCCCAATATTCGACCTTGGCGACCGAACCGCCATTGGCTTCGATCACGCCTTTGAATTGCTCCGTCATCGCCTCGACCTGCTGAGGGGTCACGTCCTGACGGGCAAGGTAAATGTGCTCGTAGAGAGCCATCTGCTTAGCCTTTCTCTGTTCTCGCGTGATCCGGCGCGGAGCCCTCCGAGCCCGGAGAAAGGCCCGACGGAAACTGCAATCGAAGGCGGAGACACGGGAAGACGGGGACCATTCCCCTGCCTGCGGGCGAACCACAAGCCTTCCGTTCAGCCCCCGGCCGGAGCTGCGAAGCGCGCTTTATACGCGGAATTGGGCCGGACGCAACCCGGCCCGCCTCCTCAAGGGTTCAGCCGGTCGGCCCGCTCCCGCGGGCTTTCGCCCGCGTCCCCGGCGCCCGTTTGCGCCGACCGCCAGCTCATCCAGAGCGCGATCAGGCCGAGCGCCCCCACCGCGCCCCAGAGCTGGACCGGGTGACGGCGCGCCCACTGGCGGCTATGGCGGGCGCCGTTCTCGAAGGCCTGCGCGCCGCTGTCATAGGCGCGCCGGGCGAGGCCGGCCGGGCCTGCGTCCTCCAGTCCGTAACCTTCCTCGTCCTCGCGCCCGCGCAGAGCCTCGAAGCTCTCGCCCGTCCCGCGCGGGTGGGAGACGGCCGGGCCGGGCGGCAGGGGCGTTTCGGCCGTCGGTATGGCGGAATGGGGCGGGGTGCGGGTCTCCATAGCCATGGTCGTCTCCTCTGGCGCTGCTGGCCGTCAACGCGGGCCCGGCGGGGCTGTTCCGGGGGCTGGAACGATGCTCCGCCCGCGCCGTTGACCGGCGAAGCCGCCACGCGTCGGCGGCCGAGGAGCGACCCATGCCGACCCGATTGCCGCCCGCCGCGCCCAACGAGAGCCGTCTGCGCCCGCCGGGCTCCATGGAGCTTGATCCCGCCGGCGGCCCGCTCGCCACGGAGGAGACGCCGCGCCTCATCGCGTCGAATAAGGTCGAGGGCACGCCCGTGTTCAGCCGCGCCGGCGACCAGCTCGGCGTCGTCCACAACTTCATGGTCGACAAATACAGCGGGCAGGTCGCCTATGTGGTGATGCTGTGCGGCGGCTTTCTCGGCCTCGGCGGCAGTCACCATCCGCTGCCCTGGCGCGCGCTGAAATATGATCCGCGTCTGGGCGGCTATGTGGTGAACGCCGACGACTCCGCGCTCATAAGCGCGCCGCGCTATTCCGCCGCGGAAGATCCATTCATGGATCCCGCTTATCCTGCTCAGGTCGAGGCCCATTACTTCGGCGTCCGCGCCGAGGCGGGCTGCGCTGAATGATGCGCGCGCGCTGGCGCATTGAGATTTTCGCGCCGTTGACGCGCGGACGCGGGGGCCTTCACGATCTGCGCGAGGATCTGGCGGCGCGTTTCGGCGGCGTCACCGCCTTTGAGCGCGCGCCCGACGTCGGCCTGTGGCGCGATGACGGCGGAGAGGGCGACGAGGCGGCGGAGAACGTCGCGCAGGATTCCATCGTCGTCCTTGAGGTCATGGCGGACGATTTCGATCCCAATTGGTGGGGCGCCTTTCGCGAGGGCTGGGAGGCGCGGCTCGGCCAGCGCCGCCTGCTCGTGCGCGCTTCGCGCGTGATGGAGATCTGAACGCGCCGCGTTCAGGCTTTGCGCGCCTTCCGCTCCGTCAGCACGAGATAGAGCGAGGCGGCGATGATGAGCGCCATGCCGCCCAGACTCGCCATGCTTGGAATCTCGCCGAACAGGAAGAAGCCGAGCAGGGCGGCGTAAACGATGCGCAGATAATCCAGCGGCACGAGGGCGGTCGCGTCGCCCATGCTCAGGCCGTGGGTGACGAGCGCCTGTCCGCCCATGCCCACGAGTCCGATCACCACGAGCAGCACGAGTTCGAACGGCGTAGGCGCGATCCATGTGAGCGCGGCGGGCAGAGCGGCGAAGAACGCGTTCCAGAACGCATAGTAGAACATAATGACCCGCGTGGGCTCCGTGCCCGACTTCTGAAGATTTTTAATCGCCACCACGACGAGCGCGGCGAACAGTCCGCCCATCGCGCCCACGATGGCGTTGGGGTCGAAGCCTTCCGTGAAGGGGCGCGCATAGAGCAGAATGCCGGCGAAGCCGACCGTGGCCACCGCGACGCGGCGGAAGCCCACGACCTCGGAAAGGAAGCACAGAGCGAGCGGGATCATCCACAAGGGCCGCGAGAATTGCAGCGCCAGCGAATCCGCCAGCATCATGTGGGTGATCGTCCAGAAGAAACAGGCGTTGCCGCCAGCCCCCACCAGCCCGCGAAAGAAATGCGCGCCGGGACGTTTCGTGCGCCAGGGCTCCATCAGGTCGGAGCGGAACACCCAGAGCGCGCAGAGAAAGCCGACAGCCGAGCGGAAGAACAGGATTTCAAACGGGGGCAGCCGGTCGCCGAGATATTTCGCGAGCGCCGCCATGGCGACGAGGCCGAACGAGCCCATGGAGACGAGCGCGACGCCCTTGGCCGTGGTCGGCGTCGCGTTCCAACGCGCCTCGATGCGCGCCCGCGCGCTGCTGGCCAGACCCATGCGTCCTCCCGATCATTTTTTGTCGCCGTCCATATGACGGCGCGGCGCGCTCGCGCGCAAGCGCGGGGCCGCGCCTCACGTCCAGGGCTTGAACGTGCCGTTGTCGAAAATGCGCCAGGTCTTGGCGCCGGCCTTGGCCACCACGACGCGGCCTTCCTTCGCCTTCGAGACGAGGACCTTGAACACGAGCGGATTGCGCCAGGCCATCGGCGTCGTGGGGTCGACCACGGCCTGATATTCGTCGGAGTCCGCGTCCTCCATCAGGATCGTGCCGACCTTGTCGGGCCGCAGCTGGGGGCCGAGCGAACGCTCCATCATCCAGTCGCATTCGTAATCGCGGCACACGTCCGGGCGCGTGTCGTAGATCTTGCAGCCGCCCTTGAGCGTGCAATTCTCGCACAGGACGCCTGCGTCTTTTTTGAAGTGGTCGATGACCAGCACCTTGCAGCACATGGTGCAGGGGCCGCAGCTTTTGCCCGGAATGGAGCCCATGGAATTCGTCCGAATCGAGATTAGTCTTCGTGGCGCGAAGCTCTATCCAACCCGGGCCTGCATGTCATCGTCGGCGACGCGGCGGCCCGCGCCTGAAGGATCCCGCTCTTGACTCCCGGGGGCGCCGGTGCGAGCAGCGCGGGCGTTTAACCGGGTCAGGCGGGGACGAATCCATGGCGGTCGCTTTTGTGTTTCCAGGGCAGGGGTCGCAGGCGGTCGGCATGGGCAAGGCGCTCGCCGAAGCCTTCCCGCAGGCCCGCGCCGTCTTCGACGAGGTGGATGCCGCCCTGTCGCAAAAGCTCAGCGCCCTGATGTTCGAGGGGCCCGAGGCCGAGCTGACGCTCACCGCCAACGCCCAGCCGGCGCTCATGGCGGTCAGCATCGCCGTCCTGCGCGTGCTTCAGGCCGAGGCCGGGCTCGATCTGGCCGCCGAGGCAAAGTTCGTGGCCGGCCACTCGCTTGGCGAATATTCCGCGCTCGCCGCCGCCGGCGCCTTCACCCTGTCCGACACGGCGCGCCTGCTGCGCATTCGCGGCGACGCCATGCAGAAGGCGGTCGCCCCCGGCGAGGGCGCCATGGCGGCCCTGCTGGGACTTGACCTCGCCACGGCGCGCGAGGTCTGCGCCGCCGCGGCCGCGCAGACCGGCCTCGTCTGTCAGGTCGCCAACGACAACGGCGGCGGGCAGGTCGTCTCGTCGGGCGCCAAGGCGGCCGTCGAACGCTCCATCGAACTCGCCAAAGAGAAGGGCGCCAAGCGCGGCATTCTCCTGCCCGTCTCCGCGCCCTTCCATTGCGCGCTCATGCAGCCGGCGGCCGACGCCATGGCGCAGGCGCTCGCCGGCGTCGAGATCAGGGCGCCGGTCGTGCCCCTCGTCGCGAACGTCCTCGCCGCCCCGGTCAGCGATCCGGCGGAGATTCGCGCCCGCCTGGTCGAACAGGTCACGGGCTCGGTGCGCTGGGCGGACTCGGTCGCCTTTATGGCGGGGGCCGGCGTTGATTCATTTTATGAGCTCGGGGCGGGCAAGGTCTTGTCCGGACTCGTGAAAAGGATCGCGCCCGACGCCGTGGGAACGCCGATCGGCGCCCCCGCCGACGTCGACGCCTTCAAGCAACGCGTGAAGTCCTGAGCCTTTCGATTTTCAACTGACGGAGCCCCCATGTTCGATCTCACCGGCCTCAATGCGCTCGTCACCGGCGCCACCGGCGGCCTTGGCGGCGCCATGGCGCGCGCCCTCCATGCGCAGGGCGCGACCGTCGCCCTCTCGGGCACCCGCGCCGCCGCGCTCGAGGCGCTGGCGGGGGAGCTGGGCGGGCGCGTCCACGTCGTGCCCTGCAATCTCGGCGACAAGGCGCAGGTGGAGGGGCTCGTCCCCGCCGCCGAGGCCGCCATGGGTCAGGTGGACATTTTGGTGAACAACGCGGGCATCACCCGCGACGGCCTGTTCATGCGCATGAAGGACGAGGACTGGGACGAGGTTCTGGCCGTCAACCTGACCTCGGCCTTCCGCCTGTCGCGCGCCTGCCTCAAGGGCATGATGAAGCGCCGTTTCGGCCGCATCGTCTCGATCACCTCCGTGGTGGGCGTGACGGGCAATCCGGGGCAGGGCAATTACGCCGCCTCCAAGGCCGGGATGATCGGCATGTCGAAGTCGCTGGCCGCCGAGGTCGCGAGCCGCAACATCACGGTCAATTGCGTGGCGCCCGGCTTCATCCAGAGCCCGATGACGGACGCGCTGAACGACAAGCAGAAGGAAGCCATCATGGGCACGATCCCCGCCGGCCGGCTCGGCGAGGGGGCGGACGTCGCGGCGGCGGTGGTCTATCTGGCTAGCCGCGAGGCGGCCTACGTCACGGGCCAGACCCTGCACGTCAATGGCGGCATGGCCATGATCTGAGACGGTTTGCGCCGTTTCAGGGCCTGTGGGACCGGGGGCGGGGGCACTCGCCATCGTTAATGAAGTATGGTACGAGGCGCGGAATCTGCGGGAGGATTCTCCGCCGCGCCGCTGCGGCAGGGGCTTTCCGACAGTCCGATGCGGTCCCTCGGAGATTGGGAACGTGAGTTTGGGGGTCGCCGGCGGCGGCCGGGCGGAGGGCGTGACGTCCCCGCTGCGGCGACGAGGTGGGCTCGCGATGAGAACAGCAGGGAAAACCAAGATGAGCGATGTTGCCGAGCGCGTGAAGAAAATCGTTGTTGAGCATCTCGGCGTAGACGCTGAGAAGGTCGTGGAGGGCGCGAATTTCATCGACGACCTCGGCGCTGACTCGCTCGACACCGTCGAACTCGTGATGGCCTTCGAGGAGGAGTTCGGGGTCGAGATCCCCGACGACGCCGCCGAGACGATCACCACCGTCGGCGACGCCGTGAAGTTCCTTGAGAAGGCCTCCGCCGGCTGATCTCGCGCGCCGCCTGCGCGGCGCGATCACTGGCGCGGGCGGCTGAGCCCGCGCACATGGCAGGGCCGGGGTTCCCGGCCCTTGTCGCGTCGGGACGCGCGCTCGCGTCGCCCCGCGCTCTGGACCCGGCGCCGCGGCCTTCCGGCCTGAAGCGGCGCCCAACCTGACATGGAGACCTCGGGTGAGAAGGGTTGTCGTCACCGGTATCGGCATGGTTTCGCCTCTGGCGGGCACGGCGGAGGAAACCTGGTCGCGCATCCTCGCGGGTCACAGCGGCGCAGCCCGGATCGAGAATTTCGAAGTCTCAGACCTGCCTTGCCAGATCGCCTGTCAGGTGAAGCGCGGCGACGGCTCCAACGGCACATGGAATCCCGACGCGTGGATGGAGCTCAAGGAGCAGCGCAAGGTCGACGACTTCATCATCTATGCGGTGAGCGCGGCCACGCAGGCGCTCGCGGACTCCGGCTGGGCTCCTAAGACCGCCGAAGAGCGCAATTCCACAGGCGTGCTCGTGGGCTCCGGCATCGGCGGGCTCGGCGGCATTTATGAGGCCTCGGTCCTCGTGAAGGAGCGCGGGCCGCGCAGGCTTTCGCCCTTCTTCGTGCCGGGCCGCCTCATCAATCTGGCCTCGGGCCATATCTCGATCATGCACGGGCTCAAGGGTCCGAACCATTCCGTCGTCACCGCCTGCTCCACCGGCGCGCACGCCATCGGCGACGCGGGCCGCCTGATCATGCTCGGCGACGCCGACGTGATGGTGGCGGGCGGCGCGGAATCCGCCGTCAACCGCCTCGGCATGGCCGGCTTCGCCGCCTGCCGCGCGTTGTCGACGAGCTTCAACGACGCGCCCGAAAAGGGCTCGCGCCCCTACGACAAAGACCGCGACGGCTTCGTCATGGGCGAAGGCGCGGGCTGCGTCGTGCTTGAGGAATACGAACACGCCAAGGCGCGCGGCGCGAAGATCTACGGCGAGCTGATCGGCTATGGCCTGTCGGGCGACGCCTATCACATCACCGCGCCCTCCGAGGACGGCGACGGCGCCTTCCGCTGCATGAGCGCGGCGATCAAGCGCGCGGGCGTCGCGCCCTCGCAGATCGACTACATCAACGCCCATGGCACCTCGACGCCGCTGGGCGACGAGATCGAACTGGGCGCCGTGCAGCGCGTCGTGGGCGACGCGGCGGCGAACATCTCCATGTCGTCCACCAAATCCGCCATCGGCCATCTTCTGGGCGCGGCGGGCGCGGTGGAGGCGATCTTCTCGCTGCTCGCCATTCGCGACAACGTGGCGCCGCCGACCCTCAATCTCGACAATCCGTCCGTCGAGACGCCCATCGACCTCGTGCCGAAGGCGCCGCGCAAGCGCCGCATCGACGTCGCATTGTCGAATTCCTTCGGCTTCGGCGGCACCAACGCGTCGCTTGTGTTCCGTCGTGCGTGACGCGAAGGGATGTCCTCCCGTCGGGGGATCGCCATTTCGCCATAATCCCGTCTAGGGTAAAGTGCTCAGGGCCGCCGCCGTGCGGCCCTTCGCCCCTCGTTTCTCCCTGCGCCCCAGACGGCGCGATCCAGAGGCCGCCGCCGCCGCATGACCGACGCGCCGAACCAGCCGGACCGACCGAGAGCGCGTTTCTTTTCGCGTCGTCCTCTGCGTTCGCCGCAGGAGGCGCTGCATCCCGAGGCCGCGCCGCCGCCGCCGCCGCCCAAGACGCAAAAGCGTCGCGCGCGCCGGCTGGGAGCCTTCTCGGGCTTCCTCAGTTTCCTGCTTGTGCTCGCCATCGCCGGCGTCGCCGCCTTCAGCGCGCTCCAGCGCCAGCTTGAGGCGCCGGGCTCGCTGCCGACCGACAAGGTGGTCTTCATCGCCCCGCGCTCGGAAGTGGTTGACATCATCGACCAATTGCACGCCGCAGGCGTGATCGACGCGCCGACGCTGCTCAAGGCCGCTCTGTGGGTCGAAGGCCGTTGGGGCAGCGTGAAGGCGGGCGAATATCTCTTCCGCAAAGAGGCGAGCCTGCGCGACGTGATGGACACGCTCGTCTCCGGCAAGCAGCTCCTCCATTCGGTCACGATTCCCGAAGGTCTCACGAGCGAGCAGATCGTGCAGCGCCTTATGGAGTCCGACGTGCTCGTGGGCGACGTGCGCGAGGTCCCGCGCGAAGGCACGATCCTGCCGGAGACCTATCGCGTGCCGCGCGGCATGTCCCGCGCCGAACTCATCCGCAAGATGCAGGTGGACCAGAACCGTCTGGTGGATCAGATCTGGGCCCGTCGCGCGCCGGATCTGCCGATCCGCTCGAAGTTCGAACTGGTGACGCTCGCCTCCATCGTCGAGAAGGAGACGGGCCGGGCCGATGAGCGCACCCGCGTCGCCGCCGTCTTCCACAACCGGCTCAACAAACGCATGCGGCTGCAATCCGATCCCACGATCGTCTATGGCCTCGTGGGCGGCAAGGGCACGCTTGGCCGGCCGATCATGCGTGCGGAGATCACGCGGCCCACCGCCTACAACACCTATGCGATCGACGGCCTGCCGCCCGGGCCCATCGCCAATCCGGGCCGCGCGGCGCTGGAGGCCGTGGCCAATCCCTCCCGCACCCGCGATCTCTTCTTCGTGGCCGACGGCTCGGGCGGCCATGTCTTCGCCGAGACGCTGGAGCAGCACAACCGCAACGTCGCCCGCTGGCGCGAGGTGGAGCGCGAGGCGCGCGAGCGCGCCACGACCCCCGATCTGCCGGTGGACCGCGTCGCCCCCGTCGAGGAGCCCGCCTCGGAGCCCGCCGCCGCCGACCGCGCCCGCGGCCAGCGTCGGGGCGATCTCGGCCCCGCCGTTCCGGGCGGGGAAGGGGCGGGACCGAAGGACGATCCCGTGGTCGCCGCCGACGCCGCCCCCATTGAGCAAGCCCCTGCGCCGGCCTATGGCGGGCTTCTGGGTCTCGACGCCCCCGTGGGCTTCGTCGTCGCGGCCTACGGCTCAGCGGCCACCACAGGGCCGTGGGGAGCCCTTCCGCGCCTCAGCGCCGTGGCCGAGGCGAAAGCCCCCGCCAACGACCGCGCCTGGCGGACCGCGGGCGGCCCGCTTCTGGGCCTGCGCCCCCTCAGGAGCCTCGCGCCCGCCACCGCGCTGGCGCTGGGGCCGGGCGTCTCTGAACTGGGCTTGTCGCTCGCCGCCGGCCCGCCGCGGGCCGCCGACCTGCTGGACGGGCCCGCGACGCCGCCCATGGCCGATGGCGAAGGCGAGGCGGCCAACCTGACCATCGCCCCGCTCGACGAGCGCCGCATCGCCGAGATGCAGGCCCGCGCCGCGCGGCTCGGCCTTCAGCCCGCCGTCGCCGATCCCGGCTTGCGCGCGACGCGCACCCGCGTGGTCGACGCCTCGGAGGGCACGCGCCTCGACCCGCTGCGCAACAAGACGTGGGACCTCAATTCCCCGCAGACGATCCCGCCCTTTTCGCCCTGACGGGCTCGGGGGTTCAGCCGACGCCATTTCGGATTGAGCGCGGGGGCCGCGCGACATAAGGTGCGCCCCCCGGCGCGCCCTCGCGCCGCGATTCAGACGAGTTCGTTTTGAGCCCCGCACCATCGACCCGTTCTCCCGCGCGTCTTCTCAGCATGACGGGGTTTGCGCGCACGCAGGCGAGCCTGCCCCCCTGGCGGCTCGCGTGGGAGATCAAGACCGTCAATTCCAAAGGCCTAGACCTGCGTCTGCGTCTCCCGCCGGGCTTCGACGCCATTGAGCAGGAGGCGCGCGCGCGTCTTGGCAAAAGGCTCGCCCGCGGCGCCTGCTACGCCACGCTGAACGCCCAGCGGGAGGCGGGCGCGCCCGACGTGCGCGTGAACGAGGCGGCGCTGGCCGCCCTCGTCGCCGCTTTAGGGCGCGTGAGCGCGCCGGGCCTTGCGCCCGCCTCGCTGGATGGATTGCTCAGCGTGCGCGGCGTCGTCGACGTGGCTGAGAGCGTCGACAGCGAGGAGACCATGGCGGCCGTCTTCGTCGCCGCGCTCGCAAGCCTCGAGACCGCGCTCGACGATCTTCTCGTGATGCGCGCGCGCGAAGGCGCAGCGCTTGCCGGCGTGTTGCGCCAGCGCGTGGAGTCCATCGCGCGCCTCGCGCAGGCCGCCGACGATTGCCCCGGCCGCAAGCCCGACGCCGTGCGCGCGCGCCTCGCGCAGGCGGTGGAGGCGCTCGCCCAAACCTCCGCCGCGCTCGATCCCGCGCGCCTTCATCAGGAGGCGATCCTGCTCGCCGCCAAAGCGGACGTGCGCGAGGAGATCGACCGGCTCAAGGCCCATGCGGGCGCCGCGCTGGACCTCATCGCCAGCGGCGAGCCGGTTGGGCGCAAGCTTGATTTCCTCGCACAGGAGCTGGGGCGCGAAGCCAACACGCTGTGCGCGAAATCCAACGATTCCCAATTGACGCTGATCGGCATGGACCTGCGCGTGGAGATCGAGCAATTCCGCGAGCAGGCGCAAAACGTCGAATGAGCTGAATGAAAGGTTGCCGCCGATGACCGACGCGAACCGCGCCGCAGACCTCAAGCCGCAAGGCGCCATCGCCCGCCGCGGGCTCATGCTGATCCTCTCCTCGCCCTCCGGCGCCGGCAAGACGACGCTCACGCGCCAATTGCTGCAGGACGGCGCGCTTGATCTCACCCTCTCCATCTCCGTCACCACGCGCCCGCGCCGCACGAGCGAGGTGGACGGGATTCATTACCGGTTCGTGAGCCGCGAGGATTTCGACAAGCTGCGCGCCCATGACGATCTGCTTGAATGGGCGGAGGTTCACGGCAATTTCTATGGCACGCCCAAATCGCCTGTGCAGCAGGTGCTCGCGCAGGGACGCGACATGCTGTTCGACATCGATTATCAGGGCACGCAGAAAGTGCGCAAGAAAGCGCCCGCCGACACGGTGACGATCTTCATCCTGCCGCCCTCCATGCGCGAACTGCGCGCCCGGCTCGAGCGTCGCGCGGAGGACGCGGCCGACGTCATCGCCAAACGACTTGAAAACGCCCGCAACGAGATCGAGCGCTGGTCCATGTACGATTACGTGATCGTGAACGAGGACGTGCAGCGCGCCCTCGCCGAAGTGAAGGCCATTCTGCTCGCCGAGCGGCTGAAGCGCGCGCGCAGCGAGGCGGGCATCAGCGAATTCGTCGGCAAGCTGCTTGAGGAGCCGCAGGCGTGAGCCGCGACGCCTGCGCGCGCCCGCGTTTCGCGTCGTTATGAGCGCGGCGCTCCTGCTCGGCCTCGCCGCGCTCAGCGGCGCCTTCGCCGCACTCTCCATCGCGCTCGCCCTGCCGCTTTTGCGCCGCGTCGCGCTCGCTATGCCCGGCGCGCGCTCTTCCCATAAGGCGCCGACGCCGCAGATGGGCGGGATTTTCGTGCTCGCGGCGGCTTTCCTTGTGACCATTTGCACATTGGCGCTGGAGGGGCACGGCCATGCGTTTGCGGGCCTGGCGCCCGCCTTCGCCTGCGCGCTCGCGCTGTGCGCCGTCGGCGCGGTGGACGACATGCGTCGCCTGCCTGCGGGCCTGCGCCTTGCGCTCTACGTCGCGCTCGCGGGCGCTTTCGTTCTCGCGCAGGGGAGCGAGTTGCGACTTGCGCCCGCCTTGCCCTTCGCGCTGGAGGCGGCGCTCGTCACGCTCGCCATCGTCTGGGCGATGAACCTCACCAATTTCATGGACGGCGTGGACGGCATCGTCGTTGCGCAATTCGTTCCCGCTTTCGCCCTCGTCGCCGCGCTCGCTCTCGCCGGCGCGAGCGGGGTGGGGGAGGGCGCGCTCGCCGCAGCGCTCGCCGGCGCGCTGATCGGCTTCTTCGTCTTCAACCGGCCGCGCGCCTCGCTGTTTCTCGGCGACGCCGGCAGCGTGCCGCTGGGCTTTCTCGGCGCCGCGCTCGCATGGCGCGTCGCCCATGACGTGAATCTGTTCGCCGCAATCGCGCCGTTTCTCTATTTCATCGCCGACGCAAGCCTCACGCTCGCGGGCCGCGCCCTGCGCGGGGAGGCGGTGTGGCGCGCCCATCGCAGCCATTTTTATCAGCGCGCTTTCGACGCCGGTCAGTCGAACTGGTCGATCATCGCGCGCGTGGCGGTCTGCGCCTGCGCGCTCGCCGCGCTCGCTTACGTCTCGCAAGGCGCCAGCCCATGGGCCCTCGCCGCTTTCGCTGCTTTGGCGTGCGTCCTTGTCGCTCTGCTTCTGCGCAGCCTGCGCGAAGGCGCGCCTCATGTCGCTTAGACGCGTTCTCGTCACCGGCGCCAACGGCTTCATCGGCCGCGCCTGCGTGGAGAGCCTCGCGGAGGCGGGCTGGCTGGTGCGGGCGGGCGTGCGCCGGCCGCCTGCTTTTCCGGCGTGCTTTCCCGCAGGCGTGGAGACGATGATCCTGGGCGACGTCGCGGATCTGCGCTGGCCCGCCGCGCTCGCCGGCATGGACGCCGTGGTCCATTGCGCCGCCATCGCCCATGCGCGCGGCGTCGCGCCCGCCGATTACATGCGCGTGAACCTTGAGCCCGTGCGCGCGCTCGCGCAGGCGGCGGAGGGGCGGCGCGTGGTTTTGCTGTCGTCCATCCGCGCTCTTGAGGCGGACGCACGGCCGCACGACGTCTACGCGCAAACGAAGCTCGCGGCGGAGGAGGCGCTGTTCGCGCTTGCGCCGCAGGCCTGCGCTTTGCGCTCTGCGCCCGTCTATGGCCCCGGTGCGCGCTACAACATGCGCGCGCTCGAATGGCTTGCGCGCTCGCTTGCGCCTTTGCCCTTCGGGGCGCTCGAGGCGCCTTTGTCGCTCGTCTCGCTCGGCAACGTCGCCTCCGCTGTGCGCTTCGCGCTGGAGACGCCGGCGCTGTCCGGCGCCTGCTTGCTCGCTGATCCTGAGCCTGCGAGCCTGCCGGAGCTCGTGCGCGCCTTTCGCCATGCTCTGGGTCGCCCCGCGCTGGTCTTTCCCGCCCCGCTTGGCGCCCTGCGGCTCGGCGCGCGCGCGCTCGGCGCGCGGCGTTTGCTGGACACGTTGACGAATGCGGGCCCCGTGTGCGCGCCCGACGCGCTGCTCGCCGCCGGTTGGCGTCCCGCGCACGCCCATGCGCGCGCCGGCGCCGCCGACTGGGCGTTGCGCCGGCGCGGCTGAACGTTCGGTTACATTTGTTTCGTGGATCGTTGCCTTCCTTGAGCTAGAGATGGCGTCTTCCGCCGCTCTGCGAAAGCGCACGTTTCGATGGCCGATCTCACGCAAACGGGAAACATCCGTCGTTCTCGGCTGCGGCGGATCAAGAACTTCCTCGTCGTCGCCCATGACGCGGCCGGCAGCGCCGCCGCGCTGGTGCTTGCGGTGGCGCTGATCGAGCGGCCCGCCGGCGCGCTGTCCTTCATCCTCTCCATCGCGCCCGCGGCGGCGCTCGCCGCCGCCGCCAGCGTCGCCGCGCTCGCCGCCGTGGGCGTGTTCTCCTCGCTGTGGCGGCTGGCCTCGCTGTTTGATTTCTTCGCGATCTTCAAAAGCTCCGCGCTCGTGGCCGCGCTCATCGCCGGCGCAAGCGCGCTCTTGCCCGATCTTGCGGAGAGCGTCGGCCTTTCATGGCAGGCGGCGATCCTCTTCTGCGTGCTGCAAAGCGCCATCCTCATCAGCGGGCGCGTCGCCTACCGCGCCTACCGTCTCCTGCTCAAGCGCAAACTCAAGGAGCTGGAGAACATCGAAGCCGCAGTGTTCGTCGGCACGCTGAAGGAGTTCGACGCGGCGCTGCGCGCCGCCGAACAGGGCTTGCTGAAAAACCTCACCATCGCCGGCGGTCTTCTGCCGCGCGGCGCCTCCGACGCCAAGCGCGTGCAGGGCGCGCCCGTGTTCGGCGACGTGGGCGCGCTGGAGACGGCCTGCGCGAAACTGCGGCTCGGCGGCATCAGCGTCTGCGCCGTGCTGATCGCAGCGAGCTTCAGCGAACGGCCGGAGGAATTGCGCGAGCTGCAAGTGGCCGCGCGCCGCCTCGGCCTGCAAATCCTGCGCTTGCAGCCCGTGGGCCTCTCGCCGGAGGCGGCGGCGGTGCCGCTCAATTTCGCCGACTTCTTCCTGCGCAGCGAGATCCGCGTGGATCGCGAGCGCATCGACGCGCTGGTGCGCGACAAGTCCGTGCTCGTGACCGGCGGCGGCGGCTCGATCGGCGGCGAAATCGCGCGCCGCGTCCTCGCCCATGGCGCGCGCCAGCTAGTGGTCGTCGACATCTCCGAACAGGCGTTGCAGGCCATTCTCGCCGATTTGCAAGCGGAGACGAACGGCTGCCGCGTTGTGGGCTATCTCGCCGACGTGCGCGACCGCGCCCGCATGCGTCGCCTGATGGCGCAGGCCGCGCCTGATCTCGTGGTTCATTCCGCCGCGCTCAAACATGTCGATCTCGCCGAACGCAACTGGCAGGAGGCGATCAAGACGAACGTCTTCGGCACGCTCAACGTGCTCGCCTGCGCGGCGGAGCTGAACACGCCTTCGCTCGTCAACATCTCCACCGACAAGGCGGTGGAGCCCGTGGGCATGCTGGGCCTCACCAAGCGTTGCGCGGAGACGCTGGTCGCGCGCATGAAGGCGCAGCAGGGCCGCGACTTCCTTTCCGTGCGTTTCGGCAACGTGCTGGGATCGAGCGGCTCCGTCGTGCCGATTTTCCTGCGCCAGATCGCCGCTGGCGGCCCGGTGACGATCACCGACCCCGCGATGAAGCGCTATTTCATGAGCATCAAGGAGGCGAGCGAACTTGTGCTGGTCTCCTGTGCGCTCGCCGCGCGCGGCGCCGGCGAGGCTCGTGAGACGCTGCAGGAGAAGAACGCCACGTTCTTGCTCGACATGGGCGAGCCGGTGCGCATCGTCGATCTCGCAGAGCAATTGATCGCCTGGTGCGGATGGACGCCCCATCAGGACGTCAAGATCGTCTATACGGGCCTGCGTCCGGGCGAGCGACTGGAGGAGGCGCTGGTGTGCGCGGACGAACGCGCGCTGCCCTCGCCGGTCAAGGGCGTGTTTCAGCTCGCCGCGCCGGCGCAATCCTTCGACCATGTGGAGTCCGCGCTCGCAGGCCTTGGGCTTGCGCTCGAGCGCGATGACAAGGCGCTGGCGCTCGAACATCTGCGCGCTCTCGTCGCGCGCCGCGTCGACGCCGCCGCCGTTCATGCCGCCTGAGGCGCCGCGCGCCATGGACCTTGCGCGCCTGTCGCTTGTGATGACGCGCCTTGGCCTCGCCGCCATTCTGCTCGTTCCGCTCGCTTTGCCGTTCGCGCGCCGGGTGGGTCCGCCCATGCTCGTCGCCGGCGCGCTCGTTCTGGCGCTTGGTCTCGCCATCGGCCGCGCGCAGGCCGCTGGCGCGCGCTGGCGCGGCGTGAGCGCCTTTGAGGCTTGTTGCGCGCTTGTCTTTGCAGTCGCCTTCGCCAGCCTCGCGTGGACGCCGCTTCCCCTGCGCGGGCTTGCGCAGGCGGGCGCCTGCGCGCTTGTCTTCGCCTCGGGTCTGTTGGCTTTGCGTCTTGCGCCTGCGCCGGAGGCGTGGGCCCACCGCCTGCTCGCCGGCGCGCTTGCGCTGGGGGCGGCCGTCGCCGCGCTCGATCTGTGGCTCGGCGGCCCGCTGGCGGCGAGCATGCGCGGCGCGCCGGAGGCGCATCGCTACAACATGGTGGCGGCGAGCCTGCTCGCGATCGCCTGCGGGCTTGCGCCGCGCGCCGACGTCTCCTCTTTGTGGCGCGGGGGCGCCTTCGCGGCCACGGGCGCGCTCGCCCTCGTCAGCGACAGCGAGAGCGCGAAGCTCGCGCTCGTCGCAGCGCTCTTCGCCTATGGCCTTGCGCGGCTTGCGCCGCAGCGTGCGCTCGCGGGCCTCGTTGCAGCGAGCTTCCTCGTTTGCTTCCTCGGCGCGTTCTGGTTTGGCGATGCGGCGGCGCCCCTTGTGGCGCGCGGCGGCGCCTTTCTCGAAGCGGGCCACGCGGGCGAGCGCCTGGAGATCTGGCGCGGCTCCGCCGCCTTTGCGCTGCAAGGATTGCCATGGGGCCATGGAGCGGGGGCTTCGCTCGCTTTTGCGGAGGGCGCGCCCGGCGCCGCCGCGCCGGCGGGCATGGGCTGGGGCCACGCGCACAACAATTTCATCCAGCTCTGGCTTGAGCTGGGCGTGCCGGGCGGGCTCGCCGCGCTCGCGGCCTGTCTGGCGCTCGCCCGCGCGCTCGCCGGCATGGAGCGCGCCCTGTTCGCGCAGGCCTGCGCGCTGCTCGCCGCCGGCGCGCTTGTGGCCCTCGTGAGCCATGGGCTCTGGCAGGCCTGGTGGTGGAGCGCGCTGTTCATCGCCGCCTTCGCCCTGCGCGTGACGGGAACGAAGCCTTTAACTTTTCGCGAGCCATGAGCTATTGCTCGCGCGCATCTTCTTGGCGGGCGCAGACGGCTCCCGCCGGCGCCGTGCGCGCCCAAGGGTGACCGCATGGTTTCGAGGATCCGCGTTCTGCACGCCTACAAGGTGTTTCTCCCCGACGTGCGGGGCGGCGTGCCCACGGTGATCGACGCGCTGGCGCGGCTTGCGCCGCGGAAGTTCGCGCAGACGATCCTCGTCACCAGCGCCGCGCCCGGCGCGCAGGCGCATGAATCCGGCGCCGAGGTCGAGAAGGCGCGCTCCTTCGGCGATCTTCTCTCGCTGCCGCTTGCGCCGTTCTATCCATGGCGCCTGTGGCGCCGGCTGGCGTCCGCCGACGTGGTGTTCCTGCACGCGCCCTTTCCGCTCGCCGATCTTGTGCTCGCCTTCACCAAAAGGCGCGCGCGCGCTCTTGTCATCTATTGGCATTCCCACGTGGTGGCGCAGCGTTTCGCCTTTCGTCTGGTTGCGCCTCTGATGCGCATGACTTTGCGCCGCGCCGACGCCATCGTCCTGTCCCATCCCGCGCTCGTCTATCCCGGTTCGATCCTTGAGCCTTTTCGCGACAAATGCGTGTTTGCGCCCTATGCGGTGGACGCGGACAAATTCTCGCCTGCGCCTGTGCGCGCGCCGGGCGAGAGCCGCCTCGTCGTCGCCTGCGGACGGCTCGTGAAATACAAGGGCTTTGATGCGCTCATCGAGGCCGCGCGCTTCTTCGACGCACAGGTCGTGATCGTAGGTGAAGGAAGCGAGCGCGCCGCGCTCACGCAGGCCATCGCGCAGGCCGGGCTTGACGCGCGCGTGCGCCTCGCGGGCGAACTCGCCGATGAGGATCTCATCGCGCTTCTGCGCCGCGCTGACGTGTTCGCCTTTCCCTCGCGCACGAGCGCAGAGACTTTTGGCCTCGCGCAGCTTGAGGCCATGGCCTGCGGCCTGCCCGTGGTGAACACGCGTCTGCCCACCGCCGTGCCGGAACTTGCGCGCGACGGTCTTGAGGCGATCACCGTCGCGCCCGACGACGCGCCGGCGCTGGGCCGCGCGATCGACCAGCTGTTGCGCGACGAGGCCTTGCGCGCGCGGCTTGGCGCGGCCGCGCGCGAACGCGCGCTCGCCCATTACGCCTTGCCGGTCTATTGCGCGCGCATGACGCAGCTGATCGAGGATTGCGCCGCAGGCGCGCCGCGCGCATTGCGAATGAGCCCGCCATGAACGCTGATCGTCTGCGCATCGGCGTCGATCTCAAGCCGCTTCTCGCCCAGCGCACAGGCGTGGGCAAATATCAGGCGTCTCTCATGGCGGCCGTTCTGCGCGCGCATGCCGGCGTCGAGTATGTGGGCTTTGGCGATCGCGGCTGGCGCGATATTGACGCGCGCCTGCTCGCAGAGCCGCCTGAGGGCGGGGTTGCAGGGGCGCGCGCCCGGCTCGTGGCGCTGGCGCGCAGGGCGCCCTTCGCGCAGAGCCTTTATCAGGCGGCCCGCGGGGCGCTTTACGCGCGCGGCGCGTCCAGCTCCGGCGCGCGGTTCTTTCACGCGTTTCTTTATCGACCGCCGGCCTTCGGGCCCATGCCCTTCGTGCCGGTGATTTACGATCTGTCCAACAAGCGCGTGCCTGAGCATCATCCGCCTGAGCGGCTGCGATGGATGGAGAAGCTCGACGCCTATGTGGCGCAGGCGCCTGCGATCCACACCATCTCCCGTTTCACGCGTGACGAGATCGTTGACGTCTACGGCGCGCCGCGTGACAAGATCCATGTGATCGAGCCCGGCGTTGATCCTGTTTTCCTGTCGCCCGCAGGGTCGGGCCGCGCGCTGGGGCGACTTGCTCTTGCGCCGCGTTCGTACTTCCTGTCCGTCGCCACGCTCGAGCCGCGCAAGAACCTCGCGACGCTCATCGCCGCCTTCGCCGCCTTGCCGGCGCCCGTGCGCGAGGCGTGCCCGCTCGTGCTCGTGGGCGCGCGCGGATGGGCGAAGGCTTTGCCGCCGCAGACGCAGAGGCTGATCGAAAGCGGGCGTGTGCGCCTTGCTGGTTATGTCAGCGACGCGGACCTGCGCGATCTTTACGCCGGCGCTTGCGCCATGCTCTACGCGTCGACCTATGAGGGTTTCGGCATGCCGATCGCAGAGGCGCGCGCCACCGGCGCGCCGGTGCTCGCTTCCGACATTCCGCCGCATCGCGAGGCGGGCGGCGAAGGCGCGCGCTTCATCGCCGCGCGCGACGTCGACGCATGGGCGCGCGCCATGCAGGAGGCGTTCGAGGCGCGTGAGAAGACGCGTGAGCAGGGCTGCGTGGCGTTCAGCTGGGAAGAGTCCGCCCGCAAGACGCTCGCGCTTTACGAGCGCGTCGCGCAGACGCTCTAGGACGCCTCAGAAGGCGGGCGCGTGGTCGCGCGCCTGTTTGTCGTCGGCGAGCGCCATGGCGCCCACCATGTCCTCAAAGGACAGTTTGCGTCGCCAGCCCAATTCCTGCTCCGCCTTGGCGGGCGAGCCGACGAGCGTGTCGGTTTCGGCGGGGCGATAGAATTTCGGATCGATCTTGATAAGCGTGCGGTTGGTCTTCGCGTCTATGCCGCGCTCCTCAAGCCCAGAGCCTTCCCACACAAGATCGAAGCCCAGATGCCGGGCGGCGATCTGCGCGAATTCGCGCACGCTGCGCGCCTGGCCGGAGGCGAGCACATAGGAGCCGGCTGTCGGCGCCTGCAACATGCGCCACATGCCTTCGACGTAATCGCCTGCAAAACCCCAGTCGCGCTGCGCATCGATGTTGCCGAGCGTCATCGCCTCGCGCCGACCATATTTGAGCATGGCGAGTTCAGAGGTGATCTTGCGCGTGACGAACTGGCGTCCGCGCAAAGGCGATTCATGATTGAACAGGATGCCCGAGCAGGCGTGCACGCCCCAGTTCTCGCGATAGCTCACCGTGATCCAATGCGCGTAAAGTTTGGCGATCCCATAGGGGCTGCGCGGCTGGAACGGGCTGTTCTCATCCTGAAGCGCGCCGCGCGCGGAACCAAACATCTCCGAAGTCGACGCCTGATAGAATCGGATCTTCGGATTGACGACGCGAATAGCCTCCAGCAGACGCGTGACGCCGAGCGCGTCCACATCCGCTGTGTAAATCGGTTGTTCAAAGGACAGGCCGACGAAACTTTGCGCCGCGAGATTGTAGATCTCGTCAGGCTGCACGTCTTCGATCGTGCGCAGAACGTTGGCGTGTTCGACAAGATCAATGTCGACGAATTCAATATCGTCGGCGACGCCGAGATAGGAGAGGCGGCTGGTGCTGAGGGATGAGGATCGCCGCTGGCCGCCGACCACACGGTAGCCGCGTTCGAGCAGGAAGCGCGATAGATACGCGCCGTCCTGTCCGGTGACGCCGGTGACCAGCGCTGTCTTCGCCATCAAAACACCCCGAACCCCGCGACATGCGGGAACGCCCGTTCATGCTTGAACGCGACGAGGCGTACCGGCTGAAAGGTAAGGGGCGGGCGGACGTTCGTAAAAATTTGTAACGCCTGAAGCGGCGCCGGCGGACGTGTTGGGCGAACGCTGCGTGGAGGCGTGTGCGCCTCGTCGCCGCTTACGCCGCGAGCGCGTCGAAGTCGGGCAGGGAGCCGATGATGTTGACGGTGGAGCCGTCTCCCATCGCCCACACATGCACATGCAATTGCTTGCCCGCAGCAAGATCCGCCCAATCGAAAACGATTACGTTGCGGCCAAGCGAGACGACTTTGTAATCAGGATTGGCGGCGGCGAACCATTCCAGCGCTTCCAGCGCCGTTTCGGGCGAGCCATGCTCCTCGAAAACCGCGAAACGGTCGCTGGAGGCGTCATACGCCATGTCAGCGCGCTGCGCGGCGAATCCGACTTGCTGGGCTGAAAGCGCATCTTCGGATTCCACAGCCACGACCACGGCGGCGAATGCGCCTGCCTGATAGAAATCCGCGTGCATGGCGTTGACGAGCGCGTTCATCATCGCAGGGGAGAGGACCTCCACGCTGGAATGTTGCGCGAATTGCGCGGCCATCGACTCCTGCACGATCTGCAGCGCCTGACTTTCGGCGGGCTCGGCATGGGACGCGGTCGCCTCTTCTTGCCGTGTGGCCTGCGCGGAGACGTCTTCTTCAAAGAAGGCTGCGCCGTCGAGTGAAGGGGAGACCTGCGGCCCATCCGCTCTGGCGGCGATGATCAGCGCCTGATCGGCGGACTTCCACTCGGTGGAGAACGGCGCTTCCTCGGCTGCGTTGCGCGTCACGCGCGTCGTCTCGGCCGTGTGCAGCGCCGGTTGCTGATCTTCCTCTTGCGCAGCGGCTTCCTGCACTGCAGCGGCGTTCATCGCCTCGGCCCGGCGCGCGGCGCGCCCTTCGAAGGAGCCGAAATCGCCGTCGTTCAACATGGCGGCGAGCGCCGCATGTTCGGCGCGCTGCGCCTCGCCGGCGTCGGCGAACAAATCGGTTTCGCCCGCCCGCGCAGGCGAATCGGTGAATTCGAGCATCGCCACGGTGAGGGCGACGGAGACCGCGCCGAGCGCGATCCACGCTTCGCGATTGCCGATGAGGCCGGCGGCCTCCAGAAGGGCCTGAAACGATGCTGGAAGAGAGTCGCGAGGCGCAGCTTTCGCAGCGTCCGCGCCATGCGCCTCTGCGGCTTCCGCGTCCGCGCCGATGAAAAGAAAGAAAGCCGTCGCAACGAACGCGCTGAGAAGAGCGGCCGGATGCAGGAAGACTTTCGGATCCCCCGCAGGGCGACGCATGACGAGCGGTTGCTCGGCCACGAAAGAATCTACGATGTCGCGGAAGCTGCGCCCGCGCAAAACGCGGTCAATGCCGCCGCCGGCGGCGACATATTCCGAACCGTGCCGCGCGAAGTGGATTATGACGTCGCCCGTCTCCGGGCGGCAGAACACGAACCAGGGATCGCCCTCGTCGCTGACGCCGCGATCGGTGTCGAGCGAGATGCCCGATTGCATCAGGATCGTTTCGACCCTGTAGAACTCCGCCAATTCCTGCTGCGTCCAGTCGCCGCGCGCCGGCGACCTGAAGAAAAGAGGGAGGATATTGGCGTTCATCATGCAACCCCCCGCGCTCTAGCGCGACGACGCGTCCGACCCGTTACCAAATAGAATGTTGTATGTAATCGGATCGTAAAACTTCATCAGATTTTTCACGAACTCCTTTGGGTCGAGGTCAAGCGCTTTCGCCCACGCGAGATAGCGATCCGGCGGGATGCGGCCGCGTCCTGTTTCCAATTGGGAGATGAATGTATAGTAATCGGTGCCAATTAATTCGGCTAGATTGCGTTGCGAAAGGCCTTTGGCTTCTCGAAGCGACTTGAGCCAAAGACCCCCGTCTTTCCTGAGTTCGATCGTTTCGCTCGAAGCCCTGCGCTGAGGATTCGAATACATGACTTCTCTCCTGCGTTTGGTGTATAGTAATCTTAATACATCGGCGTCTCAAGAGGGATTCGACGGTCGCTTCGCAGCACAGCTCATGTCGCGACCCATTCTTCGCACAGGTTCATCAGTCTAGTTCGTGTCGTCGCATCGCGGCGTCGCGTGCATGTTGGTTCGCGGCGACGCCGCATGAGGAAGTAAAATGTTCGGCAAGTGGAAAACGCCCGCCGCCGGGCCTCAGACCGTGCTTGATGCAGGTTTGCGGGCCGCGAAGCCCGCCCTGATCGCCGTCGTCGTGTTCAGTTTCGTCGTGAACCTGCTGATGCTGGCGGGTCCGCTGTACATGATGCAGGTCTATGACCGCGTGCTTTCGAGCCGTAACATCACGACGCTTCTTTTCCTCACGCTGATCCTTGCGTTTTGCTATGGCGTCATCGCCGTCATGGAGCTCGTGCGCTCTCAGGTTCTCATTCGCGCGGGTGTTCAGTTCGACCGCGTGGTGAACGCCGATCTTTTCCGCTCCGTTCAGCGCGCCTCGCTTAAGAAGCCCGGCGGCGCGCCCGTGCAGGCCCTGCGCGACCTCGACTCGGTGCGTGAATTTTTCTCCGGCGCGGGCTTCCTCGCCTTTCTCGATTTCCCATGGGTGCCGATCTACATTCTCGCCTCGTTCCTGATTAACTTCTGGTACGGCGTATTTGTTCTTATCGCGGCCTGCATCACCTTCGTTCTGGCTTTCCTGAACGAATACGCCACGCGCGATCGTCTCAATAAGGCGCAGACGAGTTCGATCTCCGCATCGAACTACGCGATGACGACCTTCCGAAATTCAGAAGTGCTGCACGCGATGGGCATGGTGGAGGCCTTGCGTTCGCGATGGAGCAAGCAGCACGAATCCGTCCTGGCCTGGCAGGCGGCTGCTTCGAGCCGTGCGGGTTTGCTGATCGCCCTCGCGAAGTTCCACCGCATGTTGACTCAGAGCCTTGTGCTCGGTCTTGGCGCGCTTCTCGTGCTCGAGCGCGAAATCACGCCTGGCATGATGATCGCGGCCTCCATCATCATAGGGCGCGCGCTTCAGCCTGTCGAAATCGCCATCGGCAATTGGAAGGGCTTCACGAACATGCGCAGCTCCCATGCGCGCGTGCAGTCCATGCTGGCTGAAATGAGCGCGCAGCAAGATAAGCTCGATCTGCCCGAACCAAAGGGGCATCTGACGCTGGAGAACGTCACGGTGTTTCCGCCGGGCCGCCAGACGCCTGTCATCCGTCAGGTCTCAGTCAACATTCCCGCAGGCTCCGCCGTCGCGATCATCGGATCGAGCGCTGCGGGCAAATCTTCGCTTGTGCGCGCGATGACGGGCATATGGCCCGCAGCCTCCGGCGCCGTTCGCCTTGACGGCTCCAAGCTCGAACACTGGGATTCTGAGGAGCTTGGGCGCCACATCGGCTATCTGCCGCAGGACGTCGAATTGTTCAGCGGCACGATCGCCGAAAACATTTCGCGTTTTGCGCAAGCCGACGACAAAGAGATCATTGAAGCTGCGATGCTCGCCGGCGTTCACGAGATGATTCAGAAATTGCCGGACGGCTACAACACGCAGATCGGCGACGGGGGGCAGGCGCTCTCCGGCGGTCAGCGTCAGCGCATCGGCCTTGCGCGCGCGCTCTTCCGTCTGCCGGCGGTCATCGTGCTCGACGAACCCAACGCCAATCTCGACACGGCTGGCGAGCAGGCGCTCGTCGATGCGTTCCAGGCGCTGAAAGCGCGCGAACGCACGGTGGTCGTCGTCACGCACAAGATGAACATTCTCTCCAGCGTCGATTACGTCGTCGTGCTGAAGGATGGTCAGATCCAGAACGCGGGTCCGCGTGACGAAGTGCTGGCGAAGCTGATGGGCCCCAAGGTCGTCGCAACGCCTGAACAGGCTCGCCCGCGCTCGCCCGGCGCCGCCGCGGTCTGACCGCGCCCTCCGTTGTTTTTTCAAAGGCCAGTCGAATGTCACTGAGCGTCACGAACGAGCCGAAGCTCGACCTTCAGGAAGCGCCCACCGCGTCAGGCGACGTGGATTGGATGATCCGCTTCGGCTATGCGGTCGTCGCCGTGTGTTTTGGCGGCTTCCTGTTGTGGACTGGGTTTGCGCGCATCGACAGCGCGGTGATCGCGGGCGGCTCCGTCGCCTATGAAACCCGTCGCAAGGTCGTGCAGCATCTGGAAGGCGGCATCGTTCAGGATCTTCTCGTGCGCGAAGGTCAGGCGGTGGAGGAGGGTCAGGTTCTCTTTCGCCTCGAAGACACGCAGGCGCGCGCGAACCTCGAACTCGTGCAGAACGCGCTTGATGGTTTGCTCGCGCAGGAGGCGCGCCTGCTCGCCGAACGCGATCAGGCTTCAGAAATCGACTTTCCCGCTGAATTGCTTGCCCGCGCCGGACAGCCGATCGTCGCAAAAGTGATTCAGGATCAGATCACGCAGTTCCGCGAGCGCCGTGGCTCGATTGAAGGGCAGATCGGCATTCTGGAAGGCCGTGTGAATCAATATCAGTCTGAGATCGAAGGCCTGCGGCTCGAGCGCGTCTCCTCCGACAGACAGCTCGCCTTTATCGACGATGAGCTCACAGGCGTGCGCGACCTCGCCGACAAGGGCCTAGTGCCCAAGACGCGCTGGCTCGCGCTTGAGCGCGAGGCTGCGCGCCTTCAAGGCGTCGTCGGTCGCAACGAAGCGGAAGTCGCGAAGGCGCAGAACAGCGCCGCTGAAATGCGGATGCAGATTCAGCAGATCAAACAGAAGATGCGCGAGGAGGTCTCCGCCTCGCTTCAGGACACGCGCCAGAAGATGAACGACGCGCGCGAGCGCCGCCGCGTCGCCGAAGACGTGCTGCGTCGCCTTGAGGTGACGGCCCCGCGATCCGGCAAGGCGCAGGGCGTCAAGGTGACGACGCGCGGTCAGGTGATTCGTCCCGGCGAAGCTCTGGCTGAGGTCGTGCCGATCGCCGATGACCTGATCATCGAGGCGCAGGTCGGCGTCACCGACATCGACAAGATGCGCGAAGGCGCCATGGCCGAAGTGCGCTTCACGAACTTCCACACCCGCACCACGCCGGTCATTCTTGGCAAGATCAACACGGTGTCGCGTGACCGTCTTTATGATGAGACGACGCGCCAGTCTTACTTCCTGGCGCAGATCTCGATCAGCGACACGGACATCCCCGCTGAGCTCAAGGACGCGCTTTCCGCGGGCATGCAGGTGGAGGTCATCATCCCCACCGGCGAGCGCACCGTGCTGCGCTATCTCGTGCAGCCGCTCACCGACGCGATGGCGAAAACCTTCCGCGAGCGCTAAGCGCCGCTGCGCCGCAGGTCGACGAAAGGGGCGCGCCGCGCCCCTTTTTCGTGCCCGCGCCGGCTCTGGGGGCGGAGGGGCGGACAGCCTCGCGCCCCGGGGCCGCCGGACCCGGTTTTCAACAGGCGCCGCGGCCGTCGAGCGATTCCTCAAATACTTGAGCTATACAATAAAATACTTACCGAATTTGGCGATTGCGCACAGGCCTGTGTCCTTCTCGCATCACCCACGCAAGATTCTGAAAAATAACAGTCTTACGCCTCCCTCGCGCGGGCGCGCGCCGCGGATGCGGCGTGCAGGGGCGGGGGCTTCGCAAAAATTACTTGCCTGCTGGCGAAACATAGCTATTGAACGCTGCCGTACGGTGTAATTTGCCCAGCGTGGCTGCGCACTTGCGTGACTATGTCGTTTGCTGTACAACAATTGATGTGAAGCGAGTCGAAACCCGTCTCGCGCATCTGGGGAAGTAGAATGAGCGTATTCGCGCAATTCTTCCGGGGGGCCTTTTGCAGTCGCGCTGCAAATCGGTCGCTCGGCGCCCTTTTCCCAGCCCAAGCTCATGATCCGCAGTGCAAATGGCGTCAGTCCTTGAGCGGCGCGCGGACCCCCGAATTCCACCCCTTCGACGCGCCGCAGGCCCCCTGCGCGGCGTCCGAAACGACTCGGAGTTGACTCCGAAAACCAAGCGTTCACCGGGCCGCTAAGGCGGCTCTTTCCACCCTTCACCCGCATGCAACTTGGTCCCGAATGGGGCCCGATCTGGAGAAAACCAAATGCCGATGACTGCTACCGAAGTCCAAAAGCTCTACGTGGCTTACTTCAACCGCCCGGCTGACTACCTCGGTCAGGAGTATTGGAAGACCCAGT
>Ga0315899_10000989_pt1 | contig 33163 bp, 34 predicted proteins | sample LakEriMetagenome_2_FD_203518 | JGI IMG/M metagenome (GOLD analysis project Ga0315899, IMG submission 203518) | Freshwater fungal communities from buoy surface, Lake Erie, Ohio, United States - Buoy 4 MA112 | ecosystem: Environmental > Aquatic > Freshwater > Lake | place: USA: Lake Erie, Ohio...
CCACTTCGGTGTCGCTGTCCGATACCGTAGGGTTCATCCGCGATTTGCCCCACGGCCTGGTCAAAGCATTTGCGGCCACCTTGCAAGAGGCGGCCGAGGCTGATTTGCTTTTGCATGTGGTGGATGCCCACCACACAGAGTGGACGGCGCAAATTCAACAAGTCCAAAATGTTTTGGAAGAGATCGGTGCCCAACATATCCCGCAGCTTTTGGTCTTTAACAAGGTGGACGCCTTGCCTGATTTTCGCAAGCCCGTGCAAACGCATGATCTCTACGAGCTCGATGGTGTGCCGGTGGACCGGTTTTTCATCAGTGCCCAAACCGGATTGGGTTTGACCGAGTTGCGCACCGAATTGGCCCTGAGGTCACATCGTTCGCAAGTCGCCGAGCCCGTGTGACCGATGGTGGTGCTCACGCCAGACCCATGCCTTTTGACGCTTTCTACGACCCAGGTCAAAGAGGGACTTTGGATATTGGGCACAATGGACATCTTTTAGACTGAAATGTTGGTCTCGCATGAACCTTAATCGATGGAACCCTACGGGTTTGGGATGGGCCAAGCGCCTGGTGGGGATGTTCAATCTCAATGATGGCCGCTGGGGCAGGGCGCCTGACGGCCAAGGATCGCCACAACAAGGCTCCTCTTCCAATAATGACCCGGGTGCCAACCCCCCACGGCCCCCAGATTCAGAGGCCAAGCCCGACAACGAGTCACCCCCAAAACAGCCGCCCAGACCCAGCTCTGGGCCGCCTGATTTGGACGATATTTGGCGTGACTTCAATCGCAAACTGGGCCAGCTCATGGGCGGCAAACGGGGTGGTCCAACGGGTGGTGGCTCTTCTGGCGGGGGCTCCGGTGGTGGTAATTGGGGTGGTTTCAAGCCCGACATGGGCAACGCCCGAGCAGGCATGGGTGTGATTGCGGCGATTGCCATCTTGATTTGGCTGGGTACCGGCTTTTTCATTGTCCAAGAGGGTCAACAAGCTGTCATCACCCAGTTTGGTCGTTACCAGAGCACGGTGGGCGCGGGTTTCAATTGGCGCTTGCCATACCCGGTACAGCGCCATGAGTTGGTTTTTGTCACCCAAATCAGGTCTTTGGACATCGGCCGAGACACGGTCATCAAAGCCACAGGTTTGCGTGAGTCGGCCATGCTCACAGAGGACGAGAACATTCTGGAAATGAAATTTGCGGTGCAATACCGATTGACCGATGCCCGGGCGTATTTGTTTGAAAGCAAAAATCCCACAGATGCGGTGGTTCAGGCCGCTGAAACCGCAGTTCGCGAGGTGGTTGGAAAAATGCGCATGGATTCTGCGCTGTCCGAAGAGCGCGATCAAATTGGTCCGCGTGTCAGGGCCATCATGCAAATCATCTTGGACCGCTACAAAGTGGGCATCGAGGTGGTGGGCATCAATTTGCAACAAGGGGGTGTGCGCCCTCCCGAGCAGGTGCAAGCCGCCTTTGACGATGTGCTCAAGGCTGGGCAAGAGCGCGAGCGCGCCAAAAACGAAGCCCAAGCTTATGCCAACGATGTGGTGCCCAGGGCGGTTGGTGCTGCATCCCGCTTGAAAGAGGAAGCGGAAGGCTACAAATCCCGCATCATTGCGCAGGCGCAAGGTGATGGGCAGCGATTCCGATCGGTCCTCAACGAGTACCAAAAAGCCCCGCAAGTGACGCGCGACCGCATGTACATCGATGCCATGCAGCAAATCTACAGCAATGTCACCAAAGTGCTGGTCGAGTCCAAACAAGGCTCCAATTTGCTCTACCTGCCCCTGGACAAAATCATGCAGGCCACCCAATCCACCGCTGCGGCATCGAGTGCACCCGTGCCATCGACAGGTGCTGACAACAATGCCCCGACGAGTTCGTCCAATGCGGATGTGCGAAACCGCGATGGTGCTCGCTCCCGCGACCGCGACGCCCGCTGAAAGCCCAGGTCATCCATCATGAACAAAATTGGTTTCTACATCACCTCGGGCCTGGTGGCCTTGTTGATCATCAGCTCCACGCTTTTTGTGGTCGATCAGCGTCAATTTGGGGTTGTTTACTCCTTGGGTCAAATCAAAGATGTGATCACCGAGCCAGGTTTGCACCTCAAACTTCCCCCACCATTTCAAAATGTGTCGTACATCGACAAGCGACTTTTGACCTTGGACAACCAAGACACAGAGCCCATGCTGACCGCCGAGAAGCAGCGCATGGTCATCGATTGGTATGTGCGCTGGCGCATCACCGACCCCTCCAACTACATTCGCAATGTGGGCTTGGATGAAAAAGCGGGTGCCATGCAATTGAGCCGTGTTGTGCGCAATGCCTTGCAAGAAGAAATCAACAAACGAACGGTGAAAGAGTTGTTGTCCGTTAAGCGAGAGGCCTTGCTCCAAGACGTCAAGCGCGAAGTGCTGGAGGTGGTCCAAGGGGCCAAGCCTTGGGGGGTGGATGTCGTGGACGTGCGGATCACCCGGGCCGATTATGTGGACGCCATCACCGAATCGGTTTATCGGCGCATGGAGGCCGAGCGCAAGCGAGTGGCCAATGAACTGCGCTCCACGGGCGCGGCCGAAGGCGAAAAAATCCGCGCTGATGCCGACCGCCAGCGTGAAGTGACCGTGGCCAACGCCTACCGCGACGCCCAAAAAATCAAAGGCGAGGGCGACGCTGAAGCGGCCAAAGTGTATGCCGATGCCTTTGGTCGTGACGTTCAATTTGCCCAGTTTTATCGCAGCCTGGACGCTTACAAGGCGAGCTTCAACAAGAAAAGTGATGTGATGGTCGTCGACCCATCCAGTGAGTTTTTTAAGGCATTTCGCGGTAATTCGGCTGGATCTGCGCCCCCCGCTTCCAGCAAAAAGTGATGGTGGATGGCTCAGACCTGATTTGGACTGCGCTGGGCTTGGTGTTCGTGATCGAGGGCTTGATGCCCTTCATTTCACCTTCTGGTTGGCGCCGCATCTTCATGCAGGTGCAGCAACTCACTGACGGTCAAATCCGTTTTTTTGGTTTTGTTTCCATCGCTTTTGGCCTGTTGCTCTTGGCTTGGATGACCTGACCAGTGGGCCCCTTTGGGGGCCACTGGTCACGGGCTAAAATCCATTCTTTTTTACTCCATTCCAACCATATGTCTGCCTGGGTCTTGCCGGATCACATCGCCGATGTGTTGCCCTCTGAGGCCCGTCACATTGAAGAATTGCGCCGCATCTGGCTCGACCATGCCCGGCGCTGCGGCTACGAGTTGGTGATGCCCCCGCTGCTGGAGCACTTGGACTCTTTGTTGTCTGACAGTGACCCGTCAATCAATTTGAAAACCTTCAAATTGGTCGATCAATTGTCTGGCCGCACTTTGGGTCTGCGTGCTGACACCACGGTGCAAGTGGCGCGCATCGATGCCCACTTGCTCAACCGCAAAGGCGTTACCCGCCTGTGCTACTGCGGCCCGGTGCTGCACACGCGTGCAGATCGCCCCGGGGCCACCCGCGAACCCTATCAACTGGGCGCTGAAATTTACGGGCACCCTGGATTGGAAGCGGATTTAGAGATCTTGGCTTTGGCTTTGAGGGGCGCTGACTCTGCTGGTTTGTCGGGCGTGGTTTTGGACATGGGGCATGCCCGCATCGTCCCCGCCTTATTGGATGGCTTGGCCCTGCAGGAGGGCTTGGTTCAAGACTTACACACGGCCTTGGGACGCAAAGATGCACCCCAAATCGGCAAACTGGCCCAACATTTGCCAGCCCCTGTGGTCAAGGCCTTGCAGGCCTTGACGGGCCTCTACGGTGGGCGCTCCATCTTGATGGCGGGTCGGCAGGTTCTGTCAGCGTGGCCACAAGCGATTCAAGCTTTGGATCAGTTGGCTTTCTTAGCGGATCAACTGACCGGCTGTGACATTACTTTTGATCTGGGCGACTTGAATGGTTACGGCTACTACAGCGGTTTGAGGTTTGCCTTGTATGCCCACAGCGCGGGAGACGCCTTGTTGCGCGGTGGTCGATACGACGCGGTGGGTGCGGTCTTTGGGCGCGACAGGCCAGCCGTTGGTTTTAGCCTTGACTTGAAAGAATGGGCCCGCTGTCTGCCGCGCCCCGCCCAAAACAGTGCCATCCGCGCCCCTTGGTCTGAAGACACTGCCTTGCGCGATGCCATTGATGCGCTGCGCCAACTAGGCGAAACCGTGGTGTGTGTCTTGCCCGGGCATGACAGCGAAGCTGACGAATTCAACTGCAACCGCGAGTTGGTGCGCCAAGGCACCCAGTGGCATGTCCAACCCCTTCACCCCTGACACTTTTTCCATCTCATGAATAATTTCCAAGGTCGCAATGTGGTGGTTGTCGGAACCCAATGGGGCGACGAAGGCAAAGGCAAACTGGTGGATTGGTTGACCGAGTCGGCGCAAGGCGTGGTTCGGTTCCAAGGCGGGCACAACGCAGGCCACACGCTGGTGATCAAAGGGGTCAAAACAGCGCTGCATTTGATCCCCAGTGGCATCATGCGCCCCGGTGTGGTGTGCTACATCGGCAATGGCGTTGTCTTATCGATGAGCAAGTTGCTGGAAGAAATTGCAGGCTTAGAGGCAGCGGGCGTGTCTGTTCGCTCGCGCTTGCGCATCAGCGAAGCATGCCCCTTGATACTGCCCTACCACGCTGCGATCGATGTCGCTCGAGAGGCTGCCAAAGAAAAGTCTGGTTTGGACATAATTGGCACCACGGGACGCGGCATTGGGCCTGCGTACGAAGACAAAATTGCGCGCCGGGCCTTGCGGGTTCAGGACCTGAAACACCCGCAGCGCTTTGCCGATAAATTGCGTGAAAACTTGGATTTGCACAATTTCGTGCTCACCCAGTACTTGAATGCACCGGCGATTGATTTCCAACAGGTGCTGGACCAATGCGCCTTGGAGGCCGAGCAAATTCTGCCCATGGCGGCCGATGTGTCCACCGAATTGCACCAAGCCCATTTGCGCGGCAGCAATTTGTTGTTTGAAGGGGCTCAAGGCACCTTGCTCGACGTGGACCATGGCACTTATCCTTTTGTGACCTCTAGCAACTGCGTGGCCGGCAATGCGGCCGCTGGTGCTGGCGTGGGCCCGGGCATGTTGCATTATGTTTTGGGCATCACCAAAGCCTATTGCACGCGCGTGGGTGGCGGCCCATTTCCCACTGAATTGGATTGGGAAAAGCCCGGCACCGTTGGCCATCACCTGAGCACCGTCGGTCAAGAAAAAGGCGTGACCACCGGGCGGTCACGGCGCTGTGGTTGGTTTGATGCGGCCTTGCTCAAGCGCAGCGCGCAAGTCAATGGTTTGTCTGGCTTGTGCATCACCAAACTCGACGTTTTGGACGGTCTGGCAGAACTGAAACTTTGCACCGGTTATCAGCTCGATGGCGCCGTCACCGATATCTTGCCGGCCAGCGCGGAAGATGTGGCCCGGTGCGTGCCCATTTATGAAACCATGCCGGGATGGTCTGTGAGCACGGTGGGTGTTACACAGGTTGACCGTTTGCCCCCGCAAGCCCGCGCCTATTTGGACCGCATTGAGCAAGTGTGTGGGGTGCCCATCCACTTGATTTCGACCAGCCCAGACCGTGAGCACACGATCATGAAAAAACACCCTTTTTCCACGCCCTAAAGCCGTTCAAACTTTTCTTGAAAGCCAAACCATGCTGACCGAAGACGGTAAACACCTTTACGTTTCTTACGACGAATACCACAACCAAATCGAAAAGTTGGCGATCAAAATTCATCAATCTGGTTGGCAATTCGACACCATCCTGTGTTTGGCCAGGGGCGGCATGCGCCCTGGGGACATCCTGTCTCGCATCTTTGACAAACCTTTGGCCATCATGTCCACCAGCTCTTACCGCTCAGAAGCGGGCACCGTTCAAGGACACTTGGACATTGCCCGTTTCATCACAACCCCGAAAGGGGAAATTGCCGGGCGCGTTTTATTGGTGGACGACTTGGCCGACTCTGGACATACCCTGAATGCCGTGATCAGCTTGTTGCGCGACAACTACAAACCCATCACCGAGTTGCGCAGCGCAGTCATTTGGACCAAGGGCGTGTCGGGCTTCCAACCCGACTTTTCGGTGGAATTTTTGCCCACCAACCCCTGGATTCACCAGCCCTTTGAAGGTTACGACAGCATGCGCCCAGAGCAGTTGTTGGCCAAATGGCAAGTGTGAAAAAGACAACGTCGCTGATCCACCACCCCTATCGGGCGCCGGTGGATTTTGAGGCGCCATTGACGGCCGTTCACAAGGCCTCCACTGTTTTTTTTCCGTCGGTCGAGGCCATGAAAAGCCGCGACTGGAAGGACAAATCCGCCTACACCTATGGGCTGCACGGCACGCCCACCACCTTCACCTTGGAAGAGCGTTTATGTGCCATCGAGGGTGGCTTGCACTGTTTGCTCGTTCCCAGCGGTTTGGCCGCCATTGCCCAGGTCAACCTGGCTTTGTTGTCCAGTGGTGATGAGGTTTTGCTCCCCGATAACGTGTACGGACCGAGCAAGGCACTTGCGCACGGCGAGCTTCGTCAATGGGGCATCTCTCACCGCTGCTACAACCCGATGGATGTGCAGGACTTGGCCGCGAAAATTTCACCCACCACCCGCTTGGTCTGGTTGGAGGCGCCAGGCTCCATCACCATGGAGTTTCCCGACCTGCTGGCAATGGTTCAGTTGTGCCGCGAGCGTGGGGTTCTTTGCGTGCTGGACAACACCTGGGGCGCTGGTGTGGCCTTCAATGCTTTTGATTTGACCCCCGATCAAGGCCCGCATTCTCTCGGGGTGGACATCACCGTTCATGCCCTGACCAAATACCCCAGCGGCGGCGGCGATGTGTTGATGGGCAGCATCATCATGCGCGACAGTGCCTTGGCCATGCGCTTGAAGCTCAGCCACATGCGTCTGGGTTTGATGGTCGGTGCCAATGACGCAGAAATGGTGTTGCGCTCTTTGCCCAGCATGGCCATGCGCTACCGCGCGCAAGACATCAGCGCACGACATTTGGCCCAGTGGTGCCAGCACCAGCAGGCTGTGTTGCAGGTTTTGCACCCTTGTTTGCCCGACTCACCGGGTCATGCCAACTGGCTGCGTGTGTGCACCCCGTCATCCACAGGAGATATCAACCCTTTGGGTGAGGATGCCAGCCCATCCACTGGCTGGGCAGCTGCATTGTTCAGCATCGTGATCGACCCTCAATTCAGCGTGACCCAGGTGCACCAGTTCTGTGAAGCCTTGCAGTTTTTTCGCTTGGGTTACAGCTGGGCTGGTCCGGTCAGTTTGGTGGTCCCATACGAATTGCAAACTTTGCGCACCTCTTGGCCCGATGGCATACGGCTCGGCCATGTGGTTCGGTTTTCCATTGGTTTTGAAGCCACCCAAGACCTGCTACTTGATTTGCAGCAGGCTTTTGCATTGGCATTCCCAGCGCAAGGCCAATGAATTGCGATGGCATCAAATGAGAATGGTTCTTATTTAATTTAAACTCTCCACATCTTGGAACGGGGAGCTTATGAAGATCTTGAATGCCTGTATTGCAGCCCTGGGCTTGGGTTTGCTGGGCTTGGCGCAGGCCCAAAACACGCTCAATTTGTATTCGGCCAGGCACTATCCAACAGATGAAGCCCTTTACAGCGAATTCACCAAAACCACTGGGATCACCATTCGGCGGGTGGATGCTGACGACGCTGGCATCTTGACGCGTTTGAAAACCGAGGGAACCGCTTCTCCGGCCGATGTCATTTTGTTGGTGGATGCTGCCAGGCTGTGGCGCGCTGAAACCGATGGCTTGTTTTTGCCCGTCCATTCGGCAAGCCTGGAGTCGTTGATACCCGCTCATTTGCGCGCCCAGCCAAACGCTGAAGGTGGCATCGCCTGGTTTGGCATGTCCACCCGCGCCCGGATTGTGGTTTACGACAAGCGCAAGGTGGAGCGACAAGCCGTGGACAGCTATGAAAAATTGGCCGATCCCAAACTCAAAGGTATGTTGTGCATTCGCTCGGGCTCACATCCCTATAACCTGAGCCTGTTTGGTGCCTTGCATGAGCACATGGGCGCAGCAGCCACCGAGTTCTGGCTCAAAGGTTTGGTGTCCAATATGGCCCGCTCTCCCAAAGGCGGCGACAGCGATCAGATCAAATCGGTGGCCAGCGGTGAATGCGCTGTTGCGGTGACCAATACCTATTATTTGGCGCGAATGATGCGCTCTGCCAATGCGACAGAGCGCAACATGGCCGAGTCCGTGGGGGTGGTTTTTCCCAATCAAAACAGCTGGGGCACACACGTCAATGTGGCCGGTGCTGCGGTGGCCAAGCACAGCAAAAACACCGCAGCAGCGGTCAAGTTTTTAGAGTATTTGGCCAGCCCAGCCGCGCAAAATCATTTTGCCAATGGCAACAACGAATGGCCCGTGGTCAAAGGCCTCAAGTTTGACAACCCGGCACTCAAAGCCATGTCGGGGGGCGACTTCAAGAGCGAGGTGATCCCGATCAGTGCCGTGGGCATGAACCAGATCAGAATTCAGCAAATGCTGGACCGGGTGGGGTTCAAGTAACCGCCGCGTGATGGGCCAGCACGGATGCGGCCAAAGTGTCAAACGATGCGCTGTGTCGATCGCGCGGGCTGACCACCAGGGCTTGGGTGTGTTGTCTGAAATTGCGGGAGATGGATTTCAAATAGGTGGGGTCGTAATGGCTCTCCAACAATGAATGAACCACGCTGCTGACGTCTCCCCGAGATAGCGCGTCTTTCCAGGCGTCGACCACAGCTTTTCCCTTGAGGTTGATCAGTGCATCTAGGCGTTGGGCAAAAGCGCTGGTGTCGCTGACAAACAAGGGGTATTCCTCCATCAGCAAGGCAATGCGCTCAGGCTGCGGCAGCTGCAAGTCAATACAAGGGCTGTCACGCATGGCATCCATCAACACGTCCATGACGGATAAATTTCCCACTTTGCGGCTTTCTGCCTCCACAAAGATCGGGCGCATGGGGTCCATTTGGCGCAAGGCATTCCATATTTGCATGTCAAACCGCTTTTGGCTGGGTTGCTCCATGCCGGGTACGCGTCCCAGCACCGAACTGCGGTGGCATGCCAGGGCCTCCAGGTCCAGCACCTGGGCCCCCTGTCTTTGCAGGGCATGGAGCAATCGGGTTTTGCCACTGCCCGTGGTGCCGCACACCACCACGAAACGAAAACTTGCCATGTGTTGGTCCAACCACGCCAGCATGGCGGCGCGAAAGGCTTTGTAGCCACCGTCCAGCACCGTGACTTGAAATCCAATTTGACCCAGCACCATCGACAAAGCGCCGCTGCGTTTGCCGCCACGCCAGCAATACACCAAGGGCTGCCAGGTCTTGGGCAATAACAACACTTCGCGCTCAATGTGTCGCGCGATGTTCACCGCCACCCAGGCAGCCCCTAATTTTTGCGCCTCAAAGCCACCCTTTTCCTTGAACAGGGTGCCGATGACGATGCGCTGTTCATTGTTCAAGCTGGGCCAGTTGACGGCACCTGGCAGGTGGTCCAGGTCGAACTCACCTTCACTGCGTGCATCGATGATGGCGGAAAACCCAGCACCACCGACCATGCGCGCCAAAGCTTGGTCAGCGGGCATGCGTTGCAAACTCATGGCAGGCCCATCACAACATTTTTTCCAGGACTGGCCAAGTGTGTTGCAACATCAAACTTTGGGCTTTCTCGTTGGGGTGGATGCGGTCGGATTGAAACCAATCGCCGGGCGCCAACAGGGGTTCTAAAAAAAACGGTACCAAGCGCGATTGGGTTTGCTTGGCCACTTGGGCAAATGCCTTGGCAAATTGCTCGTTGTAGTCTGCACCATAGTTGGGCGGCACCTTCATGCCCAACAGCAAAACCCGTGCGCCTTGCGATTTGGCCTGTTGCGCCATGTACAGCAGGTTTTCTTGGGTGCTGGCCAAAGGCAGGCCGCGCAACGCATCGTTGCCACCGAGTTCGATCACCAGCAGGGCAGGGCGGTGGGTTTTGAGCAGGGACTCGATGCGCGATCGCCCGCCAGCGGTGGTCTCGCCACTGATGCTGACATTGATCACCTTCCATTGGGGGTGGCTCTGCGCCAAGCGTTGGGACAGCAAGCTGACCCATCCGCTCCCGCGTGGCAAGCCATACTCGGCACTCAGGGAGTCTCCCAGGATCAACATGGCATAGCTGGGGCTGGGTGGGGGCTTTGCACTGACCTGGGCTTGCGCCACATGAGTCAACGACAATAAGAACCAAACCATCCAGGTCCAGATGGTCTTCATCCCCAGCCTGCGCTTCTCAGCCATCCCCATCAACATGACAAAACCCATTCTTGAAGTTGCCCACGTGTCCAAATCGGTCACCGATGCCACCGGCACACTGGATATTCTCCGCGATATTGATTTTCAGTTGCAACGCGGAGAAACCGTGGCCATCGTGGGTGCCTCTGGTTCAGGCAAAAGCACCTTGCTGTCCATCATGGCGGGATTGGATACGCCCACCCAGGGCACGGTGCGTTTGGCTGGTGAAGACTTGTTTGCCCGCGATGAAGATGCCCGTGCCGCCATGCGTGCCCAATACATGGGTTTTGTCTTTCAAAGCTTTCAATTGCTGGGCTCACTGACAGCTCTGGAGAATGTCATGTTGGCCCTGGAGCTGGGTGGCCGCCCCCGCGCCCGAGAGAATGCCCGCAGCATGCTCGAGCGTGTGGGCTTGGGTGAACGGCTTCACCATTACCCGCGCGTGCTCAGTGGTGGCGAGCAGCAAAGGGTCGCCTTGGCACGGGCCTTTGTGGTTCAACCAGCGGTGTTGCTGGCCGACGAGCCCACCGGGAGCTTGGACAAGGCCAGTGGCGAGCGGGTCATGCAATTGATGATGGACTTGAACCAAGCCTCTGACACCACCCTCGTGTTGGTCACCCACGACCTGGCCATCAGCCAGCGCTGCCAGCGCCGCATTGCCATCGAGGCGGGTGCGCAGATGGTGGTTGGATAATCCAGGAATGTCTGTCCCCCTCAAAGTGATTTTTGGTTTCCACGCGGTGGGGGTGCGCATGAAAACCGCGCCCATGTCGGTGGTCGAGTTGCATGTCGATACCAGCCGACGCGATGTGCGCATGCGTCAGTTCTTGCAGCGTGCCCAAGACAGTGGCATGCGCATCATCCCCAGCGACGGGTTGCGCTTGGCCAAGCTGTGTGGCAGCCATGGCCATCAGGGCGTGGTGGCCCGGGTACAGGCCTTGCCCCAAGGCCGTTCCTTGGATGACCATTTGGACCAGTTGAGCGCCGATCAAATTCCGTTGTTGTTGGTGCTCGATGGGGTGACCGATCCGCACAACCTGGGCGCGTGTTTGCGGGTGGCCGATGGTGCCGGGGCCCATGCGGTGATTGCGCCCAAAGACCATGCCGTAGGCCTCAATGCCACCGTCGCCAAAGTGGCCAGTGGCGCAGCCGACACCGTGCCTTATTTCATGGTCACCAACTTGGCGCGCACGCTCAACGAGCTCAAAGAGCGTGGCATTTGGATCATCGGCACAAGTGACGATGCCCCCACGTCGATCTACCAAAACGACTTCAAAGGCCCCGTCGCTTGGGTCTTGGGGGCAGAGGGTGAGGGCATGCGCCAGTTGACCCGAAAAACCTGCGACCAATTGGTGCGCATCCCCATGCAAGGTGCGGTCGAAAGCCTCAATGTATCGGTGGCCAGTGGCGTGTGTCTGTATGAAAGCCTGCGCCAACGCAGCGCAGCCACGACATAGCCGCAGCGAGTCTGGATGGGTTGGGTGTCAAACCCAACCAAGCAAACCCAACACCGCGCCCACGGCCAGCAGCCACAGCACGTGGATGCGCGTCTTCCACATCAGCAGCACCGATGCGGCGGTCAACAACAAGCCCGGGGCATGTTGGGCATCGGCTTGAATGGGGGGCAGCAATAACCAGCCGGTGGAGAACATCAAGGCAATCAACAAAGGCGCCATGCCCGCCTTGAAGGCGCGCACCCCGATTCGATCTTGATAGCGCAAACCCCAGCGGCTGACCACCAGCGTGAGGCAGCCGGACGGGCCCAGGATGCCCAATAAGCACAAAAAAGCGGCCAGTACTCCCCAGGCCCAGGCCACCGGGCCGGCGTCCATACCGCCGCCGGCCTGAACCCCCAGGGTCCAGCCCAAAATGGCCACAAACAGCACGTTGGGGCCCGGGGCGATTTGGGCCAGCGTGATCGAGGAGTTGAATTCAGGGTCGCTGAGCCAATGCTGCTGGTCCACCAAATAGCGGTGCATGTCGGGCGCGGCCGCCACCACACCGCCAAAGGTGATCAGCGACAAGCTCAAAAAATGCAGCACCATGTGCAGCCAATCTGTTGCATTCAGGCTCATGGCAACACCTTGGGTCGCACCATGCACCGCCACGCCCACACACTGGATGGCACACCTACCATCAACCAGGCCAAGGCCAAGGGGATGCGCCACACCGCCACCACCACAAAGCCAACGGACAAGATGGCGTAACACAGGGGCAGCCCCATGGGGTTGCCCTTGAGTCCATGGAGCAAGCGCAAGGCGTTGCCCATGACCATCCCAGACACCACACATCCCATGGCGTGCAACATGGAGCGGACTGCGGGCAACTCATGCAAACCTTGGTACAGGGCGGCAAAGCACAGCACCAAGGTGCAAGGGGCCAGCATCAGGCCTGCGATGGCGCACAGAGCTCCCCGCCCCCCAAAATAACGGTCGCCCAGCATCAACGTCAAATTGACAACGTGCGGGCCTGGCAGGGTTTGGGCCACCGACCAGTCTTCTAAAAAACCCTTGGGGGTTAACCATTTTTTTTGGTCCACCAAAATCCGTTGGACCACCGCTTGCACCCCGCCAAAGCCTTGCAAGGCCATCCAGGTGAAAGTCAAAAACAGATCCCAGCATGAGTGGGGCCGGTTCACCGGATCGGTCATACGGTCAAGCCACCCGAGACCTCGATCACCGCACCATTGACATAGGCCGCTTGGTCGCTGGCCAAAAAGGCATACACCTGGGCAATGTCTTCGGCCCGACCGAGGCGTTTCAAGGGCACCCTATCGCGCATTTCATCGATCACTTTGGCCGGCATGGTGGCCAAAATAGGGGTTTCAATGAAACCTGGGGCCACCGCATTGACCCGGATGCCCTTGGGCCCCAATTCACGGGCCCATGTTTTGGTAAAGCCAATCACACCAAACTTGCTGGCCGCATAGTTGGTTTGTCCAAAATTGCCATAAATACCCACCACCGAAGAAGCATTGAGGATCACGCCGCTGCCTTGGGCCACCATAGGGTCGGATACGGCTTGTGCGCAATGAAAAACACCTCTTAAGTTGACATCAATGACCCGGTCAAATTGTTCCAAAGTCATTTTTTGCAACCGGGCATCCTGGGTGATGCCCGCGTTATTGACCAACACATCGATGTGCCCAAATTGGGTCAAAGCGTTTTGCACCATGGCGTCGACCATCTCGCGTTGGGTCACATCGACCACCCAGCCGGCGACCTGCGCGCCCAAGGCTTTGCATTGGGCCACGGCTTCGTCCACTCCCGATTGACGCACGTCGCAGACCACCACGGTGGCCCCTTCTTTGGCAAATTCAAGGGCTGTGGCCAGGCCAATGCCTTGGGCGGCGCCGGTGATGATGCTGACCTTGCCGGTCAGCCGTTGGGCGGTGAGGTTGTTCATGGTGTTCTTGAAAATCTGAAGGTGTTCATGGCCTGACCGGCGGACCGGAGGCCACCGGGTTCAGACCGCTGGGCAGTATAGGCATTTGCCATCTCAGGCCTTGGGCCCATCGAACCTGCGTGACAGTCCCCAGCCAGCCCAGCGCTTCACCACACACCCCATGAGCCCATGGCGGGGCACACCAACCCGACAGCGGCGCAAGCCTTACACTCACCTGTTGTCAATTTGGGCCCTTTTCCCCGTGGATGTATCCGAATTCAGCCGTCCCGCCAAAGCCCTGAGCAGTTACAAAAAACACTGGGCTGCGCGTTTTGGCACCGCACCCTTCCTACCCATGAGCCGCGCCGAAATGGCCGATTTGGGCTGGGACAGTTGCGACATCGTGCTGGTCACGGGGGACGCTTATGTCGACCACCCCAGCTTTGGCATGGCGGTGATTGGCCGGATGCTTGAAAACCAAGGCTTTCGGGTGGGCATCATTGCCCAGCCCGATTGGCAAAGTGCCGAGCCTTTTGCCGCTTTGGGCCGACCCAATTTGTTTTTTGGGGTCACCGCGGGCAACATGGACTCCATGATCAACCGTTATACGGCCGATCGAAAAATCCGCAGCGACGACGCCTACACACCCGGTGACGTGGCCGGCAAGCGACCAGACCGTGCGGCCATTGTTTACAGCCAACGCTGCCGCGAGGCCTTCAAAGATGTGCCCATCATCATGGGCGGCATTGAAGGGTCGCTGCGGCGCATCGCCCATTACGACTATTGGCAAGACAAGGTGCGACGCTCTATCGTGATCGACGCCAAGTGTGATTTGCTGTTGTACGGCAACGCCGAGCGGGCCATCGTGGAGGTGGCGCATCGCTTGGCCGCCAAAGAGCCGGTGCAAGACATCATCGATGTGCGCGGCACGGCCTTTGTGCGCCGCGACACTCCACTCGATTGGACTGAAATCAACTCCACCGAGGTGGACCGGCCAGGGCCGGTGGAGTCGCACCTCAATCCGTACCTGATGATCAGCGAGCAAGCATCGGCCCAAGGGCAAAGTTGCGAGATGTCCTCACAGGGCGCCGCACCCGCGACATCGCAAGCGCCCAAGGTCGAGCCAGGCGTGCCCATGATGGTTCCCATCGGCTGGCTGGGTAAAGCCAAGGCCAAGGTGTCCTCGCGTGAGCGCACCGTGATTCGTTTGCCCGCTTTTGAGCAAGTGCGCAGCGACCCGGTTTTGTACGCCCATGCGAACCGTGTTTTGCACCTGGAGACCAACCCTGGCAACGCCCGCGCGCTGGTGCAGGCCCATGGCGAGGGTGCCACGGCGCGTGATGTGTGGATCACGCCACCGCCCATCCCATTGACCACGGCCGAAATGGATTTGGTGTTTGGCCTGCCTTATGCCCGCTCACCCCATCCGGTGTATGCCGACGAACAAGGTCGCCACGATGGTCCGACCAAAATCCCTGCTTGGGAGATGATCCGCTTCAGCGTCAACATCATGCGCGGCTGTTTTGGGGGGTGTACTTTTTGCTCCATCACCGAACACGAAGGGCGCATCATTCAAAGCCGCAGCGAGGCCTCTGTGCTGCAAGAGATCCAAGACATTCGCGACAAGGTCACGGGTTTCACGGGTGTCATTTCTGACCTGGGCGGCCCCACGGCCAATATGTACCGCATTGGCTGCAAGACTCCCGATATCGAAGCCGCTTGTCGCAAACCCAGTTGTGTGTATCCTGGCATTTGCTCCAACCTCAACACCAGCCACCAGCCCTTGATTCAGATGTACCGCAAGGCCAGGGCGATCAAAGGGGTGAAGAAAATCCTGATTGGCTCAGGTTTGCGCTACGACCTGGCCATCGAGTCGCCGGAATACATCCGCGAATTGGCCACCCACCACGTGGGCGGTTATTTGAAGATTGCCCCCGAGCACACCCAGTCTGGCCCTTTGTCCAAAATGATGAAGCCCGGCATTGGAAGCTACGACCGCTTCAAGCAGTTGTTTGACCAATACAGCGCCGAGGCGGGCAAAAAGCAATACCTGATTCCTTATTTCATTGCCGCTCACCCAGGCACCAGCGATGAAGACATGATGCACTTGGCCATCTGGCTGAAAAAAAATGGCTTCCGCGCCGATCAGGTGCAAACCTTTTACCCCAGCCCGATGGCCACGGCCACGGCCATGTACCACAGCGGCAAAAATCCTTTGCGCAAAATCGGGCGTGATAGCGAAGGTGTGGACATCGTTCGCGGCGACAAACGCAGGCGGCTGCACAAAGCCTTTTTGCGCTACCACGATGCGAACAATTGGCCTTTGTTGCGCGATGCGCTCAAGGCAATGGGTCGCAGCGACTTGATTGGCAATGGCAAGCACCACCTGATCCCCAGCTTTCAGCCGCAAACCCAAGGTGCTTATGTCAGCGCCCGGCGCAAAAACAGCACGCCCAGGCCCGATGCACCAGGCCAATTGCTGACCCAGCACACGGGCTTGCCCCCGCGCCCAGGGGTCAAAGGCCCGCGCAAAACCAAAGTTTGATCTATCGAACGCGCTGCTTCATGGCGCGCTCGACCTCTCGCTTGCCCTCGCGGTCTTTGATGGTGTCGCGCTTGTCGTGGTCGGCCTTGCCCTTGGCCAAAGCAATTTCGCACTTGATCTTGCCGTTTTTCCAATGCAAATTCAGCGGCACCAGGGTGTATCCCTTTTGTTCGACCTTGCCAATCAAGCGCCTGATTTCGTCTTTTTGCAGCAGCAGTTTTTTGGTCCTGACCGAATCGGGCCGCACATGGGTGGAGGCGGTGTTCAGGGGGTTGATCTGGCAACCGATGACGAACAATTCGCCGTTGCGGATGACGACATAACCATCGGTGAGTTGCACCTTGCCCTCGCGCACCGACTTCACCTCCCAACCTTCGAGCACCATCCCTGCTTCAAAACGCTCTTCAATGAAGTAGTTGAAGATGGCCTTCTTGTTGTCTGCGATGCGGGCTGTGCTGGGGGCTTTGGTGGACATGGGGGCTCAATGGGGGCGTTCCGGGTCTTTACAATCTGACCATGAACGCCGCTGTGCAAACACCCATTCTATGAAAACCATTCACAAGTCGGTTTTGATTTGGTTCAGCGCACAAGAAATGTTCGACCTGGTCACCGATGTGCCAAGTTACCCCCAGTTTTTACCGTGGTGTGACCGCGCCAGGGTGGTCATCTCCCACGCAGACGGTGTCACCGCAGAGATTGGCATGGCTCTGGGGGGCTTGCACAAAAGCTTCACCACGCGCAATGTCCACACCCCGGGACGCGAGGTGCAGGTGCAACTGATCGACGGCCCCTTCAAACACTTGGATGGCGTGTGGTTGTTTGAGCCCATGGGTCAAGAGCGGGCTTGCCGGGTGGACTTGAAGCTCAATTACAGCTTTGACAGCATGTTTGGCGTGCTCATTGGCCCTTTGTTCGACCGCATCGCCGCCACCTTGGTCGATGCCTTTGTCAAACGCGCTGAGCAGGTCTATGCCCACGATTGAGGTCACATTGGTCTTCTCGCCCGAATCTCGGGTGGTGCACGAAGTGGTGATGCAATTGCCCAAGGGTTCCAGCGTGCACCAAGCCTGGCTGGCCAGCGATTGGTTTCCAGGCATGGGCGGTTTAGGAGGAGAGTGCCCGGAATCATCCATTTGGGGCCGCAAAACCACCCCCACGCAAACCCTGCAAGATGGCGACAGATTGGAGGCCTTGCGCCCCCTGAAAGTCGATCCCAAAGAAGCCCGTCGCCAGCGTTTCGTCAAGCAAGGCACGCGCGGGGCGGGATTGTTTGCCAACCGCCGCCCCGGCGCCAAGCCAGGCTATTAGGCCCCCGCCAGAAATTCTTGCCATCGGTATACAGGCCCATTCGAGGGGGTCGGTACAATTTAGCTTTTGGAGCTCAACCATGCGCCTCTTAGGCAATGCGCTCACCTTCGACGATGTGTTGCTGGTGCCCGCCTTCTCAGAAGTCCTGCCCAAGGACACCTCGCTTTCCACCCTTTTTTCGCGCCGCATTCAGCTCAATTTACCCCTGGCCTCTGCGGCCATGGACACGGTGACCGAGGCCCGGCTGGCCATTGCCATTGCCCAAGAGGGCGGCATCGGCATCGTCCACAAAAACCTCAGCGCCCAACAACAAGCCGCTGAAGTGGCCAAAGTGAAGCGCTACGAAAGTGGCGTGTTGCGCGACCCAGTGGTCATCACCCCTGAGCACACGGTCAGACAGGTCATGGCCATGTCCGAGCAATTGGGCATTTCGGGCTTTCCGGTTTGCCAAGGCAAGCAAGTGGTTGGTATCGTCACGGGGCGTGATTTGCGCTTTGAGCAGCGTTACGACATTCAGGTGCGTGAAATCATGACGCCGCTGGACAAGTTGATCACCGTGCCCGAAGGCGTCACGCCGCAAGAGGCCAAGGCCTTGCTCAACAAACACAAGCTCGAGCGCTTGCTGGTGGTCAGTGACTCGTTTGAGCTCAAGGGCTTGATCACCGTCAAAGACATCACCAAGCAAACCAGTTTCCCCAACGCTGCCCGCGATTCAGCGGGGCGACTGCGCGTTGGTGCGGCTGTGGGCGTGGGCGTGGGCACTGAAGAGCGCGTGGAAGCCTTGGTTCATGCGGGTGTGGATGTGATCGTGGTCGATACCGCCCATGGCCACAGCAAGGGCGTGATCGACCGGGTTCGTTGGGTCAAGCAAAACTACCCCCACATCGATGTGGTGGGCGGCAACATCGCCACCGGCGCTGCCGCCCTGGCCTTGGCCCAGGCTGGCGCAGATGCCGTCAAGGTGGGCATTGGGCCTGGATCGATTTGCACCACCCGCATCGTGGCCGGCGTGGGCGTGCCCCAAATCACCGCCATCGACGGCGTGGCCCAAGCCCTGCAAGGCTCAGGCATCCCCTTGATTGCCGACGGCGGCATTCGTTACAGCGGCGACATCGCCAAAGCCATTGCCGCTGGGGCGTCCAGCGTCATGATGGGTGGCATGTTCGCGGGCACCGAGGAAGCGCCGGGCGAAATCGTGCTGTACCAAGGTCGCAGTTACAAAAGCTACCGGGGCATGGGCAGCATTGGCGCCATGCAGCAAGGCAGTGCCGATCGGTATTTTCAAGAATCCTCCACTGGCAACCCCAACGCCGACAAGTTGGTCCCCGAGGGCATTGAAGGCCGGGTGCCCTACAAAGGCTCGATGGTCAACATCGTTTACCAAATGGCTGGCGGTTTGCGTGCCGCCATGGGCTACTGCGGCTGCCCCACCATCGAAGCCATGAAAACCCAAGCCGAATTTGTGCAAATCACCGCTGCCGGCATGCGCGAAAGCCATGTGCACGATGTGCAAATCACCAAAGAGGCGCCCAATTACCGGGCTGACTGATCCATCTTTTCGACATTGATGCCTTGAAATAACTCTCCTTGGAACCAATGCCCCATGCTGCTTGACCAACTCCGGCAAATGAATGCCCACTTGAATGGCATCGCTGAGCAATTCGGTGCCAGTCGCTTGCGCGTTTTTGGTTCTGTGGCTCGAGGTGAAGAAACTGCGGAAAGCGATGTGGATTTTTTGTTGGAACTCCCCAGAGGATATGACCTCATCAGCCAGCGGATGCCGTTGACGCAAAAGCTGGCTGACATTTTGAATCGCAAGGTTGAATTGATTCCTGAGCACGAATTGAACGCCCACATGCGCCAAAAAATTTTGGCGGAGGCTGTTTCATTGTGAGCAAGTCTTGGCAAATATATGCCCTGCATATTTTGGATGTGGGCGCCAAAATTGAACGCATTCAAGCGTCGGTCGTGAAAAACCACCTGCCGCCATTGATTGACAGTGTGCGAGCCATGCTTGCCACTGATGGTCCGAATTTAAATTGAGCTCGCTTTCATGCCTCACCAAAAAATCCTGATCCTCGACTTCGGTTCGCAAGTCACCCAACTGATTGCGCGCCGGGTGCGTGAAGCCCATGTGTACTGCGAGGTGCATCCCTGCGATGTGAGTGACGCATGGCTGCGTGACTTTGCCAGCGATGGGCAATTGCGTGGGATTGTGCTGTCGGGCAGCCATGCCAGTGCTTATGAAGAAAGCACCGATCGGGCACCCCAAGCTGTGTTTGACTTGGGCGTACCAGTGTTGGGCATTTGTTACGGCATGCAAACCATGGCCCAGCAACTGGGTGGTCAGGTGTCTGCTGCTGAGATGGTTAACGGCATGGCCAAGCGCGAGTTTGGGTATGCCGAAGTGCGCGCCCATGGGCACACGGCCTTGCTCAAAGACATCCAAGACATGGTCAATGACCAAGGCCATGGCTTGCTCAAGGTGTGGATGAGCCATGGGGACAAAGTGTCTGCCTTGCCACCGGGCTTCAAAGTCATGGCCAGCACGCCCAGTTGCCCCATTGCTGGCATGGCCGACGAAGAGCGCCGCTTTTACGGCGTGCAATTCCACCCCGAAGTCACCCACACCGTTCAAGGTCGTGCCTTGATAGAACGCTTTGTGCTGGGCATTTGCCAGACGCGTCCAGACTGGATCATGGGTGACTACATCAGCGAAGCGGTTGAAAAAATCCGCGCCCAAGTGGGCGATGAAGAGGTCATCCTGGGCTTGTCGGGCGGCGTGGATTCATCCGTCGCAGCGGCCCTGATCCACCGCGCCATTGGCGATCAACTCACCTGCGTGTTTGTCGACCATGGCCTGTTGCGCCTGAACGAGGGCGACGCGGTGATGGAGATGTTTGTCGGCAAACTCCACGCCAAAGTGATCCGTGTCGATGCCGCAGATTTGTTCCTGGGCAAGCTCGCGGGTGTGACCGACCCAGAGGCCAAGCGCAAAATCATTGGTGGTTTGTTTGTCGATGTGTTCAAGGCCGAGGCCGCCAAGCTCAAAGCCGGGCAGGGCGGCCACAAAGGCGCCACCTTCTTGGCCCAAGGCACGATTTACCCCGATGTGATCGAGTCCGGTGGGGCCAAAAGCAAAAAAGCGGTCACCATCAAAAGCCACCACAACGTGGGTGGATTGCCCGCGCAACTGGGCTTGAAGTTGTTGGAGCCCTTGCGCGACCTGTTCAAAGACGAGGTCCGCGAGTTGGGCGTGGCCCTGGGCCTGCCGCCCACCATGGTCTACCGCCACCCTTTTCCAGGGCCGGGCTTGGGCGTGCGCATTTTGGGCGAGGTGAAAAAAGAATACGCCGACCTGCTGCGCCGCGCCGATGCGATCTTCATTGAAGAGTTGCATCACTTCAAAGACGACAGCGGGAAGAGTTGGTACGACCTGACCAGCCAAGCCTTCACCGTGTTTCTACCCGTCAAAAGTGTGGGCGTCATGGGCGATGGGCGCACATATGAATATGTGGTGGCCTTGCGCGCCGTGCAAACCAGCGACTTCATGACCGCCGATTGGGCGGAATTGCCCTACGCCTTGCTAAAAAGAGTGTCGAGCCGCATCATCAACGAAGTGCGTGGCATCAACCGCATCACCTACGACGTGAGCAGCAAACCGCCGGCGACCATTGAGTGGGAGTAGTAATTGAGTCTAAGTGCTTGATTTGTAAGGGCTTAAAGTTACACAAAAATAACACAAACGCAAAAAACACTTGCGTTTAGGTGCTATTTGAAGTTACAGTTACACAACTTGCTACACAGCAAAGTAGCAATTCAAAACTGTAACTACCCAAGCCCACAAAATGACACTGAAGAAAAAGACATTTAGTGAAGAAGAGATACTCATTTACGATGAGGCTGTCATCTATAAACGAGGTGACATATGGCAGTTTCGCTATTGGCTTGTAAAAGAGCGTAGATATGTAAGACTTAGTTTGACAACTAAGAATGTAGATGTAGCAATAGAAAAAGCTAAAAAACACTTTGTCAAAATAAAGTCCGATACAGATAGCGGAAGAACTTACTACTCTAAGACAACTAAGGATGGTGTATTGATGTACTTAGAGTACAGAAAAGGACACATTGATAGTAGAACTACAAAGAGCATAGTAAAGGGTAGATACGGAACAATAAGAGCACACTTAGAGCATTGGCTAGATTTTATTGAGCGTGATAAAAAGCTAAAAGAACTAGATAGAGATAGCTGTGCTAATTACGCTAAAACAAGAGAAAATCCAAGTGCTACTAAAACAACAGCATTATCTACAATAGCTGGAGAGCAAAGCACTATAAATTCTATGATGAAATGGCTTCACAAAAAAGGTGAAGTTTATATAGATGGTTTTGACTTCGAAACAATATCAATTAGAAATACAACAGAAGAAGATGTAAGACGAGCTTCATTTACAGATGAAGAAGTTAAGGATTTTAGGTTGGCAATACCTAAGTACATCGAAGAAGCTAAGAAGGATATGACTGATTTGGAGAATAGAGCAAGAGTTTTATCTGGCTACTATTTGCTGATTGCTTCTATTTCTGGATTAAGAACTGGCGAACAAAAACAACTTAAATGGAAAGATATTACATTTGAGCAACACAGAAAAGAGAATAAAGAAAAGAATGGTTTAATTAAAACTGATATGGTTAAAATTAGTGTAAGGAAAGAAACGAGTAAAGTAAGAAAGCCAAGAGAGTATTACATAAGAGATATGGAGTACTTTCACGATTTGTTTAACTTAACTATTCCAACACACACTAAGAAACCATACGCAGAAAACTTTGTTTTTAGCTATAACGGAATAAATGTAGTAAGTCAGAGAGCAGTTACACATCATTTTAAGAAGATATTAGAAGCCGCAGATATAGTAAAAGGCAAGAGAAGTCTAGTACCATATAGCTTCAGGCATCACTTTATAACAAGTAGGATTAAAGCTGGATTAAGCTATAAAGATGTAGCAGATATGTGTGGAACAAGTAGAACTCAAATTGAGAAAACTTACTACCATATTGACAAAGAAATTATGATGACACAAGCATTAGCTGACTACTTCATAGATGATGGTGTCATAGTTAAAAAATAGTATTTTAACTATGCCTGTCGTGACCACGAAGAAGGTTTTGTAATTTACTATTGAAAATGGGTAAAACACCCGTCTTTAACGCCTAAAGACGCATTTACAGCAAAAGTGGTGGGGGTATAGGTAAAAAATCACCACCCCAAAAGTTTAAGTACTTCACCTAAAAAAACCGTAGCCCAATTTTTTAGCAAGCTAGAACCCATTTATTAGCATTATTACTAGGGTTTGTATGTAATAAAAATTCAACATTTCAAAGATACAATTTGCGGTTTATTGCTTTTCTGTATCTACTATGGAAAATAACGAAGCATTCAACCCATATTCTGAATCTAACAAAGAGTCGATAAAAGAGTTGTGTCTATGGATAGGCAATAACTTAGACAAAAATATTGGTTGGACAGAACTTGTTAAGCAAAGCGGACTTACTCATACGCAACTTCAATTTTTATTCAACAAGTATTATCAAACTACACCAATGACTTACATTAGAAAACAGCGTGAAAATAGTAGTAAAGTTAGTTACGCTGAAAAGATTAAACATATATCTTTGCTATCTAAAAACAATTAGTAGCCTAATTTATTAGCAAGCTAGGACCCATTTCTAGTAGCTATCTTTTTCATCATCTTCTAAGGGGTGTAGCTGTTTATTTTGCTTTGATTTAATAGGGTACTTGGTAGCTACAGTAGGCTTGGTAGGGGGTATGGGCTTTAAGTGGGGTAAAGCTTTGGGGGCTACTGTTTTATTGGGTAGGGTAGTAGGGCTATTTGTTGGGGGTTGAGTAGGGTTACTAGAAAAATTACTAGGGGGTTGATTAGATTTAACTGTAGGTTGGTTGGGGTTAGCAGTAGGTGTAACAGGCTTAGTAAGGGGCTTTGGTGGGGATGGTACTTTGATACTTGGTAATGACTTAGATTTACTAATAGACTTACGCTTAGGCTTCAACTTAGTTAACCTAGATTGCTCTGCTTTCTCTCTAGCTTGCTGTTCAGCTTGTTGTCTTATCGTACTGAAAGTAGTGTCAAATATAAGCTGTAATAGCTTTAGCTGTTCCTCAGCATTTGTAAATTCAAATAGTCGCATACAAAGTATCCTTTTCTTATATTTATAGAAAAGGATACTTGCGGATAAACAATACTACTTTCCAAAGCTATCACGAGTAGCTTTACTTACATCATTAATAAACTCATCTAGTTCACCATTTTCAATGGAGCCAGCAATGTGTTTTAGTGTGCTAATTAACTCATCACCATTGTTAACTTCAATAGCGTTAGCACCTTTCTTGTTTAGCATTAGCGTCTTAGAGCCATACTTGATAGCAAGATGAATCTTGCCTGTATCACTAATCCAAAACCATTCTTTGACACGCTTAACAGTCTCAACAGTCTTTCGTTCACCAGTCACTTTATCTGTGAATGTTTTAAGACGCTTAGGTGCGTAAGTATTTCCATCTTTTTTAGCTGAACACAATTCAATTTGCTCATGTACTTTAGCAAGCAATTTCAATCGACGATTGATTACAGGACTAACAGTAGATTGCTTCTTGCTTGTAACAAGTTTGAGTGCGGATAATGTTGCCATTCTATTCTCCAAAGTAGTAAAAGGAATAGTTAATGTAATACCTTTTAGCCAATTTTCCTACCAAAATACTTTGAAAATCTTCCGTAAACTATTGATTAATATAACTATTTCATAAAAATTCACACTATCCTTACATTAAGCATAAATATATCTATACAAAAAATATAGGTGTAATGATGCTTAAGCAAGTAGTAGACAAAAAAGATGTAAGACTTGAAGTTGTTAAATGGCTGACAAATGCTAAGGAACTTGGATTGACACAAGGTCTTACTGTTATGCCAAAGAAGGTATTTTACAAATATGTTCCAAAGTCACGCTATGTTGTTGACGGTAAGGTGTACAGACACTTAACAAAAGATGAGCTAGAACGAGCAAACTCTAGACTTGTACACTTGATTAACAAACTGGTACTTAAAAACGCATACAAGCGTGATGGAAAAAAATTAGTAGCTGTTGGAAGCATAGAAGGTGACAACAGTAGCTGTATTAATTTACATACACACTTCTTGCTACAAAAGCCAGATAGCTATACAACTGAACAGTTCCATGAACAGATTGTAAAAGCAATAGACTTAAGTGGTGAATTTGAAATGAGCAATCCAAACTATCGTGCCGACAAAGATAGTGAGGACAAGATGTTTAGATACAAAGTTGAAGAGGTTACAGAAGGTTGGTCGGGATACATTACAAAAAAGATAGATAAGCTAGAGCTAAACAGGCTTTACTTTTACTAATCTAAGCACTCTAGTCCTTAGTTGACGCTTGCGGTTAATGGTTAATAAGCACTTTGAGAGTGCTTAATTAGCGTAGCTTTTCCGAAAATTAGCTAGGTGTTATAAAATATCTTCAACTAGATAACGAGGTGATGATATGGATACTAGGGGCTTTGAGTCGGCTTTATATAGACTATCTATAAAAGCTATACACGCACTAAGTGGTAACACACAAGATGTGATTACTATACAAGAAGCAATAGAGCGTAATGCTTACTTTAGACCTAAATTATATTGTGTACAAATATGGTCAGTAGAGTTTAAGAAAGTAGATGGTTACTGTGACATACACTTTGTTTTATCACCAGACTTTATGATGGAAAACACTGAATTAACATTAACCGGAAAATTACATCAATTAAAATGGGTATTTGAGATACAGAGATATGACTATGGCGAAGATGATAAAGGCAATAAGATTAGTGAAGAAGATGGTATAGATAATTGGCTTATTAAGAGCAGAATTAAAGTTAATTATGAACAAATCAATATAGAGGGTGTTGAGCTAATAGATTTTGTTACAGCTATACACATTACTGAAAGCGATTAGACGCACTAGAACAAGCTACAAACGCTTAAAACTGTACGCTGAATACTAGGACAGCAAAACAGCGTATCAATAGCTTGTAGGGCTTATACGCAAACAGTTAAATAAGTGTGGCACTACAGCAACGACACTAGGAAGCAAATATAAGGAAATAGTATATTTTGTTATATTTTGCTCAAAAGATAAGCTAAGTCGTTGATTTTGAATAAGAAAACACTATGACTAAAAAAGAACAAAAACAGGTAGGAATTTCTAATACAAGACAATACACTAAAAATGTAGAAAACATTACATTTGAGGTGAACAAGATGGCAAAGCAAGCTAAGACATTAACACAGCAAGAATTTAGACGAGTACTTGATTACATTACTACACGCAAGCATAGTGCTAGAAATAGGGCTATGCTTTATTTGATGTATTGTGCGGGCACTAGGGTAGGGGAGACAAGTGCTTTACGAATTGAGGACGCTATAGATTGCGATGGCAATGTTAAGCGTGAAATTCTACTCAAGTCAGACATTACTAAGGGCAATGTAGCCAGGACAATTTATGTAAGCGACAAGCTACACAAGGAACTTGAAGCTTACATTAAGACTTTGGACATTACAGATAGAAAGCGTAAGCTGTTTTACTCGCAGAAAAAGACAAGTGACGGATTTAGTCCAAATACACTCACTCAGTACTGGCACTATCTGTTTTCAGCTTGCGGTATTGATAACGCATCAAGTCACTCTATGCGTAGGTCTTTTGCTACACAAATTAGCTCAAAAGGTGTTGGCATTAGAGTGCTTCAAAAGCTAATGGGGCATAGATCGGCACAGACAACAATGGTATACATTGACGCAAGTGACGATATGATGCGTAAAGCAGTAGAGTTAGTTTAACTAAAGAAGTCATCAAAAACTACTTTTATATCTTGATTTTTAATTGAGTATTCATGTGAATGTTGATCTATATTTAGATCTGAAAATTCTTCTACATATGGATCACTATCAAAAATATCACTAAATTCGCTATATAAATCAGATTCAATAGACTGTAGGTTGCTTAAAGCACTATCTAACTCTCGTAGTTTCTTAGTCATGTTACCAAGTGCTTTCATCTTCTCATACAAGTCATCTTCTAACTCTTTATCGATGGTTTTATAAGTTATATCAGTATATTTTGTTACAAGAAATAGATGGTCTTTATCATCAACTTCAAAGCAATCTAGTACTTGACCAAAGTACTTTGAAGCTGTAAAAGCTATAGCTTCACATGGAGTCCATTCATCTGCTCTTTTAACATGATTTAAGATTGAATTTTTATATTCTTTAGAAATTGATTCAGTGGATAAATCATTGTATGAATTGCTATTAAGATTTCTTTTTACTATTAAGTATTTCATGTCATGCTTTCTTTGATGATTTAGGTATGATAACTACTTCTTTTTCATTTCTACTATTGGTATAAAAAACAGCATCTTCTTTTGTAAATGGTTTTGTTAGGAATGGAATGTTTCCGAATTGAGACTTAAATCTATTATGAAACCACTCAGCAGTTTTCTTGTCTAAAGTCCAGCTAAATCCATCAGCTTTGCCTGCTCTATAGGCTGTAAATCTATCAGGCAATTCTTCAGTTAAGCTAGGTAATTTAGGTCTATGGCTGAATATCTTTTTCCAGTTCTTTTTGCGATTACCATCTGTATTGAATTCCTGTCTACTCCAGATACCCTTAACTAAGTCCCAGTACTCTTCATCCGTTATTTCTAGTTTATGATTTGTAATTAGGTTTACAAGTTCATTATCGAAAAAGGCTTTTTCAACAAGCCAACTGAATATTTCACTTAAGTCATCATTGTTGAGAGATGGCTTTTTTAACATGTCTTGATACATAGTGTGTTTCTGTATCATTGCTTCTAGCTGACTTACTCCAAATTGTTCAGCACCTTCTGCTAGGCTAATGTCCATTCCACAGTAGTGCTTAGACTGTATGTACATACCGTTGCTATAAAAGTTCTCAAAACCTATAGCTGTAATGTATGGACCCCAGAACTTAAGTTGTTTGTCATTCATATACATCCTTTGCTATAAGACTGTTTATGAAATCCTAGCTTATCTTTGTGACTAGAACAAGTAGGCATTGACACTAGGCAAGCGTTACACTAGAGTGTAATTTTCAACAACGCTACTACTTAGGAGAGTACACATGGGATTCTTTGACACTTACGGCAAGCCAGATGACATCAAAGCAGACAAGAAGCTGACAACTGAAGAGATGTTGGAACACGGCATTGAACAGCAAGAGAAGTTGCTCAATGGCGAAGAAGTCTTAAACCTCAAAAGCGAGCCAATTCGCAGTTGGTTTAGAGATGGACGCTTTGTACCAAGCATTGGTATCTTTGGATTGTTTGACGGCAAAGCAATACCATGGAAAAAAGGTACAGAGAAGGCAATGCTCGAAGCATTCAAGAAAAGCTATCAAGCTGGTGATTTCGCAAGCTACATTAAAGCTGTAGACAAGAAGCGTGAAGAGAACACAGCTAAGCTACTTGACGCTAGAAAAAAAATTGGGAAAACAGCGTCTAAATCGAAATAATCTACAAGTAGACAATAATGAAGCTATCACCAAACGAAATTAGAGACATTACAAATCTGTTGGAAGCAGGCAAACCTTTACCTGAAAAATACAGATTTGTATTGTTTGGTGAGCAGAGAAATGTAGAGTTATTATGGGAAGGTAAGTCAGGTGCCATTACTGATATTAGATTACCGTTTCAAACGATAGAGCAAGTAGATGAACCGAGAAGTGAAAATTTAATAAAAAATCAGTTTAATTTGTTCGACTCAATTAGTGGAAGACAAATTAAAGGATGGAGCAATAAATTAATATGGGGTGACAACAAGTACATTTGCTCATCATTAAAAGAAGGTCCACTAAGAGACGAAATAGAGAGAAATGGTGGAATAAAAATGATCTATATAGATCCACCATTTGATGTTGGAGCTGATTTCAAAATTGATATAGAAATTGGTGATGATAAATTTGAAAAAACACCAAGTGTATTTGAAGAAATAGCTTATAGAGATACATGGGGACTTGGACAAGATTCATTTTTGTCCATGATTTACGAGCGACTTCTTCTAATGAAAGATTTATTAGCAAATGATGGATCTATATTTGTACATTGTGACTGGAGATTAAATTCTCATTTAAGGCTAATATTAGATGAAATTTTTGATAAAAATTACATCAATGAAATAGTTGTTTGTTATACAGGACCTACTAATCAAAAAAGGAATTTTCCCAGAAAACATGATTCAATACTTTACTATAGTAAAACAGAGAATTACATGTTTGATGTAGAAGAAACAAGAGTTGCTTATAAAAAATCTAATACATCTACTGGGAAAACCTCATTAGCAGGTAGAGCAGATGATGAGAAATTACTAGAATATGATGCTAGAGGGAAACAAATAGAAGATTATTGGACTGACATTAGGACAGGTAGCCATATTCCCCAAAGTATTAGACAAATAGCAAATGATTATCCTACACTTAAGGATACAAAATTACTTGAAAGAATTGTTAAGGTTTCTACAAAAGAAGGTGAAATAGTTTGTGATTTTTTTGCTGGGTCAGGAACTACAGCTGATGTTGCTGAAAGATTGAATAGAAAATGGATTGTTAGTGACATTGGAAAGTTCTCAATACATACAATAAGAAAAAGGATGATTACAGTTCAAAGAGAACTGAAAAATGAGAGTAAAGACTGGAGATCATTTGAATTATTGAACTTAGGAAAATATGAAAGAGGAATGCTTGTAGCAAGACACACAGGACTTGATAACGACAAATTCATCGATGAAATTCAACTACAAAAAGATAGACAATTTGAAAATCTAATATTGAGGGCTTATAAAGCAAATGATATTCAATCAAATAGTATATTTGTAGGATCAAAGAATAATAGACTAATTAGTATTGGTCCTGTTAACTTGCCTGTAACAAGAATTTTTGTAGAGAAAGTTATAGAGGAATGTAGAAATATAAAAGCTACAAAAGCTGATATTTTAGCGTTCGAATTTGAAATGGGATTGTTTCCAAATATACAAGAAGAATCAAGAAAAATTGGTATTGATTTAGCTTTCAAATATATTCCTAGAGATATATTTGATAAAAGAGCTGTTGATAGTGGGCAAGTTAAGTTTCATGAAGTAGCTTATGTAGAAGTTAGAACAATTTTTGATAAGAATTTTGTTCAAATTGAACTTGTTGACTATAGTGTTGGGTATCAACAAGATAGCGTTAGTAACGCTGAAAAGGATATGGGGAAATCTGGTGAAAAAATAGTAGTTGAAAATGGTCAAATCGTTAAGATTAAAAAAGATAAGGATGGTATTGTTAAAAGAGAAATTTTAACAAAACATTGGAGTGATTGGATAGACTATTGGGCTATTGATTGGGACTTTGCCAATAGGAAAGAAATAGTTAATATTAAAAATAAAACTACTGGTGAAATTGAAACAGAATGGACTGGTGATTATATTTTTGAAAATGAGTGGCAAAGTTTTCGTACCAAAGGTGATAGAACATTAGAGCTTAAAAGTGTAAAAATTGAAACACCTTCAAGTTTAAGAAAAGTAGCAATTAAAGTAGTAGATATTTTTGGTAATGACACAATGAAAATTGTTGAACTAAAAGTAGGAAAATAATCATGGCTGTAGATAGTAATTTTCCTAAAAGTCCCTTCACTACTTTAGATCCTCACATTAGATGGAGACCTGGATCAAATACAAATGAAGAGATAGCATCTCTAATAGCTCCATTAGTTCATAAACTAAGAATTGCTGTTAGAGATTGGCGTAACCAGAAATATGAAGGATCAAGTGCTACAAGCAAGGCTTTATTAAATTGGTGGTTTCATTCGCAACATCCTAAAGAGAATTCTGATGGCAGTACATGGAACTTTCAATATTATTTTGCTCAACAAGAAGCAGTCGAAACTGTTGTTTATTTGGCTGATGTTGTAGGTGCTTTTGACCCTTCAGACTTACTTCAATTTGATAGTAGTCGCTCTTTGCGAGAAGATAGCTTTCATGAAACATGGCCACGCTATGTAGTAAAGATGGCTACTGGTAGTGGAAAGACTAAGGTAATGTCTTTGGTTTTAGCGTGGAGTTATTTCCATAAAATATACGAAGCAAATAGTCCATTTTCAAGAAATTTTTTAGTTATAGCACCTAATGTAATTGTTTTAGAAAGATTAAGAACTGACTTTGATAACTTAAAGATATTCTATACAGACCCTGTACTACCAAGTAATGGATATGAGGGAAGAGACTGGGAGAGAGACTTTCAACTAAAAGTTCATATACAGGATAGAGTTATGCTTACTGAAAAAGTAGGTAACATATTCTTGACTAATATACATAGAGTTTATGAGTCTAAAGATAAGATTTCGACAGTTGATGACGATGATGTTATGGATTACTTTTTAGGTAATAAGCCAAACATTAAAAAGCTAAACGGAGAAGTAGAGCTTGAAGATATTGTGCGTGATATTGAAGAGTTAATGGTTATAAATGATGAAGCTCATCACATACATGATGAAAGTTTAGCTTGGTATAAAAGTATTCAAGACATTCACAATAAATTGAAGTACAAAGGATCAAAACTTTCCTTACAAATTGATGTAACAGCTACACCAAAACATACTAATGGAGCAATATTTGCTCAGACCATTAGTGATTATCCTTTAGTAGAAGCTATTACTCAAAATGTTGTTAAACAACCTGTTGCTCCAGATGGTCCAAGTAGAACAAAACTAACAGAGCATCAAAGTTCAAAGTTTAGTGAGCGTTATTCTGATTACTTAAGATTAGGTGTTGAGGAATGGCATAAGAGTTATGAACATCACCTTAAACTAGATAGAAAAGCAGTTCTTTTCATCATGACTGATGACACGAAAAACTGTGATGAAGTAAAAGATTGGTTAGAACTCAATTACAAAGAATTAACTGGTGCTGTACTTGTCATTCATACTAACAAACAAGGTGAAATTAGTGAGAGTTCAAGTGGAGCTAATAAGAAAGAACTTGAAGAGCTAAGAAAGCAAGCTAACCAGATTGATTCTTTTGAAAGTCCTTACAAAGCTATTGTTTCAGTATTAATGCTTAAAGAGGGTTGGGATGTTCAGAATGTAACTACTATTGTTGGATTAAGAGCGTTTAGTTCAACAGCTAAGATTCTTCCTGAGCAAACACTAGGTAGAGGTTTGCGTCGAATGTATAGAGGTAGAGATGACTTAATTGAAAAAGTTAGTGTCATGGGTACGCCTGCTTTTATGGATTTCGTTGAGACTATAAATGATGAAGGTGTAGAGCTTGAAAAAAGAGCTATGGGTAAAAACACAGAAGTTGTTGGTCCAGTAGTAATTGAAATTGATAAGAATGATAAGAAGAAAGACATTGATAAGCTAGATATTGAAATTCCAAAGTTATCTAGACGATTTGCTAGAAACTTCAAGCGTTTGGAAGACTTAGATATAAAGTCAATAGCATCATCTAAAGTTGCTTACAAAAATTATACAGAAGAAGAATTAAAAGAGATTGTATTTAAGGAAATTACTACAACTGACTTTAGTCATACTACTCAACTATCTACTTTAGGTGATATAGATTCAACACAAGCAGTTGGTTGGTTTGCTATGAAGATTCAAACAGACCTAAGACTTGTTGGTGGGTACGATGTTATTTACGGAAAGTTAAAAGACTTTATTCGTAGCTATCTTTTCGATAAGACTGTTGATCTAGAAGATAGAAATACTATGAGGAATCTTAGTGAGTCACAAGCTACGATGGTAACTCTTGATGGATTTAAGAAAGCTATCAATGAGCTTACATTACAAGATAGTGGAAGTGCTGTAGTTGTAGATTCAATAAAACTGAGAAATACTAAGAGCTTTCCTGTCAACGATCAAGAGTATGTTGTACCTAGAAAGTCTATCTTTAATCGTATTGTTGGTGATAGTCATTTAGAGCTTAGATTTGCTAACTATCTAGATGAGTGTGAAGATGTTGTTACATTCGCAAAGCTGTATCAACAGATTGGAATGAAGATAGATTATATCGATAGTGAAGGAAAAATTAGAGATTACTATCCTGATTTTATTGTTAAATTAAAAGACAATAAAGTATACATTGTCGAGACTAAAGGTGCCGTTGATGTAGATGTTCCGAGAAAAATTCAGCGTCTAAAGTTGTGGTGTGAAGATGTAAACAAACAGAATAAAGATACTGATGTTGTATTTGATTTCGTCTATGTACAGGATAAAGCATTTGATGAGTTGCTGAAGACTTATACAGATGGTTTATTAAAAGGTAAGGGCAAGCAATTTAGCTACATGGTTGAATTGTTTAGGGAGTACAAAGACTAAAAGAACTTACACTTTGTGTAACTTCTATATTTTTTCCTATGTATACTAACACTCACAAAATTAAATAAGAACCTTTAAGTATTAAAAATGTTACGCAAAAGTTACACAACTCTACATTTTGACTTACAAGTTGTTGATTTAATTGGATATTTTGTAAGAGCCACTATTGAGTGGGAGTAGTAATTGAGTCTA
>Ga0315899_10000991_pt1 | contig 33082 bp, 35 predicted proteins | sample LakEriMetagenome_2_FD_203518 | JGI IMG/M metagenome (GOLD analysis project Ga0315899, IMG submission 203518) | Freshwater fungal communities from buoy surface, Lake Erie, Ohio, United States - Buoy 4 MA112 | ecosystem: Environmental > Aquatic > Freshwater > Lake | place: USA: Lake Erie, Ohio...
GTGTCCTCGCGCGCGCTCTCAGACCAGCGCCTTGGCTTCGTCGTCCATCGTCCCGTCGACCTTGTCGCCGTAGAGGATCATGTCGGTATGCGCCGCGCCCGAGGGGATCATCGGCAGGCAATTGGCATCCTGTGCGACGAGACAATCGACCATCACAGGCCCGTGATGGGCGAGCATGGCGGCGATGCCTGCATCAAGCTCGCTCTCGTCATGGATGCGGATACCCTTCCAGCCGTAAGCTTCGGCCAGCCGCACGAAATCGGGCAGGCTGTCGGAATAAGAATTCGAATAGCGGCTCTCATAGGTCAGTTCCTGCCACTGGCGGACCATGCCCATATATTCGTTGTTGAGGATGAACACCTTGACCGGCAGGCGATACTGGCTCGCGGTGCCCAGTTCCTGGATGTTCATCTGGATTGATGCCTCGCCCGCGATGTCGATCACCAGCGCATCGGGGTGGCCCAATTGCGCGCCGATCGCGGCGGGGAGGCCGTAACCCATCGTGCCAAGCCCGCCCGAGGTGAGCCACTTGTTGGGATCATCAAAGCCGAAATATTGCGCCGCCCACATCTGGTGCTGGCCGACTTCGGTCGAGATGATCGGCTTCTTCGCGCGAGTATGGGCGTAGAGCCGCTCGACCGCCTTTTGCGGCATGATCATGTTTGGATGCTTGGCTGAACGATCAGGATAGGCGAGACATTCGCGGGTGCGCCAGCCGGCGATCCGCGCCTTCCATTCGCCCAGATCGCGCGGAGTGCGGGTTCCCCAGGCTTCGATCAGCTGGCCGAGCACCGTGCCGCAATCGCCAACAATGCCCATGTCCACCGGCACCGTCTTGTTGATCGAAGAACGATCGATATCGATGTGGATCTTCGTCGAATCCGGCGAGAAGGCATCGAGCCTGCCGGTGACGCGGTCATCGAAGCGCGCGCCGATGCAGACCATAACATCGCACTTGTTCATCGCCATATTGGCTTCGAAGGTGCCGTGCATCCCTAGCATCCCGAGCCAGTCGGGATGGACGGAAGGAAAGGCGCCGAGGCCCATCAGCGTCGAGGTGACCGGCGCGCCGGTGAGATCCTGCAACCGGCGTAACAAGGTGCTCGCCTCGGGGCCGGAATTGATCACCCCGCCGCCGGTGTAGAAGATCGGCCGCTCGGCCTTGGCGATCAGTTCGATCGCCTCGATTATCTGCTCGGGCGGCGCGACCATCTGGGGGGCGTAACGGTGCGATCCGGGCCGCACGAAGGCGCGGCGCTCGGACGGGATCGCGATCTGCACGTCCTTAGGAATGTCGATCACCACTGGGCCGGGGCGACCCGTCGTGGCGATCCGGAACGCCTCCTGAATGGTCGCGGCAAGGTCAGCCGGGTCCTTCACCAGATAATTGTGCTTGGTGCAGTGGCGGGTGATGCCGATGGTATCGGCTTCCTGAAACGCGTCGGTGCCGATCAGCGCGGTGGGTACCTGCCCGGTGATCACCACCAGCGGGATCGAATCCATCCATGCGTCGGCAATGCCGGTGATCGCATTTGTTGCGCCCGGGCCGGAGGTGACCAGCACCACCCCCGGCTTGCCGGTGGCGCGGGCATAGCCCTCGGCTGCGTGGGCCGCGCCCGCTTCGTGGCGGACGAGGATGTGGCGGATGCGCTCATCCCCGAACAATTCGTCATAGATCGGCAGCACCGCGCCGCCGGGATAGCCGAACACGAATTCGACGCCCTGCTCGATAAGGCATTGCACAAGGATCGCCGCACCGCTGCTGGGGGCGCTGGGACTTTCTGCTTGGGCCGGCTTGCCGAGCACGGGGAACTCCATTGGGTTGGGCGGCAGCGCGGCGCGACAAGGCCTCGCCGATGCCTGACAACAAAAACCGGCCCGATGCAGGGGGGACTTGCATCGGACCGAGTGATCACGCCGCTATCGGTTAGATTCTGATAGGTCAAGCCTTAACTGCGTAATAATGATGCAAAACAAACGCCAATATCGATATTTTCGGATTCAGGCCCGAAGCTGAACCGCGGCCATTCCTCGGGTGTCTGGCGCCGAAACCAGGTGAACTGGCGCTTGGCATAGTTGCGGGTGGCCTGCTGGGCGGCGGCCAGCATAGTGGCCTCGTCGAAGGTGCCAGCGAGGAAGGCGGTGATCTCGGACACGCCGATGGCGCGCATCACCGGAAGATTGGGATCGAGCTCGCGCGCCAGCAACGCCTCGACCTCGGCCACTGCGCCTGCATCGAGCATGGCTTCAAAGCGCGCATCGCAGCGATCATAGACCCATTGGCGATAGGGCAGCAGCACCAAGGGGTGGAGCACGATTTCCTCGCCAATACCGCCCGTCTTGGCCATCTGCCAGTCGCCCAGCGTCACCCCGGTCGAGCGCTTGACCTCGAGCGCGCGGGCGATCCTCTGGGTATCACCCGGGTCAAGCTCGGCGGCGCGCTGCGGATCTTCCAGCTGGAGCAGCTTGTAGGCCGCATCATCGTCCAGCGCGCGCACCATGGTGCGCACATCGGGATCGATTGCCGGGATCGGCGCGATCCCTTCGAGCAGCACCTTGTGATAGAGTCCCGTCCCGCCGACAAGGATCGGCACCGCGCCGCTTTCATGGATATCGGCGATCTCGGCTTTGGCGCGGTTGGCCCAGGCGGCGGCCGAGCAGGGCTCGGCGCCGTCCCAGGCGCCGAACAGGCGGTGCTCGATCCCCTCCATCTCGTCCTCGGAGGGGCGCGCGGATAGCACGGACAGGTCGGCATAGACCTGCGCGCTGTCGGCATTGACAATCACGCCGCGCTGGCCGGCCTCGGCCAGTTCGTGGGCGAGGGCGAGCGCAAACGCGCTCTTGCCGCTGGCGGTCGGCCCTGCAATGAGCGCGACGGGGGATGCTGGAGAAGACACGATGCTCATTGCCCGGCTGATAGCAGACACAGCGACAAGGGAAACACGCCTTGATGCGCTGGCTGTCGCATTGCGGGCTGAGGGCGTAGCGCTGGCCACAGCCGATGTGCTGGCCGACAACGAGGTGCTCGAACTGCGCTTTGCCGAAAGCGATCCGCACACCGTGCTCGCCGCGATTGACCGCATTTTTGCGCCTGCCGACATGCTGGTGAGTCGCGGGGCGATCGACGTGCCGCAGGTGTTCGTCTCGGACATGGATTCGACCATGATCGGGCAGGAATGCATCGATGAACTGGCCGATTACGCGGGCCTCAAGCCGCAGATCGCCGAAATCACCGAACGCGCGATGCAGGGCGAGCTCGATTTTGTCGCGGCCCTGCGCGAGCGCGTCGCGCTTCTCGAAGGGCTCGAGGAAAGCGCGATTAGCTATTGCCTCAATGACCGGATCACCGCCACCCCCGGTGCGCGCACGCTGGTGGCGACGCTGTCGGGGCTGGGTGCGCGAACAGTGCTGGTGACGGGCGGCTTTCACCATTTTGCCGATCCGGTCGGCGCGATGCTCGGGTTTGACCGGGTGGTGGGCAACCGGCTCGAAGTCACCGGCGGCAAGCTCACCGGCGGACTGCTGGGCACAATCACCGACAGCGCGGCCAAAGCGGCGGTGCTGTGCGAGGAGGCCTCGGGCGGGCGCGTCAGCCTCGCGACCGGCGACGGGGCGAACGACATCCCGATGATCGAAGCGGCGACCTATGGCTTTGCCTATCGCGCCAAGCCCAAGGCGCGAGGCGCTGCCAATGGCCGGATCGATCGCGGCGATTTGACCGCGGTGCTCAGCCTGCTCGGCATCCCGAAGGCGGATTGGCGCGCAGGTTGATCGCAAGCGGAGCACAATGCATCGCAAAAAGGGTTTTGTTTGGTGAACCGAATCGGCTATTGACATGCATGTAAGCAAGTCGGGCTAAAAGTCGCCCATCTTGAAGGATGCAGTCGAATGACCCGATCAGCCCGTGATGCCTACACCCAGATGTTCGCCGACGACGGCACGGTGCTGCTGCACCCCGATCGTACGGCTGCGCGCTATCGTCCGCTGCGCGCGGTGCACAATTTCCAGAAGCTGATGAAGGACAAGGAAGACACCAGCCTTGTTTTCAAGATCTTCGAATCGCTCCCGTCTGCAAACTTCATGGAGCGCGTGCGCGACCTGACGCTCTCCAAGCGCGGCACCTTGCTGCGTCAGAGCGAGCCGACGCTTCCCGAAATCCTCGATGATCACGCTACCCTGCGCCGCACCCCCAAGGGTAGCCTTGCGCACGCCTATTGCGACTTCATGGAAGCCGAAGGCCTTTCCGCCGCCGGCCTCGTGGCCGAATTCGACCGTGTTGGCCGGCCCAAATATCCCGACCTTGTGGAGTGGTTCGTCAACCGCTCGCGCGACACGCATGATCTGTTCCACGTGCTCACCGGCTATGGCCGCGATGCGCTGGGCGAGCAGTGCGTGCTGCTGTTCACCCATGGCCAGTCGCCCAGCCAGGGTCACCTGCTGATCGGTTATGCTGGGGCGGCCAACATCAAGAAGCTGGCCAAGGGCAGCCGCGCTCCCATCTTCGGCGCCGTGCGCGAGGCGCACCGCACCGGCAAGGGCGCGCCCTCGCTGATGGCACAGCCGATCCGCCAGCTGCTCGAGCGCCCGCTGGATGAAGTCCGCGCCGAACTGCGCATTCCCGAACCGCAGGCCTATCGCGAATGTCACCGGGTCTGGAAGGCTCAAGGGATCAATCCCTATGACCTGCTCGCGAGCGAGAAGCTCGCCGGCGATCTGGTTGCGGCGTAAGGAAAGCATGGCGATGGCGCTGCTCGATCTTCCGTTGGTTGCCCCCGATCGCAAGGTGTCGGGCATCCGTCCGATCAAGGTGCTGCATCACTTCGGCAAGCTGGTCGAGGACAAGGAAGACACCGAGCAGGTGTTCCACATCATCGAAGCTGCCAAGGGCAAGCGCAGCCACCAGCAGGCGTGGGATTTCATCGGTTCGGAGCAGGGCCAGGGGTTCCTGCGCGATGAGGTGAATATCCCGGCGATGCTCGATGATCACGTACGCTGGGCCGATTGCGGGCCGAACAGCGTCGCGGCGCATTACATTGCTTTCATGAAGCGCGAGGGGCTCTCGGCCGCCGGACTGGTGGCGGAAAGCCACAAGTGGGCGCCGCCCGAAAGCCGCCCGCGCGATCTCACCCAGTGGTATTTCGATCGCCAGCGCGACACGCATGATCTGTTCCACGTGCTCACCGGCTATGGCCGCGACGCGCTGGGCGAGGCATGCCTGCTCGGCTTCACCTACGAGCAGAACCACAACCGCGGCATCCTGTTCATCACCTATGCCGGCGCGCGTCAGATCAAGAAGGTGACCGGCACCAAGGCACCGATTTTTGCCGCGATCAAGGAAGGGCGCAAGCTCGGCCGGGCGGCGGCGAAGATCTCGCATCAGGATATCGCCGCGCTGATGCGCGAGGATATCGGCGAAGCGCGGGCGCGGCTGAATATCGGCAAGCCCGACGTCTACCGCCAGTGCCTTACGATCCTTGGCAGTGAAGGGTTCCTCAGCGAGGACCTGACGCTAGGCAGCACGCCGCCGCAAGCGCAGCCGCAGGCCGCCTAAGCGCTCAGCGCAATTCCTTGCGGATCACCAGTTTGAGGCCCGACCAGGTCTCGTCGATTGCGCACACCTTGGTATCGACCAGCCCGAGCGGCAGGCAGACCTCGCGGATCGTATCTTCGGTGATGTCGGTTGGAAGTTTGGCGGCCTTCTTCGGCCAGCTGACCCAGATCTGACCTTCGGGCGAAATCTGGTTACGCAGCGCGGCAAGGTGTTGTTCGAGCACCGCGCGCTCGGTCACGAAGATGTGGGCGGCATCGATTCCCTCGGCTGGATCGGCGACAAACAGCAGTTCGAGCGCATATTCGTCGATCTCGTCAATCACATGCTCGGGCATGGCATCGAACCACACCCGCATCCCGTCACGCAGGGTGAGCTTCTTGACGAGCTGGGTGCCGGAATAGCCGGATACCGCCACGCCTAACCTTCCATCCATTCGTCGAAGAACCGCTGGTTGGCGGCGCGCAAGTCGCTCAGCGCAACGCCGAGCACGGCATCGCCGCCCACGGTTCCGATGCGCTGGAATCCGATCTGCGCGGTCTCGGCATCGCGGGTACCCTTGGCAAGCGCTGCGTTGAGCGCGGCGACATCGGGCACGGTGACCAGATAGCGCCCCTGATCCTCGCCGAACCACCACTGCGCAGGCGTGTAATCGGGGTTGCCAGCGAGATCAGCCTCGGCGCCGATGCCGCCCGCCAGCGCCATTTCCGCGAACGCCACGGCAAGGCCGCCGTCAGAGAGGTCATGCACGGCATTGACCAGCCCGTCGGCGATCAATTCGTGGATGATTGCGCCGGCGTTGCGTTCGACAATGAGGTCGGTCGGCGGCGTGCGTCCGCCTTCAAGGCCCTTGATCACCTTCAGCCACAGCGACTGGCCGAGATGCGAGCGGGTCGGATCGGGCTTGGCCCAATGCTCCGGCCCGACGAGGTAGATCGCATCACCCGCCTGCTTGAAGTGCATCGTCATCATCTTGGCGAGGTCGGTGATAATGCCGACGCCGCCGATCGCCGGGGTGGGCAGGATCGCAGAACCGCCGCCGGTCGCCTTGCTTTCGTTGTAGAGGCTGACATTGCCCGAGACGATCGGGAAATCGAGCGCGCGGCAGGCGTCGCCCATGCCTTCCAATGCATGGACGATCTGCGCCATGATCTCGGGCCGCTGCGGGTTGGCGAAGTTGAGGCAATTGGTCACCGCCAGTGGCCGCGCGCCGACAGCGCACAGGTTGCGGTAAGCCTCGGCAATCGCCTGCTTGCCGCCTTCATAGGGGTCGGCAAACACGTAACGCGGGGTGCAATCGGTGGTGATGGCGAGCGCCTTGTCCGTCCCGTGCACCCGCACCACGCCGGCATCCCCGCCGGTCTGGAGCGTATCGGCACCCACCTGCGAATCATACTGCTCGGCGATCCAGCGGCGCGACGCGAGGTCGGGCGAGCCCATCATGGTGAGGAGATCGGCGGCGATATCGTCGCTCGACGGCACCTGCGTAAGCGGCTTCATGCCCGCCCAGACAGCGTATTCTTCTTTCGAGAGGTAAGGGCGATCATAGAGCGGGGCTTCGTCAGCGAGCGGGGCAAGCGGAACGTCGCACACGACTTCGCCATTGAATTCCAGCACCATGTGTCCGGTGTCGGTGACTTCGCCGATCACCGCGAAATCGAGCTCCCACTTGGTGAAGATCGCCTCGGCCATCGCTTCCTTGCCAGGCTGGAGCACCATCAGCATCCGCTCCTGGCTCTCGCTCAGCATCATTTCATAGGGCGTCATGCCGGTCTCGCGGCACGGCACCTTGTTCATGTCGAGCCGGATGCCCGCATCGCCCTTGGAGGCCATTTCAACGCTGGAGGAGGTGAGGCCGGCCGCGCCCATGTCCTGGATCGCGACGATTGCATCGGTCGCCATCAACTCGAGGCAGGCTTCGATCAGCAGCTTTTCGGTGAAGGGATCGCCGACCTGCACCGTCGGCCGCTTGGCATCAGCATCCTCGCCGAAGTCGGCCGAAGCCATGGTTGCGCCGTGGATCCCGTCGCGCCCGGTTTTGGAGCCGACATAGACAATCGGATTGCCCAGGCCAGTGGCGGCCGAATAGAAGATCTTGTCAGCGTCAGCCACGCCGACCGTCATCGCGTTGACGAGGATGTTACCGTCATAGGCGGGGTGGAAATTGGTCTCCCCCGCGACCGTCGGCACGCCGACGCAATTGCCGTAGCCGCCGATGCCCGCGACCACGCCCTGCACCAGATGCTTCATCTTGGGGTGCTCGGGCCGCCCGAAGCGCAGCGCATTGGCGTTAGCCATCGGCCGCGCGCCCATGGTGAAGACATCGCGCAAGATCCCGCCCACGCCGGTCGCCGCGCCCTGATAGGGTTCGATGTAGCTGGGGTGGTTGTGGCTCTCCATCTTGAAGATCGCCGCCTGCCCGTCACCAATGTCGACCACGCCCGCATTCTCGCCTGGGCCGCAGATCACCCACGGCGCCTCTGTGGGAAGCTTCTTGAGGTGCAGGCGCGAGGACTTGTAGCTGCAATGCTCCGACCACATCACCGAGAAGATGCCGAGTTCCACAAGGTTCGGCTCACGCCCCAGCGCATGGAGGACGCGCTCGTATTCCTCGGCGGAAAGGCCGTGCTGTTCGACGATTTCGGGGGTGATGGCGGTCATGTCCGGGACTCCTTGGGCCGCCCCCTAGATTACTGCTCGCCGAAGGCCAAGCCGCCGCGTTTGTGGAACCAGCGATTCTCCCCGACCCAGACCGCCAGCGCGGTCATGACTGCAAAGGCGAGCAGGGCCTGGAGGTAGAGGAACAGCCCGGCGCTGTCGGGGTGCGGGCCGAACCAGTTGATCGCCTGCAGGAGCAGCATCACCGCCAGCAGCACCAGCGGCGGGCCAACGGGGCCGCGCGTGCGGCGCACGTAATAGGCAAAAGCGCCGAGGGTCAGCGCGATTTCGAGCGGCATGGCCACGCCGGGATAGTTCCACAGACCAAGTCCGAGCTTGGGCGGATCGCCGCTGAGCGTCAGGTCAGGCACGTGCACCAGCCAGTCGAGCGGCCAGTGCGACAGCACCACCAGTCCTGCCACGAGCCCGGCAAACAGGCTGCGCTGGCCGATCCCGACCACCGCCAGACAGGCAAAGGCCCATAGCGCCGCCCCGATCAGGCTGTGGGTATAGGGCATATCATAGAGGTCGAACGGCACCATCACGCTCGCCGCCGGATCGACCCGCATCCGCTCCACACCGATGGTGGCAAGCGCAAAGAAGCCCCAGTCAACCAACTGGGCCGCCACGAACAGCGTGCCCAGCCGCGGGCTGCGCGGGCTTACCGCTGCGGCGATGAAGGCGGGGGCGAAATGGCCGATGAACATGGGTGTGGGTCAGCCCGCCGCAGGCGCGAACCGCAAGGCAGCATAGGTCGCAGCGGCGCTCGCAGCGCCAGTGGCAAAGGCGCCCCACAGGATGTCGAGCACGCTGATATGGGTCGCCCATACCTTGAACACCGCCTGCGAGGTGAGATCGAAGGTGGCATAGCACAAGGCGCCCAGCAGAATTCCGTTGAGCAGCGCCGGCTGCACCGCGCCCGCCTCGATCCCCGGCTTGATCGCAAACCAGGTCATCCCGGCCACATAGATCAGGTAGAACGCGCCAGCGGCAGCGACATTGAAATCCTTCGCCATGATCTCGCCGATGACCGGGCGATAGAGGTTCCCGGCGGCCCAGCGCAGCCAGATTGCATCCAGAACGCCAAAGGCGACAGCCGCCGCGAGGTAGGCGATGATCCATTTCAACATGTGTTGGCCATTCCCTGTTAGGTAATCCCCCCCCGTTGCCTCGCAGCCTTGACCGGACACGGCTGCCGCGTCAATGCTGCCGGACATGGACGAGGGCAACACCGCCGCGCCGCCGGCGCAGGATATCGGGCAGATGAGTTTCGAGCAGGCCTTGGCCGCGCTCGAACAGATCGTGCAGGCGCTTGAGCGCGGGGATGTCCCGCTCGATCAGTCGATCAGCCTCTATGAACGAGGCGAGGCGCTGCGTGCAGCGTGTCAGCAGCGGCTCGATGCCGCGCAGGCGCGGATTGAGCGGATCGTCACCGGGGCCGATGGCCGGGCAACCGGCACCCAGGCCTTCGACGCGGAGAGCTGAGAGCGATGCTGGCAGAAGTAGGAACGACGGTGCTGGGCGATGCCATCGCGCAGGTGCAGGCCGATATTGATTCGCTGTTCGATGCGCTGCTGCCGGTGCCCGACGACACCAGCGCGCGCCTGGTCGAGGCGATGCGCTATGCCGCGATCGGCGGGGGCAAGCGGGTGCGCCCGCTGCTCGTCGTCAGCACCGCGAGCCTGTTCGGCGTGGCGCGCGAGCCGGCGCTCAGGGCCGGGGCCGCGATCGAAGCGATCCATGTCTATTCGCTGATCCACGATGACTTGCCGTGCATGGACAATGACGATCTGCGCCACGGCAAGCCGACGCTGCACAAGGCCTATAACGAGGCGACCGCGGTGCTGGCGGGCGACGCGCTCCACGCGCTCGCCTTCGAAATCCTCAGCCACCCCGAAACCAGCGCCGATCCCTTCACCCGTTCGGAACTGATCGCCACCCTCGGCACCGCCTCGGGGATGCACGGCATGGCCGGCGGGCAGATGATGGACATGGTCGCCGACGAGGAGGGCGTGACCTATGATCTGCACACCATCACCCGGCTGCAACAGCTGAAAACCGGTGCGCTTCTGGCGGCAAGCGTCGAGATGGGTGCGATCCTCGGCAAGGTTGCGCCGCAAGGCCGGATGCATCTGCGCGCCTATGCCCGCGACATCGGCCTTGCGTTCCAGATCGCCGACGATCTGCTCGATGTCGAAGGCGATATCGAAAAGGCCGGCAAGGCGCTGCGCAAGGACAACGAACAGGGCAAGCAGACCTTCGTCACCCTGATGGGCGCCGAAAAGGCCCGCGAACAGGCGCGTGCGCTGGTCGATCAGGCGGTGCTGCGGCTCGCTTCCTATGGCAGCGAGGCCGACATCCTGCGCGCGCTCGCCCGCTATATCGTCGAGCGGGACCGCTGATCCTTTTGGGAGAGGGGATAGAATTATGACACGCCGCGTCGGGATTTACCCCGGAACCTTCGATCCGATCACGCTGGGGCATGCCGATATCATCCGGCGCGGTTCCAAGCTGGTCGACTGGCTGATCATCGGGGTCACCACCAATCCGTCCAAGGACCCGATGTTCACGACCGAGGAGCGCTTCCGCATGGTGGAGCGCGAGGTTGCCAATCTCGGCCTCGGCAATGTTGAGGTGGTGGGGTTCAACGCGCTGCTGGTGAAATTCGCCCAGAAGCAGGGTGCCAGCGTGATCATCCGGGGCCTGCGCGCCGTCGCCGACTTCGAATACGAGTATCAGATGGCCGGCATGAACCAGCAGCTCGACGATGATATCGAGACCGTGTTCCTGATGGCGGATGTCTCGCTCCAGCCGATCGCGTCGAAACTGGTCAAGGAAATCGCGGTTTACGGCGGGGACATCGCCCGTTTCGTCAGCCCGCCGGTGCGCGAGGAGGTCGAGGCGCGCGTGCGCGAGACCGGGACCAAGGGTGATTACTGAACCGGCTTTGTGGGCAGGCTCCGCTTCATTCATTGAAGTGTCAGCCTGGCATGGTTACACGGCGCGATGAACACGGACACCAACATGATCAAAGCCACGCTCACTTGCGCACTTGGTGCGCTGCTCGTCACGCTGGCCGCGCACCCTGCGCTTGCCCAGAAGCAGAAGGACGATACCCCGCCGGTCGCCTTCGGAGACACAGCGCCCAAGGAGGATGATGAAGACGAGGACGCGCCCGCCGCGCCGCGCCTCTTTGCGACGATCAACTATGATGTGACCGCGGATCCGGAGAGCATCTGGGTGCTCGATCTGTCGAACGGCCAGCGGGTGAAGATCCGGCTGCAGGCCGATTGGGCCCCCGGCCATGTCGAGCGGATCAAGGAACTGACCCGCCGGGGCTTTTACAACGGGGTGATCTTTCACCGCGTGATCGACGGCTTCATGGCGCAGGGCGGCGATCCGACCGGCACCGGGCAGGGCGGCAGCGAGCTTCCCGACCTCAAGGCCGAATTCAACCCGATGCCGCACGTGCGCGGCACGCTGTCGATGGCACGCGCTGCAGAAGATGACAGCGCCAACAGCCAGTTCTTCATCGTGTTCTATCCGCGCTTCAGCCTCGATAAGAAATACACCAATTTCGGCCGGGTGATCGAGAACATGGAAGCGGTCGACGCGATCAACCGCGGCGAGCCGCCCGCTGCGCCGACCTATATCCTCCAGGCATCGATCGCAAGCGACAACCTACCGGCGCCGCCGCCCGCACCTGCGAGCGATGCGCCGATTTCTGCCGATATGCTGAGCGCGCCGATCGGCTAGACCGAAAGCGGGTTGGGGGGCTTTCCTGCGGGCGAGCAGCGCGCTAGGCGACGCGCCCATGAAGGTAGACCTGTTCGATTTTGACTTGCCGCCCGAGCGCATTGCGCTGCGTCCCGTGCGCCCGCGCGATGCGGCGCGGATGCTGGTGGTGCGCGGGAGCGATGCTCCGTTTGAGGATCGCGGCGTCAAGGATCTGCCCGCGCTGCTCAGTCCCGGCGATGTGCTGGTGTTCAACGATACCCGCGTTATCCCCGCTCAGCTCGAAGGCCGCCGCGCTGACGGGGAAGCGAAGATTGGCGCGACCCTGCACAAGCGGATGGACCTCAGGCGCTGGCAGGCCTTCATCCGCAATGCCAAGCGGGTGAAACTGGGCGACCAGATCATCTTCGGCGGCGGGGTGACCGCCATCGCCGAAACCCTCCATGCGGATGGCTCGATCACGCTGCTGTTCGAAGGCGAGGAGCCGGTCGAGGTACTGCTCCATCGCGCCGGCACCATGCCGCTGCCGCCTTATATCGCCAGCAAGCGTGGGGTCGACCGCCAAGATCTGGAGGATTACCAGACGATGTTTGCGGCGGAGGAAGGCGCCGTTGCCGCGCCCACGGCCTCGCTGCATTTCACCCCGAGGCTCGTCGACGCGCTGGATGCTGCCGGAATCGGGCGCGCGATGCTGACGCTGCATGTCGGCGCTGGCACCTTCCTCCCTGTAAAGGCCGACGACACCGACGATCACCAGATGCACGCCGAGTTCGGCCGGATCTCGCAGGCTACTGCCGATCAACTCAACGCCGCACGCGCGGCAGGTGGCCGGATCATCGCGGTCGGCACCACCTCGCTGCGGCTGCTCGAAAGCGCGGTGGACGCGGACGGCGTGATCCAGCCTTTCGCCGGCGACACCGCGATCTTCATCACGCCGGGCTACAGGCTCAAAGCGGTCGACGGGTTGATGACCAATTTTCACCTGCCCAAATCGACTTTGATGATGCTGGTAGCTGCGCTGATGGGGCGCGAGCGGATGATGGCGGCCTATCAGCATGCGATCGCCAATGAATACCGCTTCTATTCCTATGGTGACTCCTCGCTGCTGCTTCCGTAATCGGTAGCAATGCATCAACCTATCCTCTCGGTCCGCGGGCTGACCAAGACCTACAAGAACGGCCCCCGCGCGCTCGACAATGTCGATCTCGATATCAGGCAGGGCGAGATATTCGCGCTGCTCGGGCCGAATGGCGCAGGCAAGACCACGCTGATCGGCGCGGTGTGCGGGCTGGTGCGGCCCACTGGCGGCACCATCACCGCCTTCGGGCAGGACCTGACGCATGACTGGCGCAGCGCCCGCGCACGGATCGGGCTGGTGCCGCAGGAACTCGCCACTGACATGTTCGAGACGGTGTGGCGCGCGGTTGCCTATTCGCAAGGCCTGTTCGGCAAGCCTTATGACGGCGCGCGGCTCGAGGAGATCCTCCGGAGCCTCTCGCTCTACGATAAGAAGGATTCGCAGATCCGCGCGCTTTCGGGCGGGATGAAGCGCCGCGTGCTGATCGCCAAGGCGCTGGCGCATGATCCCGAACTGCTGTTCCTCGACGAGCCCACCGCGGGCGTCGATGTCGAGCTGCGCAAAGACATGTGGCAGCAGATCGCGGCGCTGAAGGAGCGCGGGGTGACGATCATCCTCACCACCCACTATATCGAGGAAGCCGAGGAAATGGCCGACCGGGTCGGGATTATCCAGGGCGGGCGCATCCTGATGGTGGATGAAAAACGCGCGATGATGGAACGCTTGGGCACCACCGAGGCGGTGATCGATCTGGCCGCGCCGGTGACCGCGCTGCCGCCCGAGATTGCCGCCTTCCCGGTCGAACTGGCGGAGGCCGGGCTGCGCCTGATCTATCGCGGCGGTAACGGAGAGGGTGGCGGCCGCGCCGATGTCGCGCAGCTTGCCCAGGCGCTGACCCGCGCCGGGATCGGCTACACCAGCCTCGACATCCACGACAGCTCGCTCGAAGACATCTTCGTCGGCCTGCTCGGCAAGCGCGAGGCCGCGTGATGCATTTCAACGCCCGCAGCGCCTATGCGATCTACCGGCGCGAAATGTCGCGCGCCTTCCGCACCGCGTTCCAGTCGATCCTCGCTCCGGTGCTGACGACCTCGCTCTATTTCGTGGTGTTCGGTTCGGTGATCGGCGCAAGGATGGAGCCGGTGGCGGGCGTGCCCTACGGCGCTTTCATCATTCCCGGCCTCTTGATGCTGACCTTGCTGGGCGAGACCACCAGCAATGCCAGCATCGGGATCTACATGCCGCGCTTTACCGGCACGATCTACGAGTTGCTTTCCGCCCCGGTTGGCGTGGCCGAGACGCTGGTCGGGTTTGTCGGCGCGGCGGCCACCAAGGGCCTGATCCTGGCCGCGATCATCCTCGCTACGGCGCGGCTGTTTGTGGATTACGAGATCGCCTATCCACTGTTTGCGGCGTTTTATGTGATGCTTGTCGCGGCCAGTTTTGCGCTGTTCGGTTTTATTCTGGGCATCTGGGCCGACAGCTTCGAGAAGCTCGGGGTGATCCCGATGCTGATTCTCACCCCGCTGACCTTCCTCGGCGGCACCTTCTATTCGATCCGTGATCTGCCCGCCCCGTGGGATGCCATCGCGCTCGCCAATCCGATCGTCTTTCTGGTGAGCGGAATGCGCTGGACGTTCTACGGCACGTCTGACGTCCCGATCGCGCTCTCGCTCGGGCTGACGCTCGGTTTTCTGGTGGTGTGTGTGGCGGGGATCGGAGTGATCTTCCGCACCGGATGGCGGCTGCGCGAGTGACCACATAAGGTGGTTCTGCGAACGCCTTTGGTCGAGCCGCAACCACCGTCTGTCCGACCTTAACAGTCCTTGGCAGTGCTGTTCAGGAAGACGAAAGTGTTTGATTCCTAAGTGCTTGCTCACCGCCGCACCTCTCGCGGCAGGATAAAGACAAGGAATAGATACATGAAGAAGATCGCATTCACCACGCTGGTAGCGCTGGGCGCGATGGCACTTCCGGCGGCTGCTCAGGCGCAGTCGAACGAAGAATCCAAGATCGAAGCCTATGTCGGCGCCTCGGTCGGTATCCACGAACTCGATCTGGGCATCAACAATGATGATGGCGGCATCTACGGCGTGGTCGCAGGGGTCGATGTGCCCGTCGGCAAGACCTTCTTCGTCGGTGCCGAGGGTAACTACCACATCGGCGACGGTGCGATCGACAGCGAATACGGCATCGCCGCCCGCGCCGGTGTGCGTGTTGGCGAAACCGGCAAGGTGTTCGTGCGCGGCGGCTATCAGGATGTCGATTTCGACCTCGGTCACTTGTTCGGCCTCGCCGTTCCCCCGGGCACCGATACCTCGGACGGTGACTACCTTGTGGGTGCCGGCGTCGAATTCGGCATTGGTGACGGCCCGATCCGCCTGCGCGCTGGGATCGACACCATCGCGTTTGACACCACCCGCGCTACCGTGGGCGTGCTCTACCCCTTCTAAGGCCTTAGCCACGCGCATGACAAACCGGCAGGAGCAGCATCCCCCCATGCTGCTCCTGCCTTTTTTGCGCGCTGGCGGGGGAGGGTGACAGCGCCGGGCAGCGGCGCTAGGGGCGCGAACATCATGACGCCGCCCCGCTTCTCCTTCACGCTCCACGCCACCGACGGCAAGGCCCGCACCGGCACGATCCAGATGCAGCGCGGCGAGATCCGCACGCCGGCCTTTATGCCGGTCGGCACCGCGGCGACGGTGAAGGCGATGAAGCCGGAAAGCGTGCGCGGCACCGGCGCAGACATCATCCTTGGCAACACCTATCACCTGATGCTGCGCCCGGGCGCGGAGCGGGTGCAGAGGCTGGGGGGGCTACACAAATTCATGAACTGGCCGCGCCCGATCCTGACCGATTCCGGCGGCTATCAGGTGATGAGCCTGTCCGAATTGCGCAAGCTCACCGAACAGGGCGTCGAGTTCCGCAGCCATTTGGATGGCTCGAAACACATGCTCACGCCCGAACGCTCGATGGAAATCCAACGCCTGCTCGGCTCTGACATCGTCATGGCCTTTGACGAATGCCCGCGCGCTGACCGCCCGAAGGACGAGATTGCCGCGAGCATGGAGCTCTCGATGCGCTGGGCGCAGCGCAGCCGCGAGGGCTTCGATGCCGATGAGCAACACGCGAGCCGCGCCGCGCTGTTCGGCATCCAGCAGGGCGCGCTGCATCAAGACCTGCGCCGCATCAGCGCCGACGCGCTCACCGATATCGGCTTTGATGGCTATGCCGTCGGCGGGCTCGCGGTCGGCGAGGGGCAAGAGGCGATGTTCGGCGTACTCGATTACGCCCCCGACATGCTCCCGGCGGATCGCCCGCGTTATCTGATGGGCGTGGGCAAGCCCGACGATCTGGTTGGCGCGGTGGAGCGGGGCATCGACATGTTCGACTGCGTGCTGCCGACGCGCTCGGGCCGCAACGGGCAGGCGTTTACATGGAACGGCCCGCTGAACCTCAGGAACGCGCGCTTTGCCGAGGACACCGGTCCGCTCGACGCGCGTTGCACCTGTCCGGTCTGCACCACCTATAGCCGCGCCTATATCCACCACCTCGTCAAATCGGGCGAAATGCTCGGCGCGATGCTGGTGACCGAGCATAACCTCAGCTTCTACCAGGCGCTGATGCAAGCCATGCGCGAGTCAATCGCCGGCGGAACATTCGCAAGCTTTGCTAGCGACTTCCGGCGCGATTATCTCCACACCGGGGCTTGAACCCCAGCTTGCCGATGTTAGGCAGGCCCTGTCGCAGAAAGGCAGGGGAGCAGCACATTGCAAGGAGCAAGCAAACAGTCCGGGTTCCGGGCGCGGATGATGGCGGCCTTGCTGCCGGGCGCAATGCTGCTGGCAAGCCCGGCGCTGGCGCAGGACAGCAACGCCGATGCCGCCCGCAATTTCGGCGTGCGCGCCACAGTGCTCGATATCAGCCTGTCACCCTCGGGCACCAAGATCGCCTATATCGCCGCCGGGCCTGAGCACTCCGAAGTCATCAACGTGATCGACCTCGCCGGCGATGCTAAGATCGTCTCGGTGCTCAAGAATACCGAGAAGATCGGCGATTTTGCCTGGTGTGAATGGGCCACGGACACACGGCTCGTGTGTCAAGTGGCCGGCATGGGCAAGGGCACGGACGGCCTGCTGGTGCCGTTCGACCGGCTGTTTGCGATCAACGCCGATGGCACCGAGGCCCAGATGCTCAGGCAGCGCGATTCGTTCCGCGCGCTGGGCTTCAACCAGAACGGCGGGGACATCGTCGCCTTCGACGTCAGCGACAGTCAGGGCGAGGTGCTGATGACCCGCAACTACGTCCCTGAAAGCGATCTCAGCACGCGCCTGGCCAATTCCAAATTGGGCCTAGGGGTCGATCTGGTCGATGTCGCCACCGGGAAAACCCGTTCGCGCGAGGCGCCCGATGATGGCGCGCTGCGTTATGTCGCTGACGAGCAGGGGCAGGTGCGGATCAAGGTGCGTGCGCTCTATGACGGCAACGGCAACCTCACCGGTGAATATGTCTATCTTTACCGCACGCCCGGCAGCAGCAGCTGGAAAAAGTTCGAGAAGCTGACGGTGGATGGCACGCCGATCAATGGCTTCACCCCGGTCGCGGTCGATTCGGCGCGCAATGTCGCCTACGGCTTCATCACCAAGGCCGGCTACGACGCTGTGATCGAGGTGCTGCTCGATGGCAGCGAGGTGGGCAAGCTGGTGATGGCGCGTGACGATGTCGACGTCGACGCGCTGATCCGTATCGGCCGCAAGCGCCGCGTGGTCGGCGCCACCTACGCCACCGAGAAGCGCGAGATCGCCTATTTCGACCCCGAACTTAAGAAACTCGCCGCCGGGCTCGCCAAAGCGCTGCCCGATGCGCCGCTGATCAACATCGTCGGCGCGAGCAGCGATGAACGCCGCATCCTGCTGATCGCTTCGAGCGATACCCAGCCGGGGATGGTCTATCTGTTCGACAAGGACAAGCGCAGCCTCGAACCATTGCTGCCAGTGCGCGACAGGCTGGCCGAGGAGGTGATGGGGGCGATGAAGCCGGTCCCCTATCCCGCCGCTGACGGCACCCAGATCCCCGCCTATCTCACGCTGCCGCCCGGCTCGGACGGCAAGAACCTGCCCGCCGTGGTGCTGCCCCATGGCGGCCCCGCAGCGCGCGACGAGTGGGGCTTTGACTGGCTGGTGCAGTTCTTCACCGCGCGCGGCTATGCGGTGCTGCAGCCCAATTATCGCGGATCATCCGGCTATGGCGAGGCATGGTACGGGCGCAACGGCTTCAAGGCGTGGGACGTGGCGATCGGCGACGTGAACGACGCGGGCCGCTGGCTGGTGAAGGAGGGCATCGCGCAGCCCGACCAGCTCGCCATCGTCGGGTGGTCGTACGGCGGCTATGCCGCGCTTCAATCGCAGGTGCTCGATACGGCGCTGTTCAAGGCGGTGGTGGCGATCGCGCCGGTGGTCGATCTCGGCTTTCTGGCGGATGATGCGCGCGGCTACACCAGCGCGCGGCTTGTGCAGCAATATATCGGCACCGGCCCGCATATCGAGGCCGGTAGCCCGCGCCGCCATGCCGAAAAGTTCGCAGCGCCCGTGGCGCTGTTCCACGGCACGCGCGATCTCAATGTCGATGTCCGTCACGCCCGCGCGATGGAAAAGGCGCTGAAGGGCGCAGGCAAGCCGGTTATCTATCACGAATACGAGGACCTGCAGCACGGGCTGGAGGACACCACCGCGCGGATCGATATGCTCACCACCATCGGCAGCTTCCTCGACGAGCATCTCGGCCGCGGTGGGTGAGCGGCTGAAGGCACTCGACAAATCGGCCTTGCACCGCCTAGGGCGAGGGCCATGAATGATAGATCTCTGCGGCCCGAAGACTGCACCACCATGGCCGAGGTGCGCGCCGGGGTCGACGCGCTTGACGCCGAGCTGGTGGCACTGCTGGCGACGCGTTTCGACTATATGCGCGCCGCCGCCCGGATCAAGCCCACACGCGATGCGGTGCGCGACGAGGCCCGCAAGGCCAGCGTCATCGCCGCCGCGCTCGCCGAGGCCGAGGCGCATGGCATCCCCGGCGATGTTGTCGCGGATATCTGGGAACGGCTCGTCGAAGGCTCGATCGCCTATGAATTCACCGAATGGGACCGGGTGAGGGGCTAAGCCTTCTTGCGGTTCAGAAACCGTTCGAGCCGCGGTTCCTTCTTCGCCGGTTCGGCCTGACGGATGGTCTGCGCAAGCTTGCGGACCTTGCCCTCCCACTTCGCCGCATGCTTCTCGGCTCCGCCGAATTTGACCTGCCCCAGCGGCAGAATGCGCACCGGTTTGAAGCCGGCAAACCCGAGAATCTGTTTTTTCCAGCGGTGGATGATGGCATTGCCATAGGCGAGCCACAGGAACAGCGGCGGCGTGTCCATGGTGATGATCACATCGGCCGAGCGGCCCGCCATGTAGCGGTCCCAGAAGATGTCCTTGTCGTGATAGGCAAAGGTAAAGCCGGGCAGGAACAGCCGGTCGAGCAGCCCCTTGAGCATCGCGGGTTCTGCGCCCCACCACATCGGGAAGACGATAGCGAGATGATCGCAGGCATCCAGCACTTCGGCGAGCCTGAGCACATCAGGCTCCCACTCCGTGCGCTTGCTATAGCCATGGGCAAGGTTGGGATCGAAGACGAGATCGCACAAGGCGACCGCGGTGATCTCGCAATGCGCGGGCAGCGCGGCGCGGTAGTGATCCAGCAGGTGCGAGCAATAGCGTCCCTTGTCAGGATGCCCGTCGAGCAGCAGCACCTTCATCGCCCATCACTCCCAAGCTTTGCGCTTGCAGGTTGATCGCACTGCGCGGCACAAAAGAAAAGGGCGGCCCCAACGGAGCCGCCCCTTTCGTATGCAATCGCTGTGTTCAGATCAGCGCGAGTAGAATTCGACCACCAAGTTCGGTTCCATCGTCACCGGATAGGGGACTTCGTCGAGCTTCGGCACGCGGGTGAAGTGGACCTTGTCGTTGCCGTCGGGCGCGACGTAGTCGGGGATGTCACGCTCGGGCAGGCCCTGCGCTTCGATCACCAGCGCCATTTCCTTGGCCTTGCTGCCGAGGCTGACAACGTCGCCCACATCCACGCGGCGCGAGGCGATGTTGCACTTCACGCCGTTCACATAGATGTGACCGTGGCTGACGATCTGGCGCGCGGCGAAGATCGTCGGCGCGAACTTGGCGCGGTAGACGATCATGTCGAGGCGACGCTCGAGCAGGCCGATCAGGTTCTGGCTGGTGTCACCCTTCATCCGGGCCGCTTCGGCATAGGTGCGCTTGAACTGCTTCTCGGTGACGTCGCCGTAGTAGCCCTTGAGCTTCTGCTTGGCGCGCAGCTGCAGACCGAAGTCGCTCATCTTGCCCTTGCGGCGCTGGCCGTGCTGGCCGGGGCCGTAGGAACGCTTGTTCACCGGAGAATTCGGACGACCCCAGATGTTTTCGCCCATCCGGCGGTCAAGCTTGTACTTGGCGCTCTTGCGCTTCGACATATGTCGTGTCCTTCAATGTGCTGGATCGCCCCAGTGGCGACCATTCAACCCGGCATCGCTCCATCAGGACGATATTCCTGATGCGGCCACTGCTTCACCGGGGTGCAGGGCCCATTTGCGAAAGCGCGCGCATAACAGGTTTGCGCCTGCGGTCAAGCGACGGCGTGGGCGGGAGCTCAGCGGATATTGTTGAGCTCGCGCCATTCCTCGACAGTGCGGCACACCTTGGTCTTGCGCCGGCTCGAGGCATCGAGCTTCACATAGCGGCAGACGCGTTGCGGCTCGGCGGTTGCCTCTGTGGTTTTCGCCTCGGCGCCACCCGGCGCGGGCTGCTGCGCGGTTTCCTCGCTCGCTGAGGTTGTGCCGGTGGCTGGCATCTCCTGCCCGGCGGCGCTGGCGGTTGTGGCGGCAAAAAGCAGGCCGCAGGCAAGGGCAAGCGACCGGGAGCGCGAAAGAATCATCTGCAATCTCACGTGATTGGTTGGAAGAGGGGCGGTGAGAACTAGTCGAGGTTGCGGGGCTGTCCAACCCCAATCGACTAACGACTTCAGTCCTCGCGCTTGCGCCCGAGCGTGGTGAGAATGCCGCGCAGGGTGCGCACTTCGAGGTGGTTCCAGCCGGGTTTGGTCAGCAGCCCGCGCAGCGTGCGGCGGGTCGTTTCGGCGCGCGCCTCGGGAAAGAAATAGCCGCGCGGCTCGAGCAGCATCTCGAAATGGGCGACCAGTCCATCGAGCTCGTCCTGCGGGGCGGGGGGGAGCACGTCCTCGAGCGTGGGCTGCACCAGCGCTTCTCCTGCACCAGCAAACTCGCGCCCGATGCGCGACCATTCATAGGCGGTAAGAATCACCGCCTGCGCAAGATTGAGCGAGCCGAATTCGGGATTGATCGGCACGGTCAGAATATTGCGGGCCAGCGCGACATCCTCGGTCTCCAGCCCCGAGCGTTCGGGGCCGAACAGGATTGCATGGCGCCCGGCGAGGGTGTGTACCAGCCGTCCTGCCTCGTCCGGGCCGATCACTGGCTTGGTCACGCCGCGTTTGCGGACGGTGGTGGCATGGACGTGGGCGCAATCGGCGACGGCTTCGGCGGTGTTGGCGTAGACTTTGGCCTGTTCCAGCACGATGTCCGCGCCCGAGGCCGCCGGACCAGCCGAGGGATTGGGCCAGCCATCGCGGGGGGCCACCAGCCGCAGTTCGGTCAGCCCGAAATTGAGCATGGCGCGCGCCGCCTTGCCGATATTCTCGCCCAGCTGCGGGCGCACGAGCACGATCACCGGCTTGTTGAGATCGGCCATTTGCCGCTTATTCCTTAGCGGCTTGCTGGACGGTGCTGGCAAATTCTTCGAAGTCGCGCGCTTCGGAGAAATCGCGGTAGACGCTGGCAAAGCGGATATAGGCGACCGAATCGATCTGGCGCAGGCCTTCCATCACCAGCTCGCCGATGTGCGAGGATGGCACTTCGGCCTCGCCCGAGGTTTCGACCTGGCGCTGGATGCCCGAAATCAGCTGGTCGAGCCGCTCCTGATCGATCCCGCGCTTGCGGCAGGCGAGCGCGACCGAATGTTCGAGCTTCGAGCGCTCGAAGGGCTCACGCCGTCCATCCTCGCCATTCAGGCCGGACTTGACCACCACCACCTCGCGCAACTGGACGCGCTCGAATGTGGTAAAACGCGCTCCGCAGGACGAACACTGGCGGCGCCGCCGGATCGAGGCATTATCCTCGGTCGGGCGGCTATCCTTCACCTGAGTGTCATCATGGGCGCAAAAAGGGCATCGCATTCAGAGGTTTACTTCTTTATCCTCTGATACAGCGCGAAGCCCGCGCCGGCCGCAAGCCCGATCGGCCACGATATGAACGGCAGCAAAGCGCCCGCCACCGCACCAATCGCAGCGCCGGTCAGCACCGGCGCGGTCGAGGGGTGATTGACGCCCTCCTTCGCTATACCCGAGATCTCGGCCTTGGCATCTTCGACCCAATCAGGGGTCTGGCGCGGATCCTGATCATTCATGGTCATTGGCTCCTTACATGCCCGGATAGACGGGGAAGGTCGCGCACAGCTCGCTCACGCGGGCGCGCACGCTTTCTTCGACCTGCGCATCGCCGTCGGGGCCATTTTTGGAAAGACCATCAACCACTTCGGCGATGAGCTTGCCAATAATGCGGAACTCCTTGGGGCCGAAGCCGCGGGTGGTGCCGGCCGGGGTTCCGAGACGGACGCCGCTGGTCACGAAGGGCGAGCGGGTGTCAAACGGGATGCCGTTCTTGTTGCAGGTCAGCCAGGCGCGATCGAGGCCCTTTTCGGCGTCCTTGCCGGTGACGTCCTTGGCGGTGAGGTCAACCAGCATCGAGTGGTTGTCGGTGCCGCCCGAAACGATCCGCAGACCGTTTTCCTCAAGGCTGGCAGCCAGCGCGCGGGCGTTCTCGACGATGCGGTGCGCGTAATCGCGGAACGAGGGATCCAGCGCTTCCTTGAAGGCGACCGCCTTGGCTGCGACGATGTGCATCAGCGGGCCGCCCTGCAGGCCGGGGAACACCGCCATGTTGAGCGGCTTGGTATACTTCTCGTCGTTCCACAGGATGATGCCCGAACGCGGACCGCGCAGCGACTTGTGTGTGGTCGAGGTGACGATGTCGCAATGCGGGAAGGGCGAGGGGTGTACGCCGCCGGCGACGAGGCCCGAGATGTGGCTCATGTCGCACAGCAGCACCGCGCCGACTTCATCCGCAATCGCGCGGAAGGCGGGGAAATCCCACAGCCGCGAATAGGCGGTGCCGCCGCAGATGATGATCTTGGGCTTGCTTTCCCGCGCCTTGGCCACGACCTCGTCCATGTCGATGGTTTCGGTCTCGCGGCTTACGCCATACGACACCACGTTAAACCACTTGCCGCTCATGTTCACGGGCGAGCCGTGGGTGAGGTGGCCGCCTGAATTCAAATCGAGCCCCATGAAGGTGTCGCCCGGGTTGAGCAGCGCGAGGAATACGGCCTGGTTCATCTGCGAGCCCGAATTGGGCTGCACATTGGCGAAGTTGCAGCCGAACAATTGCTTGGCGCGCTCGATTGCCAGGGTTTCGACCACATCGGCATAGTCGCAGCCGCCGTAGTAGCGCTTGCCCGGATAGCCCTCGGCATACTTGTTGGTGAACACGGACCCTGCCGCTTCGAGCACAGCGCGGCTTGCGATGTTTTCCGACGCGATCAGTTCGATCTTGTCGCGCTGGCGGGCGAGTTCCTTGGCCACGGCTGCCGCGATTTCGGGATCGGCGTGGGCGAGATCGTCGTTCCAGAACCCGTCCATCGGGTTTCCGGCGCGGGCGGCGAAATCAATCGGGGCGGTGCTCATTGATGGGTCTCGATGTGAACGGGCAGAAACGGGGGTTTGCCGAGCTTGCCGACCCGGCGCTGGTGGCGTCCGGCCGGATCGCCGGCATCGGCGAATTCGGTGTCGAGGAAAGTCGCAACGCATGACTTGGCCATTTCTATCCCTACGAGACGCGCGCCCATTGCGATGCAATTGGCGTCATTATGTTTGCGGGCAAGGGCGGCCGAGAGCGGTTCGGACACCAGCGCGCAGCGCACCTCGGGGTGACGGTTGACGCTGATCGAGATGCCGATCCCGCTGCCGCACAGGGCAATTCCGAATTCGGCCGAGCCTTCGGCGACGATCTCGGCGAGGCGGTATCCGTAATCGGGATAATCGACGCTCTGGCCGGGTTCGGGGCCAAGGTCGGCGACCTCGTGGCCTTCTTCGATGAGCCATTCGGAAAGCTCGGCCTTGAGCTCGATGGCGGCGTGATCTGAGGCGATGGCGATGCGCATGGCGCTGCCATAGTCGTTGGGGGCGCGATTCTCCACCCCTTGGCCGCCTCTTTTCGACCGGCGACGCAGGTTTTGCGTTTCGTGCGGAAAGAGCATAGATGTTAGGCGCTTTCCGATGGAGCAGCCCGCAACCCGCCTCACCGCCGAACAATGGCTGGCGCGCGTCTTTGCCGACGGGCGCCCGCGCCATTTCGGCACGGGATGGCTGAGCGGGGTGCTGGGCATCGTGCTCGGGTTGCTGGCGCTGCTGGCAGTGCTGTGTCTGCACTTTCCCCAATATCTGACGCTGCCCGAGTTGCGGTCGCGCTATCCGCTGGAGCTGGTGCGGCTTGCGATCGACGTTGGCTTACTCGCGGCGATGGGGCTGGCGGGGCTTTCGATGCTGCTGCGGCGGCGCAAGGCGCTGGGGGTGACGGGGCTGGTGCTGGCGGGCGCGGCGCTCGCGCTGGGGGCGGGGGGCGTGGAGATCCCGAGGGACGGGGCGAGCGCGGTCTATCTCGGGCTCGACTGGTTTGTGCTCGGCGTGCTGACCACGGCGGCGGTGTTTGTGCCGCTGGAGGGGGCATTTCCGCTCAGGCGCGGGCAGAGCGCGTTGCGGCGGGGTTGGCTGACCGACACACAGTATTTCTTCGCCAGCCATGTGCTGGCGCAGGTGATGAGCGTCGCGGTGCTTGCCCCCGCCGTGGCGCTGGGCGCGGTTCTGGCGGTGCCGTCAGCGCAGGCCGCGGTGCAGAGCCTGCCGGTGGTGGTGCAGTTCGCGCTGGCGGTGCTGGTCGCGGATCTGGCGCAATATGGCGTCCACCGTGCTTTCCATGCGGTGCCGGCGCTGTGGCGGTTCCACAAGGTACACCATTCGGTCGAGGTGATGGACTGGCTCGCGGGATCGCGGCTGCATCTGCTCGATGTGATCGCCACGCGCGGACTGGTGCTGCTGCCGCTGGTGGTGATCGGGTTCGATCAGGTGGCCGTCTACGCCTACCTCACGCTGGTGAGCTTCCACGCGGTGTTCATCCACGCCAACTTTGCGCCCCGCTCGCTGTGGCTGGAGCGGTGGGTGGCGATGCCGCGTTTCCATCACTGGCACCACGGTGTGGAGCCGGAGGCACGGGACGTGAACTTCGCGGTGCACCTGCCGATGATCGACCGCTGGTTCGGGACTTACCACATGCCGGAAGGGCGCTGGCCGAGCGGCTACGGGATTGCCGGAGAACGCGCGCCTGAGGGCTGGGCGCGGCAGCTGGTGTGGCCGTTTCGCGGAGGACGCCGCACCCTCAAAGGCACCCCGCCTTCGGCCGACACGTGATCATCACATAGGCCTCGGTGCGGATCAGCCATGTGCCACCCTGCCGAATCCACCCCGCCTGATAGGCCCCGCCGATCTGCACCAGTTGCCCGTCCGCGTCGCGAACCTGCGCTCGCCAATGGCCGCGCTCGGCTGCGACAATGCCAGAGGGATCGACCTCGACGTTGTCGGTACGGCGGTCGTAGCCGACGAAGTCCGGGTCATTGAACTCGACCTTCTCGTAATCGGCGATCACCGGCCCGCGGCCCTTGTTCACATCGCCGCTGCTGACCATCTCGGCCATGTTCTCGGTGATAAAGCCCGCCATCAGGTCCGGTCGCCGCGTCGCGATCGCTTCGGTGTAGGCGATGCGCCGCGCGCGGATCTCCGCTTCATCGGTTGCGCGAGCCGAGGCGTCAGTGGGCGCCACCGGCTCCTGCGCAGCTGCAGGTGCCGTGAGCGGTACCAGAGACAACAAGAGTGCCGCGGCCAGTTTTCTCATTGATCGAGGAACGAGCGCATCTTGCGGCTGCGGCTCGGGTGCTTGAGCTTCCGCAGCGCCTTGGCTTCGATCTGCCGGATGCGTTCGCGTGTGACCGAGAACTGCTGGCCGACTTCTTCCAGCGTGTGATCGGTGTTCATCCCGATACCGAAGCGCATGCGCAGCACGCGCTCTTCACGCGGCGTCAGCGAAGCCAGCACGCGGGTGACGGTTTCCTTGAGGTTCGCCTGGATCGCGGCATCCACCGGGATGATCGCGTTCTTGTCCTCGATGAAATCCCCGAGGTGGCTGTCTTCCTCGTCGCCGATCGGGGTTTCGAGGGAGATCGGCTCCTTGGCGATCTTCATCACCTTGCGCACCTTCTCCAAGGGCATGGAGAGGCGCTGCGCCATTTCTTCAGGGGTCGGCTCGCGGCCTTCCTCGTGGAGGAACTGGCGGCTCGTGCGCACCAGCTTGTTGATCGTCTCGATCATGTGCACCGGAATGCGGATGGTGCGCGCCTGATCGGCGATCGAGCGGGTGATCGCCTGCCGGATCCACCACGTCGCGTAGGTGCTGAACTTGTAGCCGCGGCGGTATTCGAACTTGTCGACCGCCTTCATCAGGCCGATGTTGCCTTCCTGAATAAGATCAAGGAATTGCAGGCCGCGGTTGGTGTATTTCTTAGCGATCGAGATCACCAGACGCAGGTTCGCCTCGACCATTTCCTTCTTGGCAATGCGCGCCTCGCGCTCGCCCTTCTGGACCATGTTGACGATGCGGCGGAACTCGGTGAGGCTCATGCCGGTCTGGGCCGCGATGTCGGAGATTTCCGAACGGATGCGCTCGATTGCGCCGTCTTCGCGCTCGGCAAAGGCGGCCCACTTCTTGTCCTTCTTGGCGCGGTCCTTGATCCAGCCATCGTCCATCTCGTTGCCGACATAGGCATTGAGGAAGTCGACACGCTTGACCTTGTGACGCTCGGCAAGGCGCAGCATCTGCCCGCCAAGCGTCGTCAACCGGCGGTTGAAGGCGTAAAGATTGTCGACCAGAAACTCGATCTTGGTGGCGTGGAACTGCACGCTCTCGACCTCCGCGGTGAGCTCTTCGCGCAGGGCCTCGTATTTCTTTTCCTTGGCGCCCGGGAAATCAAGCCCGGCGGCGAGTGTTTCGACCCGCTCGCCCTGGAGCTTCTCGAAGCTCTTGAACAACTTGGTAATGCGGGCAAAACGCTCGAGCGCCTCGGGCTTCAGCGCAGCTTCCATCTGCGCAAGGGAGAGGGTGTTGTCCTCCTCCTCTTCCTCTTCGCGCTTGGGGCGGCCTTCGCCGTCCTCGTCGTCCTCGTCGACTTCGGGCTCGTCCTCGACCTCGTCATCCTCGCGGATCGTCGGGCCGGCGGTGGCTTCGGAGATTTCGCCGTCGTCGTCGTCATCCTCGGCGCCTTCGGCCATCTTGTCGGCCGGGGGTTCCTTGGAGAGCATCGCGTCAAGATCGAGGATTTCGCGCAGCTGTATATCGCCGTTGTTGAGCGCTTCGGACCACTGGATGATCGCGTGGAAGGTGATCGGGCTTTCGCACAGGCCCATGATCATCATATCGCGTCCGGCCTCGATCCGCTTGGCGATGGCGATTTCGCCTTCGCGGCTGAGCAGTTCGACCGCGCCCATTTCGCGTAGGTACATGCGCACCGGATCATCGGTGCGCTCGCCGGTGGCGAGCTTCTTGTTGCCGGCGCGGGCGTCCTTGGCCGGGCCCTTGCGCTCGCCATCATCATCATCGTCATCATCGTCGGCGACGATATCCTCTGCCTCGCTGTCCTCGCCTTCGGACTCGGCTTCGGCGTCCTCGTCGCTCTCGACAATCTGCACACCCATCTCGCTCAAGGCGGTCTGGATGTCCTCGATCTGATCGGGGCTCATCTCGCCCGAGGGCAGCGCTTCGTTGAGCTCGTCATAAGTGACATAGCCGCGCTTCTTCGCCTTGCTGATCAGCTTCTTTATCGAAGCCTCGTTGAGATCAATCAGCGGGGCATCTTCCTTCTCGGCCATATTTTGCAATCAATCCGTTTGCCCGCGGCCTGTCCTCGCACCCTGCCGAGGACGACCGCCGTGTTTATCCCAAATCTGCCGCGGTGGCGGCATCATCACCCGTTGCCACCGGAGCGGCCTTCCTGCGCCCGAATGCCTTGAGGCGTTCGTCCACTGTCATGAGCTGTGCGCGCAGCCGCGCCTGATCGGCAAACGATCCTTCCGGATCGCCGTCGAAACGGGCTATCGTGGCCGCAAGCGCAGCCTCAAGCGCTGGCCGTTCGACCAGCAGCGACACAGCTTCAGCCAATTCCTCACACGCATCGCCGGTGGATGTGCCTTCATCAAGGAAGGCGTAACGGATGTCTGCCGGCGGCGCAGGATGGCTTGAATTTTGGCATATGGCGGTTGCCGCCTGCGAATCAAGCGTTTCTGCAAGTTCGAACAGCGATTCGATCAGGGCTGCGGCTTTGCGGTCGTGCCGGGCGAGGGCCGAGAGAGCCTCGGTATGGCGGGTGATTTCCTGCGGGAAGCGGGCGAGACCGGCGATTACCGCATCGAGCAGACCCTGCCGCTGGCCGCCGCCCATGATCCCCGAAAGCCGCGCGCGGGCTTCTTCGGAGAGGCCCGGCGGGGGCTGGGGCGTGCCGCGCCACGGGCCGCGAGCGCCCCCGTTTTGCGGGGGCTGATACGGCGCCTGCGCGGGCCGGGGCGGGCGCGGCGGATAGGCGAAGGCCGAGAACCGGTCGCCCAGCTCGCGCCGGTAGAGGCTCTTGATCTCGGGATCGGCGATGGTCTCGACATGCGCCATCAGCCGCGCCTTGAGCCCGGCCTTGGCCTCGGGGGTGACGAGTGGCTGGGCGTCGCGCTCGAACTCCCACAGTGTATCGACGAGGTTGGCGGGGCTGGCGAGCAGCTTCTCCATCGCGCCCTTGCCCTGCGCCTTGATCAGATCATCGGGATCGAGCCCGGCCGGCAGGCGCACGATGCTGAGCGAGCGCATCGGCGCGAGCAGCGGCAGCGCACGGGCGATCGCGCGCATCGCAGCGCGCTGGCCCGCCGCATCGCCGTCGAAGCACAGCACCGGCGCATCGGTCATACGCCACAGTAGCTCAAGCTGTATCTCGGTCAGTGCGGTGCCGAGCGGGGCGACCACGTCCGCAATCCCGGCATTGGCGAGCGCGATCACGTCCATATAGCCCTCGACCACCACCACCCGCCCGCTCTGGCGTGCGGCAGGGGCAGCGCGGTGGAGGTTGTAGAGTGTGCGGCCCTTGTCGAAGAGCTCGGTATCGGGCGAGTTCAGATATTTGGCGACGCCCTCGCGCTTGTCGAGGATTCGGCCCCCGAAGGCGATCACCCGCCCGCGCGCGTCCTGGATCGGCAGCATCACCCGCCCGCGGAAGCGGTCGTATCGCTCGCCTTGTTCATTGGCGGCGCGCATTCCGGCGCCTTCGAGCATCTCCTCGCCGAAATGAGCAAGCGCTTTGGGGAGCGCCTGGCTTTCCTCGGGTGCCCAGCCAAAGCCGAATTCGCGGCAGACAGCGGGCGCAAAGCCGCGCCGCTCAAGATAATCGCGCGCGACCTTGCCGCCCGGCGCGGTGAGGCTTTCGACGAAGAACCGCTGCGCCGTCTCGGTCACATCGATCAGGCTGGCGCGGGCTTCGGCACGCTTGGCCATTTGCGGATCGGGTGCGGGGATGTCCATCCCGGCGGACGCGGCCAACTCCTTGATCGCGTCCATGAATTGCAGGCCGGCGTGATCGACCATCCAGCTGATCGCATCGCCATGCGCGCCGCAGCCGAAGCAGTGGTAGAACTGCTTCTGGTCATTCACATAGAAACTCGGGGTCTTCTCGTCGTGGAACGGGCAGCACCCCTTCCACTCGCGGCCTGCGCGCGTCAGTTTGACCGAGCGCTGGACAAGCGAAGACAGCGTGATCCGCGCACGCAGCTCGTCCTTCCATTGCGGGGTGATGGCCATGGCGGATTAGGTGCGCCCGAACGTGGCGGCGTTCAAGCGTGACCTGTGGATTGCTCTGTGGCTTAGCTCAAAGCCGCCTTCACCAGCGTGCTCGCGAGCTTCCCGTCGAGCACCGCGCCGTGGCGGGCTTTGAGTTCGGCCATTACGGTGCCCATGTCCTTCATCGAGGACGCGCCGGTTTCGGCCTTGATCGCCTCGATTGCTGCGACTGTATCGGCTTCGCTCAACATCTGCGGCAGGAATTCCTCGATCACGGCAAGCTCGGCGCGCTCGACCGCGGCGAGTTCCTCGCGCCCGCCGGCGACATACATCTCGATCGATTCGCGCCGCTGCTTGGCCATCTTCTGGAGCACGCTGACGACCAGCTCGTCGTCGGGGATGTCCTTGCCCGAGGTGCGCTCCTCGATGTCGCGGTCCTTGATCTTGGCACTGATCTGGCGGAGCGCGGTGGTGCGTTCCTTTTCGCCCGCTTTCATCGCGGTGATGGTGGCGGATTTGATTTCGTCACGGATCATTATTCGAGTTTCCTGTGGATTTGCCCAAGAGATTGGCTCTGGCGCGCGCCTCTAACGCAAATAGTCCGCCAAGCCTAGGTTGACGCGCGGGGGCGAGGAGCCTAGCGGACGAAACTTAGCACCATCGCCGGAAACCCAACCAACGGAGCGCCCCATGGCCGACCCCGCATCTCTTCGCGCGCGACCTTCAGGCGCAACGGGCGTCCTCGTTCTGGCTGACGGCACGGTGATCTGGGGCCGCGGGTTCGGCGCAGTGGGCGCGAGCGTCGGCGAGGTGTGCTTCAACACCGCAATGACCGGCTATCAGGAGGTGATGACCGATCCCTCCTATGCCGCGCAGATCGTCACCTTCACCTTCCCGCATATCGGCAACGTCGGCGCCAATGGCGAGGATATCGAGAGCAAGGTCGAAGGCGCGGTCGGCTGCGTGGTGCGCCAGGATGTGACCGAACCCTCCAATTTCCGCAGCGTCGAGCGCTTCGGCCAGTGGCTGGCGCGCAACGGCAAGATTGGCCTTTCAGGCATCGACACCCGCGCGCTGACCCGCCGCATCCGCCAGTCGGGCGCGCCCAATGCGGTGATCGCCCATGCGCCCGACGGGGCGTTTGACATCCCCGCGCTGATCGAGCGTGCCAAGGGCTGGCCGGGCCTCGAAGGCATGGACCTCGCGGTGCGCGTCACCCGCGAGGTGCAGGAAGGCTGGGACGGCGGCTACTGGACGCTCGGCAAGGGCTATGGCCGCGCGGCCTTCGATGCCAAGCCGCATGTGGTCGGCATCGATTACGGCGCGAAGGACAATATCTTCCGCAATCTGGTGAAGGCCGGCGCGCGGGTGACGGTGGTCCCGGCCAAGACCTCGTTCGAAGAGGTGATGGCGCTCAAGCCCGACGGCGTGTTCCTCTCCAACGGCCCGGGCGATCCGGCGGCGACCGGCGAATATGCCGTGCCGGTGATCAAGGCGCTGCTCGAAGCCGACATGCCGATCTTCGGCATCTGCCTCGGCCACCAGCTGCTCGCGCTGGCAGCGGGCGCGAAGACGATCAAGATGCACCAGGGCCACCGCGGGGCTAACCACCCGGTCCAGCGTGTGGGCGAGGGCTGGGGCGCGACCTCGGGTCTGGTCGAGATCACCTCGATGAACCACGGCTTCACCGTCGATGTCGGTTCGCTGCCGGAGAATGTCGAGCAGACCCATGTGTCGCTGTTCGACGGAACGAATTGCGGGATTGCGATCAAGGGCAAGCGGGCCTTTGCGGTGCAATATCACCCCGAGGCCTCGCCGGGGCCGCAGGATAGCTTCTACCTTTTCGAGAAGTTCGTCGGGGGTCTGGGGTGAGCTATAGGCGCGCCGCTCTCTACCTACTTGTACCGGCTCTGGCGGCCCCCGCGCTCGCCCAGAACCCCCCCGCGATGACTCCGCCGCCGCTTGCCCAATGGCCCGGTGCGGAGATCGCCGAGGGCGTGGCGTTTCAGGGCGATGGCTCCGTCACACTCGAATCCTCGTCCGAAACCGGCCTCCCTGTTATCACCTTCTGGCGGCCCGTGCTGCATGACGAGGGCTCGCGCTACCCCGTCGCCGGCCGGATGGATTGCCGCGTTGCCGCCACGCAAGGCCCGTTCGACGAAGCCGATTTCGACCCCGCCAAGCGCCACGAGGCCGTCAGCGAGGCCCGCCGCGAGCAGGGTTATATCGACAGCGAACGCCTCGCCAGCGGCACCGACACCGACACCATCAAGCAGCTCGACGTGATCGGCCGCCGCAACACGCCGCGCTCCTACTACGTGCTGAGCTACATCACCGCCCGCGATGGCGACCGGTTGATCGACATCCGCCGCAACTGCACCTTCATCTTCGGCGCCGCGGCCTCCAAGCCCGACGTGCTGCCGCTGGTGAACCGCTTCACCAAGATCATCTTTGCCTTCGCGCCCGATGACGGCACGCAGGCCCCAACCGCAGGAGAAGGCTGATGGGTAGCTCCATAATCGCCACTTTGATTGCCATGGCAATGCTTGCAGGTTGCACGGACTGGCGTGAGGGCGACGAAACGGTCGAGGCGTGCATGAAGCGCCATGCGCTGAAGGTAGGCGCGGTCGACCCGCTGGCCGACGATCCGGGGATCTGGGTGCCAGCCTATACCTATGACATCACGAAGTTGGAGAATGCGAGCGCCTTTGGAAAAGAGGTGCGCAAGCGCGGAGGAACCTACCGCTTCGTTGGGTCGACCGAGGGATCGAAACCCGATGACGGCATCATGCAGCGTGAAAGGGACCGTCTGGAAGACACCCCCGCTACTGCGGCGGGCGCGGTCATTGGGGTCACCGACCCGTCACTCTACAAGGTGCGCGGGAAGCCCAGCCTTTATCGCGATCTCCTCCGTCAAGGCTGCGAAGGCCAGCGCGCCGGAATGCGGCTCGTCAGCATGAGCTTTTATCGCGAG
>Ga0315899_10000992_pt1 | contig 33067 bp, 33 predicted proteins | sample LakEriMetagenome_2_FD_203518 | JGI IMG/M metagenome (GOLD analysis project Ga0315899, IMG submission 203518) | Freshwater fungal communities from buoy surface, Lake Erie, Ohio, United States - Buoy 4 MA112 | ecosystem: Environmental > Aquatic > Freshwater > Lake | place: USA: Lake Erie, Ohio...
TTAAATATGCTCGACGCCACGGTATACAAGGCATCGTTTAATCGGGATAATTTATTCTATGAAATTCGTCCAAAACGCGAGGTCGAAAAACAAATTATCAAGTATGTAAAGTCTCACGCCAATGAAAGTGGGATCATATACTGTTTGAGCCGTAAGAAAGTCGAGGAAATTGCGGAATTACTTCAAGTGAATGGAATTCAAGCCTTGCCTTATCACGCAGGCTTGGATGCGGAAACTCGGGGTAAACACCAGGATTTGTTTTTGATGGAAGAGGCAAGTGTAATCGTTGCAACGATTGCCTTTGGTATGGGAATCGACAAGCCGGATGTACGTTATGTGATTCACCACGACATTCCAAAAAGTTTAGAGAGTTATTATCAAGAAACAGGTCGGGCCGGACGCGACGGCGGCGTAGGGGTTTGTTTGGCCTTTTACTCGTATAAAGATATTGAGAAGCTCGATAAATTTCTAGCAGGTAAACCCATTACGGAACAAGAGATTGGTCGACAATTGTTGAGTGAAATCGTTTCCTATGCAGAAACATCCGTGTGTCGTCGAAAGTACATTCTTCACTATTTTGGAGAGTATTTTGATGAAAAGAAATGCAACGAGCAATGCGATAACTGTAAAAACCCAAGGGAACGCGGTGAAGGCAGTGAATCGGTATTGAAATTGTTGAAAGCTGTTCGCGAATTGGAAGAGCAATTCAAAGCAAGGCATTATTGCGCCTATCTTTCAGGGATGATTACGTCCGAAATTAAATCGTTCAAGCATCAATCGCTTCCGGGCTTTGGTTCGGGTAAGGACCGTGACGAACATTTTTGGAATGCAGTGATTCGTCAAGTAGTGATTGGCGGTTTGCTGGCTAAGGATGTAGAATCTTTTGGTATCTTGAAATTGACTGAAGCAGGTAAAGCATTTATTCAAAATCCAACATCGTTCTTGTTGCTCAAGGAACATGATTTTTCCAACACCGATGATGTGGAGGGCTTTGTGCAATCGGGTAAAGGCGGAGCCTTTGATGAGGTGTTATATGATCAATTAGTAGACCTAAGAAAGTCTGTGGCTAAGCAGATGGGAGTTCCACCCTTCGTGGTGTTTCAAGAACCTTCGCTCAAAGACATGTGTTTGCAATATCCCATTACCATGGAAGAACTGACGCACGTTCAGGGTGTTGGTACGGGAAAAGCACAACGCTTTGGAGAACCTTTTGTGGCCTTAATTGCAAGTTATGTAGTCGAGCACGACATCGATCGCCCACAAGATTTCTTTATGAAATCCTTGGTGAATAAATCAGGTCTAAAAGTGCAGTTAATTCAAAACATAGACCGTAAACTTTCCCTAGAGGACATTGCACGCTCTCAAGGTAAAAATTACAATGAGATTCTAGAAGAAATCGAGTCCATTGTGGCCTCGGGTACGCGTGTAAATTTGAGTTATTACATTGATAGCAAGATTGACCCAACCGAACAAGAAGAAATCTTTGAATACTTCAATCAAGCGTCATCGGACGATATTATAGAGGCCTATCATGAATTTGATGGCTTATATTCAGAAGAAGAACTACGCTTAGTGAGAATTCGCTACATGAGCGAAGTAGCCAATTAATCTAGCCTTATTTGAATACCTCTGAGATGGAGTTCCTTGAAACGGAATGATATCCGCCTTGAGCTTCTTTAAATACGTTTCGTGCCCATTCCTTATCTGTAGGGTAAACAGCCAATGCGCGATAAAGCGGTAAAATGTACTTTCTGCGCCCGGTTTCAATCAGGAAGACCTTCAGTTTTGGACGAATCGATCGATTTTCCTTTCGGATATTTAAGAGAAACCACTCAAATTTAAGTTCATTATTTGCCTCACTGAACTTGGTATAGCGATCCATTTGATCCAGCTTCGCGGTGTCAATGGATAAGGATAAACTTCGTAAGTACGTTTGCCATTCCTGCGTAATAAAGACCTTCGTGTTCAGTTGCTCCGTATATGTTTCTTTGCGCTTTTTCTTTTTCCCTTTTATTTTAACCCACCTGACCTTTTTTACTGGAGCAAAAATATCTTCTCCACGGTTGGTTCGTTTCGCATAACTCCGCATCAATTCTAAGCGCTTAGATTTAATGGTAAGGGAATTCATGGGCAAGCCTTCCAAATAGAACCACTCGTCTGTATTGAATTCAATGTTGTTTGGATAAAGTAAATTTTTGTTTAAGAAGGTATGAAAGAGCTCTGTTCGGATGGTTTTGAATTTGTATTGTTCAAAATAGGCTTTTACAAAGGCATCCATTTTTTTTCTTCCAACGGTTGCTTCAAGTGTTTTAAGGAAATACGCACCCTTCACATACGCCACACTGGTCATTCCATCGTCGGGATTTCGTCCTTTCAGTGATAAGTACAACCTTGAATCTTCCGGGTGTGATGAGCTGGCTATGGATTTGAGTTCTTCGATTAATTCAAAGTGTTCAATTTCACACAGTGTATTGGACAGTTCTTTTCCGTACAATTCTTCCATGATGCGGTGTTCAATATACACGGTAAAACCTTCATTAAGCCAGAAATCATTCCATGATTCGTTGGTGACTAAATTTCCTGACCATGAATGTGCGAGTTCATGCGCAATGACAGATACCAAGCTTCGATCCCCTGCAACAATGGAAGGATTGATGAAGGTCAGCATTGGATTTTCCATTCCCCCAAACGGAAACGACTGATGCTGAACAATAACGTCGTATTGTCCCCACGCGTAAGGACCATACAAAGACTCGGCCGCGTTAATCATTTGCGGTAAATCTTGAAATTCTGTTGCTGCGCGTTCAAGCATCGGGGCTTCTGCATACACTCCGCAACGTTTGTCTAAGGCTCGGTATCCAATGTCCCCAACGGTTAAAGCAATCAGGTAAGATGGTATGGGCAACTTCATTTCAAAGTGATAGATTCCATCTGTGCTTTTTTTCTTTGGATTTTCAGCACTCATGAGTGCCATCATGCCCTTTGGTACATGTAAGGTGGCGTCATAGGTCAACCGATTCGATGGAGAGTCTTGTAATGGAATCCATGTTCGGGTTAAAATGGCTTGACCTTGAGAGTACAAATAAGGAAACTTGCCAGATGCGGTATTTTCTGCTTCTATCCACTCCAAGGCATCACAGCGATCAGAGGTTTGATAATAAATGTTGATGTATTCGGTACCGCTGGGAATGGTAACCACCAAGGGCTGGCCAAGAATAGAATCAGCATCCATTTTTCCAATTACAAAATCAGCTTCTCTTTCAGTTCCTTTCTTGCCTATAGTTACCTTTTGAATGGTCTCACCGTGAATATCGAAAATTGCAGTCTTTGCCTTTGATTTACTCATTCGGTGACGCGCCACACCATACAAGGTTTTGTTGTCAAAATTTACTTCCAGTTCTAAGCTCAGGTGTTTGGTATGGATTTCTCGAATGTTTGAATAGGAATGGGGGTCCTGAACAGAGACTTTTATAGATTCTGTAAGCGTAGGGTTTTTATCGGATTCAGTTTTACAGCTGAAAAGTAATAACCCCAACAGAAGGAGGAGATTACTTAAACGAAAGGATTCCAAATTTTTCACGGTTTCGGTTAATTGCATACATTAAAAGTTCCTTGTTTTTCCAATCAATTTGCATTTGTTTTGGGATAACGATAGCCGAAAGTTCCTTCTTGCTAAAAAAAGCAGTACGGTCAATGGCACCTGTAGTTAAATCTATTTTAGCTAAAGCCACTACGTTTTTTCGGTTACTTAAACTCAAGCCATTCAGGGTGTTCGGCGTACTGTCAAAGATTCCTTCCTCGGTATAATTCCGTTTGTTATCATTAAATATCACATAGGCCTGCTGGTCGTTATTACAGGCAATAAATGAACTAAACGGACCATTGTCGTTCATTGATACTTGATTTTTGGGTATGCGTTTACCCCAAAGGAATGCCCCATTCTTATCTAATTTAAAGGCCACGATATCCATGTAGTAATAGTAATAAACTACGGTGGTAATCCCTGTTCGCGTGTCGTAGTTGGAATATTTCCGTTCGTAATATTGTTCCATAAATCCAACCTGTGAACCGTCGCTCAGGCTTTGGATTTGTCTCAGTTTATAGGAATAGATTTGTGGTGCTTCATCGCGTTGTTCCCAGCGCCGTTCCAACCGACTCATCTGCTGTTCCGTTCGTGATTCTTGTAAAATCTCTTGGTTAAATGCCGCATATTGATATCCCGTGATGCTATCCTTCTCCAAATCTACATTCATGGTAAATACCCCTTGAAGCCCAAGGCGATTCCCTTCTCCGTAAAGACCGGTCATCACGACCTGTTGGTTTTCGTTGCTGCTAATTAAGATGTCATCAATCCGTTTATCTTGAAGCGCCACATTAAAAGATGTTAGGCTATCGTTAGCGATCCGATACACATGAAGTGCCTTGAAATTCTCCCATTCTCTTCCAAAAAATCGATCGTTTCGGTCTTTATGCTCGGTAATTACCAATAAGTATTTCCCTTGATTCGTCAGGTGATGTTCGTTGATGGTTGTCATGTTGCCGTCAAATGGCAGCATATATTCACCCGATTGAATTTTCGTAAATGTAGAATCAAACACTACATAACCATAAATATCTCTATTCTCTTTCCTGCCCGGAATATCATAGAAGATCGCGAGATATTTTCCATTTTGTGACTGTGCAATTTGAAAATTTGGATGGGCACCTAACCTAGTGTCTTGATAGCTGCAGCGTAGGTTTGTAATCGTTGTATTGTCATCCTCGATGACTTGACTATATAAAGACATTATCCCATTGGATTTATCGCTTATGAATACATTTAGTTTCCCTGCGAAAAATGTTCCGGTCTCCATGTTGCCAATGCCTTTTTCCGTAATGAGTTTAATCCGTGTTTGATTTACAAAGGCCAATTGATTGTGTAAGGTTGAACGGTAGGTTCCGAAAACACCGCCCGTATATCTTAAGGTGTAAAAATCACCGGATTGAATGGGTAATATATCCAGCAATTGTCCAGGTTGTGATTCTAACGGACCCCAATTAACGGGAAGAGGCTGCGCATAAGCGCACCCATTAAAAATCAAAAAAAACAGAATTAATCTACCAGCTGAATGCCTAAATAATTCCATGGGCTGATTGCTTTAAGTTCTTCCTTCACCCCGTTGCTTACGGCTAAGGTATCGATAAAATGATGAATGGTTTCTTTGGTTACTTTGTCGTGCGTTCTGGTGAGTTCCTTTAATGCTTCGTAGGGCTTCGGGTAGTTTTCTCGACGAAGTATGGTTTGAATGGCTTCAGCTACAACCATCCAGTTATTCTCTAGGTCTTGGTGTAATTTTTCTTCATTTAGTACCACTTTGTTTAGGCCTACCATAGTTGCTTTTAATGCAATTACCGTATGCGCTAAGGGTACACCTATATTTCTTAGTACGGTAGAATCCGTAAGATCACGTTGCAACCTAGAAATAGGAAGTTTTGCTGCAAAATGTTCAAAGAGTGCATTTGCAATACCCAAATTCCCTTCAGAATTCTCAAAATCAATAGGATTTACTTTGTGCGGCATGGCACTTGAACCAATTTCCCCTTCCTTCAATTTTTGCTTGAAGTAATCCATGGAAATGTAGGTCCATAAATCGCGATTCAAATCTAATAGAATGGTATTCATTCGCTTAAAGGCATCAAACAAGGCCGCCATGGAATCGTAGTGTTCAATTTGCGTAGTGGTTTGACTTCTTGCCAGTCCAAGGGAGCCTAAAAACTGATTAGCGAAATCAACCCAATTGATGGATGGATAGGCTACATGATGGGCATTAAAATTTCCGGTAGCTCCACCAAATTTAGATGCGTAAGGGATTCGTTTAGCAACATTTAATTGAATTTCTAAACGCTCGGCAAACACTTGAATTTCTTTGCCTAAGCGCGTAGGGGAGGCCGGTTGTCCGTGTGTACGAGCAAGTAAGGGAATGTCTTTCCATGCACTGGCTAAGGATCTTAATTTTGCAAGTACTTCATCATATAAGGGAAATACCTCTTTTTCAATGCCTTCTTTGAGCGACATTGGAATGGCCGTGTTATTTATGTCTTGAGAGGTTAATCCAAAGTGAATAAACTCGGCGCAAAAACTCCAATCATGCTGTTCGAATTTTTCTTTAAGGAAATATTCAACGGCTTTTACATCGTGATTTGTTGTTCGTTCGATTGTTTTTATGCGTTCGGCATCCGCTGTCGAAAAGTTCAAGTACCAACTGCGTAAGGTTTCTGCATGAACTACTTCTACATTCGGGATAATTCCGGTTTGCATTAACGCGATGAAGTATTCCACTTCAATTAAAACCCGGTATCGAATTAAACCAAATTCAGAAAAATAAGGTTGTAGGGCAGCTGTTTTTGAGTGATATCGGCCATCAATTGGAGTGATGGTAGAGAGGGGTGTAAAATCCATATTGCTTCTAAAAAGCAAAGGTACAAATTTTATACGGCGATATTATGCTCGCGGAGTACATCGTTTAAGGAGGTCTTTAAATCCGTAGACGCTGACCGTTGACCGATGATTAAGGCACAAGGCACTTGATATTCTCCTGCGGCAAAGGTTTTAGCATAAGAACCAGGAATCACCACGCTTCGTTCTGGGACATAACCCCGCATTTCTTTCGGTTCAGGTCCTGTTACATCAATGATTTTAGTACTTTTTGTAAGAACCACGTTTGCACCCAACACTGCGGCTTTACCAACACGAACTCCTTCAACAACAATGCAACGCGAACCAATAAACGCATCATCTTCAATAATGACGGGTGCAGCTTGCAGGGGTTCTAATACCCCACCAATTCCAACCCCACCGCTCAAGTGTACGTTTTTACCGATTTGTGCACAACTACCTACCGTGGCCCACGTATCTACCATGGTTCCTGAATCCACGTATGCGCCGATGTTCACATAGGAAGGCATCATGATTACCCCAGAAGCTAAAAAAGCACCGTAACGCGCACTGGCACCCGGAACTACGCGTACACCCAAGCCTGCATAATCTCGTTTAAGCGCCATTTTATCATGAAATTCAAAAGGCCCCACTTCCATGGTTTCCATTTTTCGGATTGGGAAATACATGACGACCGCTTTTTTAACCCACTCGTTAACAGTCCATGAACCGTCTGCTTCGGGTTGGGCAACCCGTAATTCACCTTTATCAAGGGATTCAATAATGGTGTCAATAGCGTCTCGTGTTAACTTTTCGCTTAATAATGCGCGGTTTTCCCAAGCAGCTTCAATGATTGTTTTTAATTCCATAGCGATGCAAAAGTAAATTAAAACCCTTTCGTTTTAAACGTACGTTGTGAAATCTATGTCAAGATTTTGTGAATTACACCGCATAAAATCAATTTAGCTATGTTTGTAGGTATGAATCCAACGCAAATTTCTACGAATACAGGCAAAACAATTCCAGGTGCGAACAAGATGTTGTTAGTTCTAACCCTAATTAACTTGTTTAATTTTCTAGACCGTTACGTGCTTTCCGCGGTATTGGAACCGATCAAAGCCGAGTTACACATCAAGAATGATGGTGACATGGGTCGGATGGCTACCGCATTTATGTTGGGCTATTTCCTTACCTCACCAATTTTTGGATATTTGGGAGATCGCTTGTCGCGAAAAAAACTAATGGCCATTGGAGTCATAGGTTGGAGTTTAGGTACGTGCTTAACAGGGATTGCGCAGGGGTTTTCTTTCATGATTTTTTGTCGGGTAATGGTTGGATTGGGTGAGGCGAGCTTCGGAGCGATAGGTCCAGCCGTTATTTCCGATGCCTTTGAAGCTAAAAAACGCAATAAGGCAATGACAATTTTTTATCTAGCTGTTCCATTAGGAGCCGCGCTTGGTTTTGCTTTAGGTGGACTTATTGCCGCCCAATTGGGTTGGAGAAGTGCCTTTTTTATTACCGGTGTACCTGGATTTTTCTTAGCGGCCTTGTTGTTTTTTGTTCCCGAACCCGAGCGCGGACAAAGTGAGGAAGGTCCAGTTTCTACAGAGAAAATCACTGTGAAACGCCTGTGGTCCTTGTTCTCAAATCGAGAATATCTCTTTGTGAACCTAGGGTATATCTTTTACACCTTTGCGATGGGGGCCTTCTCCTTTTGGGGTCCTGCTTTTCTAAATCGAGTACATGGATTGGATGTTGCAGATGCTTCCCTCTTCCTAGGTCCAACATTAGTGGTTGGAGGGATTTTAGGGACTATAATCGGTGGTTACTTTGCGAATATTTGGCGAGAAAGAAGTCCTTCGGGGTATGCAAGGCTCTTGCTGATTTCTGTATTGTGCGCCGTTCCATTTTCCTTTATTTCCTTTCTAACGGAAAACACGCTGCTTAGCATGGTTTTTATTGCACTTTCTTTAATATTTCTATTCCAATCCACAGGACCAATAAACACCGTTATTGTGGAAAGTGTTGCGCCCAATGTGCGTGCCTCTGCCATGGCAATTTGCATATTTATGATTCATGCGTTCGGCGATTTGTGGTCGCCAGAGCTGGTTGGAAGGGTATCGGATCAATATGCAAATAAATTAAAAATCGAATTCAATCATGGTTTCAATGAATCGAAGCATTATAATCAGCAAGGTGAAAAAGAATTAAACTCGGTATTTGGGAAAAACGATGTGAAAAAAATCGAATTAGATTCGATTAAGGATATTAAAGGGGGATTCGAGAAATTTTACAATGTTCAATTAGTTGATATTTCTAAAACGGATTACTATTTAAATAAACTGAAATCAGACAAACGAATAAACCATATTGAAAAGGTGGGTAACCTGCGCATTGGCATGTTAATTCTTCCTGGAGCCTTTCTACTTGCTGGATTATTTTGGTTCTTCCTTGTTAAAGAACAGGATAAAAAAGGGACATTGGGGCTTCTTAAAGGAAAATGATTGCAACGTTCTCTAGGTCTTGGTTTAAACCCGCCCCCAGAAGAAATGCCTATTTAAATGAGTTTAAGTGGTAATTGGTTATATGGATGATTAGTTGATTCCTCCAATTAATAGTGTTTTTTATTTCCTTTCAATCCCGATAATGGCTAGGTTGGCTAATCCGATTCCATCGGAATCGTATATTTTTGTTTAAGTAATGTAGCAATCAAGCGACCCCAGCGGGGTCGAATATCTTGTTGTTTTTGTGTTACCTGGCTTTAGTCGTGACCATTAACAATGCTACCTCAATTTGTTATTGGGGAAGTTCTCCATCGAATTATCAACTTCAAGTAAAAGAAATATGCCCTATTTGGTTAAAAGCAGGAGATAATTTAAGTTTTTATTGGTCGCAATATAATGGAACTCAAGGCTGTGATTTTGTAATATCCATCGTTGAATTCAACATAGCCCCATAAACGTAACCAAGTGAAAGGGCACTAACCCAACCCTAATCCCAAACATACCGCTCATCGTAGGCTATCTCGTATTTTTCTAGGAAATCTTGATATTCGGTTTTAAATGCTTTTTTGCGATGGTGTTCCTTTTGGTTTGCGATATATTGGATAACGCGCTCAACCTCCGCAGGATTCACGGAAAACGCGCCGTATCCGTTTTGCCATGAAAAATTGGCATAAGCCGCACCTTTGGTTTTCATCCATTTGGAAGAATGAGATTTAAGTTCTTCCAGCAATTTCATCAAAGCCACCTTTTTGGATAGCATACACAGGATATGAATGTGGTCGGTGTAACCTCCAACTTTGATCACGTGGCACTCAAGGTTATTGCAGATACCGCCAAGATAGCTGTATAGTTCCTCTTCTATTGATTCTTGTATTAGAGGTTGTCGGTACTTCGTACTGAACACGATGTGCAGGTAATTTTTTACGAGTGATTGTCCCATTTGATTAAGGTATTGCGCCCCTTCAGGGCTAACATTAGATGATTCGTTTATGTCCGATGGCTAAACGCCATCGGTTAAATAGCTCGCCCCTTCAGGGCTAACCGTAAACGCTTACAAATTATAAATAGTATAAATATTTGCAACCTAGCCCTGAAAGGGCGAAATACCCTAGCCCCGAAGGGGCGCAATCCCCTAGCCCTGAAGGGGCGAAATCCGTTAGCCCTGAAGGGGCGCAATACCATTCCACCGAAGGGGCGAGATAATTCGTAACCCATCAAAAAATTCCATGCAACACGGGTGATAGATAGAAATAGGGTATTCCTACCTGCTATCTATTCTTTCCCTGCAAGGTAATCGCTTAAATATAAAAACGGCTCATTCAGCGTACCATCCAATGTTGTTTCTGATGCCCGGTAAATAATTTGATCGGGGTCATCTCCAAGCAAGCGTGGAAAAACATGCTTCAATAATTCACTGCCAAAGTCCTCCGATGCATCTTTAGGAAGTTCACAAGGTAAATTGTCTACCGCCATAACTGCCACGGCTTCAGGTAAGCTAAAATCACATTCCTCGTTGGTACTCGGATTCCATCCATAAATGGAATTCCCAATTTTTGAGGGACGTATCGTACACGCGATTGGACCCGCGATGTCACAAGAGATGTCTGCAACAACCTTTAAACGATTATGTTGGATAAAGTCTTGCTGCGTAAGTAAAACCGGTGCTTTATTATCCCAATAATGGCACGGGATATACATGTCGGAACTCGCCGCGTATTGAGTTAATATCGAGGTATAATCAGATGGGTTTGCATAAAACGCGGCCTTGTCAAATCCACCGGCTTGGTTACGGTAGTAATCTGCTGCTTCTAATTGACAATAAACGGGTTCATTGAATGTTTGCGTTAGGTATTCTTCGGGACTTACTTCCTTGATGGGTAATAAATCGATGATTTCTTTCGCACCATGTCCAACACGACCAAAACCAGTTACCAAACACCTGAAATTGGTTGGAAGTACTACCTTTTTCAATTCTTCTTCAACTTCTTTACGATCATGGCATTCATGCGCTGGTTTTAAGGAATAGGCTCCATGCTTTAATCCATAGGTCAGAAATCCATTATAGCATCCAACAATTCCGGCATAGCGACCAAATCCAATTAACCGTGTTCGGTATTTATCTTTTATCACCTCGTAATCGATAAGCCTAATCTTCTGATCCAGTATAGATCGCAGTAATTCACGGTTGTAGGGTTGTTTTTTGATCGTATGGGAAAAGAACAAAAACGTTTTGTTCGGAATTAGTGACGGAATCGGAACTTCCTTAACACCGAGTATAATATCGCAATCAAATAAGTCATCTACGACTTCAATGCCTTGATCTCGGAATTCTTGATCAGTAAAAGTGCGAATCGGACTGGATTGCACCACTACTTCGGCTTGAGGATACATTGTTTTTAATACCTTACATTGAGCAGGGGTAAGCGGGGTTCTGAAATCAGGGGGTACTTTACCTTCCTTAATTACCCCAATGCGGATTGGTTCCATGTCTGTGTTATTTTTGCAAGTACGCGTCAATAAATTCTCTAATACAGCCTTCACCACCTTTGGTGGATAAAATAATAGAGCAAACGGATTTTACTTCGTTTACTGCATCCGAAGGACAAGCTGCTAATCCGATGTTTTTCATAAGCTCAAGGTCATTGATGTCATCCCCAATGATAGCCACTTCATGCAATTGGATACCGAGTTCAGTGCACCATGTTTTAAGGATGTCTAATTTCGGTTCTTGCCCAACATAGCAATGACTTATGCCTAATAATTCGGCGCGTTTCTGCACCATGATTTTTGTAAATCCAGAGGAAATAATCCCAACCTTAAATCCTTTTTTTGTTAGCCCAATAATTCCTAAACCATCTTTCGTATTGAACTTTTTGATTTGGTCGCCGGATTCAGTCCAGTACATCCCTCCATCGGTCATTACCCCATCAACATCCAAAATTAGAAGCTTGATGTCCTTTATTTTCTTTGCAATATGATCTGCATGAAATAAGGGTTTGAATAAAAGCGACATAAGGTCAAGGGTATATTCATCCGCAATCGCTTCCAGGTCGTACAACGTCAATTCTTTGACTTCATCTACTTCTAAATCCGCCAAGAAATCATTGTAGTGCATTCCGTGTTTGGCGCACAACCCTTTAATATTTTGTTCTAGATACATCATACGATTTGATACCCAACCGCCGCAGCTACAGGTTTTAATTCATGATACAATTGTTCAAACGCTTCGTAGGTCAATTGCTGTGAAGCATCCGATTTTGCAACCTTAGGATTTGGATGCGTTTCAATCAGTAGTCCATCAATTCCCATGGCAACACATGCTTTCGCTAAGGGAGCTACGCCGTATGCATATCCCATCGCGTGAGAAGGGTCTAGAATCACCGGAAGATTGGTATATTCTTTCAGCCATGCCACACCACATAAATCTAAGGTGAAGCGTGTTCCCGTTTCAAATGTTCTAATGCCGCGTTCACAAACCATTACGTCTTGATTTCCACCGGACAATACGAACTCAGCTGCTTGAACTAATTCTTGTAGGGTGGTTCCAAACCCGCGTTTAATCAATACCGGCTTATTTATTTTAGCACATGCCCTTAAGATCCCTTGGTCATACATGGCTTTAGCTCCAATCTGAATAATGTCGGTATGTTCAATAATTTCATCAATGTGTGTGGCATCTCGCGCTTCTGTAATCACGGTTAGTCCATGTCTTTCGCGCATTTTAGCCAATAGTTTTAAGCCGTCTAATCCCATACCTTGAAATGAATAGGGACTTGTCCGAGGCTTATAAGCACCTCCCCGAAGGGTATTTAACCCAAGGGATTTTAATAACTGTGCCGCACTTTCAATTTGCTCTTCTGATTCTACCGAACACGGACCACCAATAAGCACGGTATGCTTGCTTTGGCCTCCAATCGTAGTAGCACCGAAATTGATGGTGCGCGTTTCTGGGTTGTAATCTCTACTTGCTAATTGCATATCATTTGGGAAAACCCATGATGCGTCGGTATGTTCAACCAATCCCGCAGGAACCTCTTTCATGGAGGAGCCGGTAATTAGGGTATGTGCGCCATCAAAAATATGAAAGGCTTGATGAGCTGCTGCAAGTTGTTCGGCTTGCGCTCCGCTTAGGGTTGATTTTAGTTTTATAATCATAATTCACCTTTTATCAGGTTAACAAAATTAATGATGCCTACGGCTTGGTGTTGTTCATTCACAACCGGTAAGTACATCACGGGGAAGCTTGTGCGTTTTAGCACCTGTAATAAATCGATAACCGATTGCTTAGCAGATATAGTTAACGGATGTCGATTGACAAGCGATTCCGGTGTAATGGCTTGATTGTTTTTTAATTGATTCAACAGTGCTTTACGAATGTCGGCACTTGATACAATGCCCACTAAGGCGTCTTGTTCATCGATGACCAAACAAAACCCTAAGCTACCAGATTCGATCACTTCAAGAATGGATTCTGTAGTACAGGTTGACATGTGAACCAGAGGACATTCCTCTAAGGGCATCATGAAATCTGCAATTTGAAACGTGGAAGCGTGGTTGCGTGTGGTTAAATTCATTAAGGCATGACCAATGCTGGGTCCTTTGAATAAATACGAACCGGAAACAGCGGTACTTACCCCCATGTTTCTTAGGATAAACGATACTTCTCCGTTAACGCCACCATCCACATGAATGGATTTGTTGGGATATCGTTTTCTAAAGGTTCTAATCTTCTTGAAGTTCTCTTTGTCGAATACACCGCCGGATTGTCCGGGTACCGTGGCCATGATCAGAATGAAATCGCACGAAGTATGTGCATCAAATGCATCTACAGACGTGGGGGTGGTGATGGCTACACCTTTGGCGGCGGTTAACTCACTTGGCCAAATTAAAGGTTCCACCAAGGGTTCCAATTGAAAGGTGACGTATTCCACAGGAACTTCACGTAAGCGTTGGTAGTATTTAGATGGGGTGGGAGTAATAATGTGTAAATCTACCGGGATATTACTGATTTTTCTTAATGCAATAATATCATCAAATACGCTAAGGTCATCGTTGCAGTCTACATGAAAAAGATCCACTTGGTGCTCATCCAATGACTTAATCGTTTGTGCTAACTCATTGCGTGAATCGCTGTATATCGAAGCAGAAATCTTCATTGCTGCAAAGGTACGGAATCTAGCGCGAGGATTACACTATTTGCATTTTCCTTTTTTATATTTTGTTTTGCCTTCAATGCATTGAATTACCGCTTCATTTTGATAGGTGTTTCCTTCGCAATCACAAACCGGATCGTAATAGTTCGGGTTGATGTCCATCACCTCACAGGCCCATTTGTCGTGTTCAATACATCCGCCTTTTTTACAGGAACTCAGAATGAATAGGCTAGAAACACTTAAAACAAAGATCATTTTTTTCATTCGAACGATTTTAATTCATCTTTTTGAAAACTCATCCCGGAGGTTATTAAAGTTTCTCCAAAATTAAGATCATACCACGGTGAACCTAAATTATTGGGATTGTCCATAATCTCTAATTCTTGAGCGGGAGTGTAGCTTTGTGCAAGCATGAATTTAATTTCGCCTTGGGCATTAATGCACTTGTCTACTACAATAATTGCGTGTCCATAACCTCCATTTCTGTGAGGATAAATAAAAACATCCCCAATTTCCAAATTACTTATGGATTTGGAAATGAGTTGTTGGTTTAAAGAGGTGGTATTAGCACTATTGTAAACATTAATAAGATAATTCCATTTATTTTCCATGGTTGGATTTTTTCCATTTAAATACGATAAGTAACTGTAATATTTACCACTCAAGAATTTAAAGGATATTTCATTGAATCGTTTTTCTCTGAATAAATAATCGGTCCTTAAACGAATAACCCCATCCGCACATTGATGCAGCTCTCCTCTTGGAATGGGTAAGTCAATAGCAGCGAGGTAGCTGCCATTATTGGGTTTTTCAGCTCCCGAAGCAAACAGGACTGGTTGACCGTGTTGTTTTAACGGCAATTCTCTCAAAAACTGTCCGAAGGAGTTGCTGTCCGTTGGCGTTCGCGTAAAACCTTCCGGTGTATTGAAGCGTGTTTCAATGGTTTTTCCTGTTGGAATAATCCAAGATATTGGTTCTTTTACCTCGGTTTTTTCAATACTTTTTGAAGGTTCAGCGGATTCCTTAGTTTGGCACGAGGCTATGGAAACGATCATTAAAATGCCATAAAGAAGTGGTTTCATTGGTGTATAAAATTAAAGTTACCGCCTTTCAACGCAAATTAATTGAATGGTTTCACCCACCATGCAAATTGATCCTCCCGAAAATGAATTGTAGCTAAAAAATATTTTTTGATTTTCGACTAATAAGCTGCTGTCAAACTGACCTAAATTAATGGGCTCAAAGGTTGTCCCGTTCGCTTCAATCACCCATCCACAACCGTCAAGTCCGGTGAGATTCTTTAACTTCCCTTTACTTGCTGAAGTACATGAGGTGCTTTTTGAACAACTGACCATTAACGCCAGACTGATAAGTGATATCCATTTCATAGCTTAAAAGTAGTGAAAAATTAGTCTTTAAGACATCTGGACTTTAGGACTTTAGGACATCAGGATTTTAGGACACAAGGACTTTAGGATTTTAGGACTTAAAGACTTTTGGACTCTCAGACAAATGGATTTTGTATTCTCTTATTGTCTTAACGTCTTAATGTCTTAATGTCTTCTTGGACTTTAGGACACAAGGATTTTAGGACAATTGGACTTTAGGACATCAGGATTTAAGGACTTTAGGACATCAGGATTTAAGGACTTTTGTATTCTCTTAATGTCTTAATATCCTAGCGTCTTAATGTCCTTTTTTGATTTTAGGACTCAAGGACTTTAGGATTTCAGGACTTTAGGGCTTTTGTATTCTCCTAGTGTCTTAACGTCTTAATATCCTAGTGTCTTACCGTCTTCTTGTCTACAAAAAAAAAGAGGGGCAAGCTACTTTTATCGCACCGCTACAACCTCATACCTTTGCTACGTTCCCGTCCTGGAGGATTAAGAGGGAGCTGGTCGTAAAAGACTTACCCCGTGCAAATGTAGGTAGATTTTCTTAAAAGAAAAAAGGAACTTACTGATTAAAGAAGTTCAAGGTTCGTTCACAAACGGCTAACAGGTGCTCCGGGAGCGCCGGTTTTTCCCACGGTTGACTTGCACCAAAGACGTGATCTGCGCTTGGAATCACTTCGAGCTTGGTTTTGCTCCACGACGCAAGGGTTTCCCCTTCGGCGATTGAAACGGAGCTGTCCTTATCCCCATGAACGACGAGAATCGGAATGGGCAAGGCCTTTATGGCGAACTCAATGGTTAAGGAATGTTCGTTTTCTATGAAATCTTGGTACAAGCTATAACGCTGAGGTAAGTGCTGTCGAGTTCGTCCGTTAAGGATTGTACGGATTCCGTTATTTTTCCATTGGTCAAGTTCACTGCCTACAGGAAAACGTGAACCAATATCTGAGATGGATGCCCAAAGCGCTATTTTATCGGTTTGTATTTGTTTGGCGTGTAAAATCACATCGCCTCCTCCGCGAGAATGTCCAATCAGAAAAGTGGACTCAGCTTGAATACGTGTAGCTATATGGGAACGGAAATATGCAATATCTGCTACTTCAAAGGAATAGGTATTTTGAGAAAAGGCTTCTGGATCCGGAAAATCTATGCCTTGGGTGCTTGTCCCTCCGTTGTGTGTAAGGTTAAACTTGGCAAAGGCAAAACCATGCGATACAAAATAAGATTGAACAAGATGCCATGCTCCCCAATCTTTGAACCCCATAAATCCATGAACAAAAATCACTACCCGTTTATTCCAATCCGAAGGCACCTCTAAATCGTATAGGCTTTTACGGCCTGCAGATCCTTGATAAATGCCATTGATAATCTGGAGGACTTCCACGGATTAGTTGATTTTAAAGCTTACATATTTTATGACATGCCCTTTCGCGTGAAACAGCTGTTCATAGTGTGTTTTAATGCTGAATATTTCCCGTTGAGCAGGGTTCGTTTCAGTTTCTAGGGTTGCGTAAAGATCCGGACGATAATCGACTATGGGATACCCATGTTCTTCAATTTGCTCCATGGTGAATTCAAAAAGCAGGTCGTTGTCGGTTTTCATATGAACCAACCCGCCTGGTTTTAAAAACTTCCGGTATCGTTCAATAAATATGGCCGAACTCAAGCGTTTCTTTGGTTTTTGGGGTTGAGGATCAGAGAAGGTTAACCAGATTTCATCTACTTCATTCGGTCCGAACAGTGCTTCAATAAAATCAATGCGCGTGCGCAAGAATCCTACGTTGGTCATGTTGAGCTTTAAGGCTTCACGGGCTCCAATAAACATGCGATTTCCTTTAATATCCAATCCAATGAAATTCTTATTCGGATACATTTTCGCTAAGCCAACCGAATATTCCCCTTTTCCACAGCCCAATTCTAATACGAGCGGATTGTCATTTTTAAAAAAGTCTCGGTGCCAATTACCGCGCATTGGAAAGGGTTGATTTCGTTCGTATTCTAGTACGTTTTCAAAGGTTTTTATTGCTGCAAATCGTGCGAGTTTATCTTTTCCCATGGTGCAAAGGTATTTGCTTTGGGTATATGATAATTTATCCTATTGATTTTTCTTAACTTTGAATCTAATGAGTAAATGTATTATTATGAAAAAAACGAGTGCTTTAAATCTTTCATTGTGTGTTTTTATCCTTATTGGGATGTTTTCTTGCAGCACAAATAATTCCGGAAAATCAGAAGGGCCCAGCGTTTCTAAAATGCAAGCCGCCTCAATGGCCTCATCCAAAGCAAGGATTTCTTTTAAAATCAAAGGCACAGGTTCAAAAGGTGTTTCTGTGAAAATAGGTATCGGATCCAGTGTAGGATATGGTTCTTGTTGCTCCACGGTTAGTCCATTCACCACTTCTGGATTTTCAGGCAACGTGGGTGATAAGGTTTATGATGGAGATACGAAACGAGTAATTGTGAAAATTTACGATGGAATGGAAGGGACCACCATTGATTTGAAAGAATATTATTGAGAGGTAATTTACCTGCCTAAAATTAACAGTGCATTCGGTGTTTTTAGAGATTTTTATCGGAATTTTGCACCATGCATTTCATAGAACCATACTTTCGTTGGAGGGGAGAATATATTGCATCGGAGGATGCTCGCTCCCCATTTTATGGAAGGGTCTACAGTGAATTTGAGTTCCAGCATCGGGTATATAATTACTTGATTCATCCGCAATGGGATGATTTTGGGTCAACCACGCTATACATGAAAATACTCTATGTGGATTATGAAGCTGGAACATGTGTGATTGAATTCATTGGAGAGTGGAACGATGCGATAGAAAACGACATCATGACCTTAAAATCGAACGTACTGAATCCACTTATTGAAGAAGGGATCTTACGTTTTGTGCTAATTTTTGAGAATGTGTTAAACTTTCATTATTCCGATGATTGCTATTATGAAGAGTGGTTTGAAGATATTGAAGAAGGGTGGATTGCTGCGGTCAACATACATCCGCATGTGGCGAAAGAGCTTCAGCGGATTCAAATTGACTCCTATGTCGCCATGGGAGGTGAGTTAGATGAACTTGAATGGAGAACCTTTAAGCCTCACCATTTCGTTCAGAAAGTGGAACAAATCGTCAGCCACCGACTTTGCTAATGTAACTTTGAAGGACATGCATCGTATCGAAACCCATGTCAAATCAACAATATCAATTTCAATACCGAATGCATGCGCATTGGAATGAACTTTCACCACAAGATGTCATGCTTATTAAAGAGGCATTTAATGCCATGGATAAAGCGTATGCGCCTTACAGCCGCTTTAAAGTTGGCGCTTCGGTGCTCTTGGAAACGGGAGAAGTAATTTGCGGGAGTAATCAAGAGAACATTGCATTCCCTTCGGGATTGTGTGCTGAACGGGTAGCCTTAAATTATGTGGGTGCAAATTTCCCTGGAATCACGATTGATACGCTTGCCGTGGTGGCACAAGGAGAACTCATGCCGGAAGAACATTTGCTGTCTCCATGCGGTGGATGTAGGCAAGTAATGTTAGAATCAGAGAATCGACAATCTACTCCAATTCGCGTAATTTTAGTAAATCAAGATCAACGCACCATGATCATCGAAACCGTCAAGGATTTATTGCCCTTTGGATTCGGGAAATAACCGAACAATTTAACAGAATTACTTTTCAACACTGACCACTTTTGATGAAAAAGTGCTGTATTTTTGTAGGCTACAAAATACATCAAAATGAACAGTTGGTTTACAGTTAAAGTTAAGTATACAAAACAGTTAGAGAACGGATCCCTCAAACGCGTAAATGAGCCTTATTTATTGGCAGCAATGACCTTTACGGATGCCGAAGCGCGGATCTATGAAGAACTTAGTGCCATGATTCGTGGAGAATTTATGGTTACAGGCATCACTCGAACCGACCTGCAAGATATTTTTCAATATGAAGATTCTGCCAATTGGTTTAAATGTAAAATCACCTACGGGGTTGATGAGGAAGATGGGGAGAAGAAAAAGAAAGTGGCTCAAAACTTTTTAGTTTCTGCACCCGATGTGAAAGAAGCATACTTACGTATGGAGGAGAGTTTGGCTACCTTGATGATTGACTATCAAGTGATTTCTATCATTGCTTCCCCAATTGTTGAGATTTTTCCTTACCGTGATGATGAGGTGGCAAGTCCAGCAAAAGCAAAGAAAATTGAAGAGTTCATTGAACCAACAAGCAATAAAGGGGTAGTTTTTTCAGCATCCGGTAGCGATATTGATGAAGACGAATTAACGGTTGATGACCTAGATGAAGCCGCGGATGATGACAGTCAATTAGACGATCAATTTACGGGCGACGATGAGTAATCCACTGGATCAGCTGAGGGACAATCATTCAGATTTTTCAAAAAATCAAGAAGCCTTTCAATTTACTGATCCCTTTTTGGCGTTTGAAACGTGGTTTAATTTAGCGGTGAGTTCTGGAGAAAAAGAAGTCAATGCCATGGTGATTTCCACAGTGAACGAAGCAATGAAACCTAGTGCTCGTGTGGTTTATCTCAAAGAAATATCAGATCAACAGTTTGTGTTCTATACCAACTACTTGTCTCATAAAGGGAAAGACCTTCAACAAAATCCAAACGCCTCGTTACTGTTTTTCTGGCCTGGCCTTGAGCGTCAGATTCGGATAGAAGGAACGGTGAATAAAATTAGTGAAACGGAAAGTGATGCCTATTTTGCTTCACGTCCCCGAGAAAGTCAATTGGGGGCTTGGGCATCCCATCAATCCGAACCCTTAATAGAAATGGGCGAAATCACTCAGCGGTTTAAGGAATTAGACCAAGAATTTCCAGGGGAAGTTTCTCGTCCTAAACACTGGGGAGGCATGGCTTTACGTCCTACGTATCTGGAGTTTTGGCAAGGACAAGCTTCACGCTTGCACGAACGCGTATGTTTTAAATTGAACGAAGATGAGTGGCAGATTAGCCGCCTAAATCCATAAGATGAAAGAAAGTCCTACTGAAGTTATTACCCTGAGCAACGGGATCCGTTTGGCCTATGTGCGTTCAAACAGTGCTGTTGGACACCTTGCTTTTTATTTTAAGGGAGGTAGTCGAAGTGAGCCGTCAACGCACCCGGGTCTTGCGCACTTTTTAGAACATTGTATTTTTAAGGGAACCCATACGCGTAAAGCCATGTGGATTCTTACGCGTCTGGATGAGGTAGGAGGGGAGTTGAATGCGTTTACTGCGAAAGAAGAAATTTGCGTGCATGCCACGTTTTTGAATCGCTATACAAAACGCGCATTTGAACTCATGTCGGATTTGGTGGTGAATTCGAATTTCCCCATTCAAGAAATTGAAAAAGAAAAAGAAGTCGTAATTGATGAAATTAATTCCTACAAAGACAGTCCCTTGGATCGCTTGATGGATGAGTTTGATCGCATTTTTTTTGGGGATCATCCGCTGGGTAATCCAATTTTAGGAACAAAAAAATCGGTGAAACGATTTAAACGGGAAGATTTATTGGCTTTTATACAATCCAATTTTACAGCAGACAATTTGGTGGTTTCCTATGTAGGACGTGAGCCTAAACATCGCTTGGTAGAGTTAATTGAAGATCAATTAAAAGACTTGCCGGCTAAGGCTACGAATCTAGGATGGGCTCCGCCAGCCGAGATTAAGCCCTTTACCATTCGTAAGAAAGAATCTAATTTTCAATCTCACGCGATTCTTGGTGGTATTGCTCCTTCGTATCACAGCGATGACCGCTTGGCAATGAACATTTTGATTAATTTCTTGGGTGGACCCGCCATGAATGCTCGATTGAATATTGTCATTCGAGAGAAGCATGGATTGGCATATCATGTCGAAGCCAGTTATGCGGTTCTTGAAGACACAGGGTTTTGGGGCATCCTTCTTTCTGCGGAACAAAAAAACATCGATAAGTCGATTGATTTGGCAAAAAAGGAGCTTCGCTTGTTGGTAGAAAAGGGTATGACCCCGATTCAACTTAAAAAGTCAAAGTATCAATTTTTAAGTCAATTGTCCATCGGATGGGAGAGTAACAATGCCCGAACCATGTCGAATGGAAAAACCTTACTTATTTATAACCGTATCGATTCCTTAGAAGAAACGTTCCGAAAAATAAATGGAATTACACTCGACGAAATTAATGCCGTAGCACGCAAGTACTTTTCAGTAGATCAACAGTGCATGTTGGTGTACGATAAGAAATAAGAAAACAGTGAATTAAACAGTCAGTTTAACTTACTTTTTTCTATTTGCATAATATTCGTCCCAGTCTTTTGCTCCATGGCTTTTGAGATAATCTTCGCTGCCTTCAAAACCTTCTTTCTTACACCAATCTTCTAAATCTTCTTTTCTTGAGGCTTGTCCAAGCGTGTAGTGATTTCCAACGCAATAGGTATCATATTCGTTTGCAACTTGAATGGTTAGGCCAAATTGGTCGCTCACCATATCCTCTACTTGTTTAATGGTCATATTCGCTCGGATTTTCAAGTCATCTGCATTCCAATTTACCGCTTTGGAGGTACGTTGGTTTAACTGTGCAAAAGTTGACTCAGGATCAGCAAACATTTTGCCTTTATAAACTCTTAATGTTAGCCCAAAATTATTCTTGAAATCAGCTTGAACTGTTTTTACTTTTTGGTTCGGTTCAATATCAAAGTCAGCTGATTTAAACCGATCGAAGAAGTTAGAAAAGATTCCCATGTTGTACGTATTAAAATTTCGAATAAATATAAGGATATTTTAATGGTTCTTACCTCCTTCCAAAAATTTTACTTCCCACCCGTATTAAGGTACTTCCCTCTTCGATGGCAATGAGGTAGTCATCGCTCATACCCATAGAAATTTCCTTAAACTCAGTGGTAGAACTAAAATGCGTGGATTTTAGCGCCTGGAATATACGGTGTAAAGACTGGAATTCACTTCTGATTTGCGCTGTATTTTCTGTGAATGTAGCCATTCCCATTACGCCGCATACACGTACATGATCAAGTAAGGAAAATTCAGGTCCAGCTAAGAATGCCGTGGCTTCTTCCAGAGATAAGCCAAATTTTGTATCTTCTTGAGCAATATGAAACTGTAATAAACAAGAAATCCGGCGCCCGTTTTTTTGTCCTTGTTTATTGATTTCTTGCAAGAGCTTGAAGCTATCTACCCCATGAATCAGGTGAACAAAGGGCGCAATGTATTTAACTTTATTGCTCTGTAAATGTCCGATCATGTGCCAACGGATATCTTTCGGAAGCACTTCGTACTTTTCTACTAAATCTTGGACTTTATTTTCCCCAAAATCACGTTGACCTGCCTCATAAGCTTCCATGATGCGTTCAATCGGATGTGTTTTTGATACCGCAACGAGGGTCGTGTTAGTTCCTAAGGAAGTGGTGATTTGTTCAAGTTGATCTTTAATCATGAATGTCCATTATGGTTAAGCCACTGCGTAATTTCGGTTCAACCCACGTAGACTTTGGAGGCATATACATCCCGTGATCCGCTACCTTTTTCACTGCAGACATCGGAATTGGAAAAAGGAAAAAAGCCACCTTAAAGGTACCGTCATTCACTTGATTTAATACCTTAACGAATGGGGTGTTACCCGGCACGAACGCTATGTCTTCGGAGGTTTTTAAGTCGGAAATCCCTAGGATTGGATCTAAAATCCACTGGGTTAAGAGTTCGGCATCCAAAGAATGGGTGGGGTGATTTTCATCAATACGTGTGGAATCCAGTACCAAGGAATAACAGGTATTATTCAAGTATACGGTAATCTCATGTGCAGTGAGCGGTTTCCGTGGAGTAGTTAAGGAAGTGAGGGTTCCCAAGCTGGCTAAGCGCGCGATGAACGCTTCGCTGCTAAGTCCATTTAAGTGTTTCACTAAACGCTGAAACTCAAGGATTTTAAGCGCGTCCTCCCGAACAAAATACGCTAAAAAGAACTGTCCTTTTCCAAGAGTACCTTCCGCTTTATATTTTTCATACAACGCGACCGAAGAGGCACTTCGATGGTGGCCATCTGCGATGTATACCGCTTCTATTTTTTTGAATTCTTTGGAAAGTTCTGTGCTTTCAGCAACTGATAAAATCCATAATTCATGGGTAATGAGGTCGGTGGTAGTGAACTCGTATTCAGGTCTGTGTTGAGTAACCGAATCTACAATCGCATCAATTGCAGCGGTACCTTCATAGGACATTAGTACGGGTTCCGCATTTAAGCCAACTATATCCAAGTAGCGCGTAAAAACACCTTCGCGTTCGGTCAGTGTAGCTTCATGTTTCTTAATGTGATCACTCAGGTATTCTTCCACATCAGCGCCCCCAATAATACCGGTATAGGATCGGTCGGGGCAGGTTTGACGATATACGTATAAGTGTGCTTCTTGATCTTGAATTAGGATTCCCTTTTCTTTGAATGATTCATACCCCGCTTTAACCAATTCAAACCGTTCGTTCGAATTTGCCTCCGTGCGTTTAAGGCGGTTGAATTCAGGATTTATAATGTGTAATAGGGTGTAAGGGTTGTCTTCTAGTTTGGCCTTAAGCACATTGGGTTTATAAGAATAGTAGGGCCTCGTTGCTACTAAATGTACCTTGTCCCTAACCGGACGAATCGCTCGAAAGGGTTTGATGTTTGCCATACTAAAACTTATAACTTACGCCAAGACTTGGTAGAATAGGGAATTGGTAGATTACTTTTGACGTGACGCGATTTACGTAAAAGATATTCTTTCGGTCATACACATTGGTAATGTTTCCAGTTACCTCTAATCGTGTTTTATTCTTAAAGTCAAAATGTTTTTTAACCGTGATATCCAATCGGTGATAATAAGGAAGTCTGCGGCTATTGAACGAGCCCAAAAGCGTGGTAATCGTTGACGGGTTATTTGTAACGTAATCCGTTGTAACGCCACCGTTGAAATTCTCTGCTTGATAATATCCGGCGGTTGGGGTAAATGGAAGACCAGAACCCAAGTTCCAACGCACATTTAATTCTAAGTCTTTTTTCTTGCCGAATTGGTAAGAACCCACTAAATTGATGTTGTGGCGGCGATCGAATACCGGAAAGTACGTATCAAAACCATCCCATCGGGTAGAATAACTATACGAATATACCCCCCAAATGAACAGGCGATTTAAGGTTAATTTGTAAAGTACATCCACACCTATGGTTTTTCCTGATTCAATAATGAAATCTTTTTTAAACACATCATCCACCAATTCGAATTGGGCAAGATCTTCGTATAATTTGTTCTGATTAATATTACTTAACTGATTAAAGTACTTGTAATATCCTTCAATGTTTATGAAATTTGATTTGTTTAGATCGTATTCCAAGCCTAGGATACCATGCCATGCATATTGCAAGCCATTTTGAATGTCCTTAGTGTTTAGATTTTCTGTAACAAATTGCTCTTGAACGTTCGTTGGTGCTGAAAGTAACCCGTTAAACAGGTTAACGATATCTTTGTCGCTAGAGGCCGAAGTGAAGTTTTGCGAGTACCTTCCGCCTGAGAATTTGAATCTCATTTTTTCCGTAGCGTTGTATTTCAATCCCAACCTTGGTTCAGGTGAAATGGTGCTTAATGAGGCGTAGGCCTGAACTCGAAACCCTGCTTGCATTACCCATCGAAGGTCTTTAGATACTCTTCTGTAGTTATAGTATGCGCCAAGTTCAGTGGAGAAGTTAAATGCTTCTATTTTTCTTTTGGCTTCATTGAAGGTAACGAATTGGGTGTTGAATCCACAGAAATTGAATCCATAGTTCATTTCGCCTTCGTTTTTCAGGAAATAAGAAAAGTCAAATCCGAGGTCAAAGCCCCCGATTTTTGAGTATCTTGGTTCAACCTGGTCCTCTGCGAAGGTGGTCATAAAGTTTGATCCGTTTACATGTCCTCGAATAAATACGGGGGAACCTGACGGAATCATAAGGAAGTTCATTCCGCCGCCGGAAGCTTGCCAATTCAAGTCGGCAATGCTGTAATTCACGCTGTCTTGATTGTGGAATCCAAAAAAGCTAACCTTAGACCCGCTTTCGCCAGTAAAAGTTACTTTGCCATATAAATCGGTAAAGTTAAAAGGTAGGCCATCGCCTTCGTTGATTTTAGGGTAAAGTGATTTGGATGTATAATCAATTAGGGAGTGTTTCGCGGTAAATACATACGAACCCGGAGAAAGTCTGCCGTTTTTTGGTTTGCTAAAGGGCCCTTCCAATACCAGTTTTGCTAAGAACGGAGACACGGATACTTTTCCTCCAAATGCACCACGATCGCCATCGCGGTATGAAATATCCATAATCGATGAAACTCTTCCTCCGTATTTAGATTCGAAACCTCCGGTATAAATGTCCACTGATTTTACGAGTTCTGTTTCAAAAATCGAATAGAATCCAATGGAGTGAAAGGGGTTGTAGATGGTCATACCGTCCAACAAGGTTTTGTTTTGTATCGGGGTTCCTCCGCGCACATAGAACTGACCGCCTTGATCTCCGGTCACTGTAACTCCAGGAGTAACAGAAACGGCGCCAAGTACATCACTTTCTGCCCCATAAACGGGAATGCGTTCAACGCCTTCTTTATCGAATTTAATGGTACCTACATCTGGTTTGGTTTTTTTAGTTTTTGAATCGGCGGTAACAACCACGTCATCAAAGGTTTTGTCTGTAGGAGTCAGTTTAATCGGAATGTCAATAATCTTTTTGTCCGCAGGGAAAGTTACAGGGATAAACGTTCGCTTATATCCCGGGACATTTATACGCAGTAAATAATCTGCTTTTTTTAATTTCGGAATGGAAAATAACCCGTTCGCATCAGTCATGGCGCCAGCAACCAGGGTGCTGTCCATGGTGAGTAAGGTTACTTTTTCATTGCTAATGGCCTCCCCATTTTTTTCATTAGAAATAAATCCCCGTATGTTGTAATCTTGAGAAAAGGCTATAACCGGGAATAGGAATAAAAAGGAAAGAAAGCGCATAAAAAATTTTCCCCGAAGATACGCAATTGAAATGAATTTTTAGCCTGCTGATTCGCTAAAAAGTGCTTCTACAAATGCTTGTTTATCGAACAATTGTAGGTCTTCCATTTTTTCCCCAACACCAATGTATTTCACGGGAATTTGCATTTGGTCGGAAATGCCTATAACGACACCACCTTTGGCCGTCCCGTCGAGTTTGGTAATGGCTAGGGCATTGATCTCAGTAGCTTGTGCAAACTGCTTCGCTTGTTCATAGGCATTTTGTCCCGTGGAGCCATCCAACACCAATAATATTTCATGCGGAGCATTTGGGAATACCTTAGTCATTACCCGTTTGATTTTACTCAGCTCATTCATCAAGTTCACTTTGTTGTGTAATCTACCTGCGGTGTCGATAATCACCACGTCAGCGCCATTTGCTTTCGCAGACTGTAAGGTATCAAAAGCGACACTTGCTGGATCGGCATTCATGCCTTGTTGAACGATGTCTACCCCAACACGCTGAGACCAAATAATTAACTGATCCACTGCAGCTGCTCTAAAGGTATCTGCGGCACCCAGCATCACTTTTTTTCCAGAAGTTTTAAATTGATGAGCAAGTTTCCCAATCGTTGTAGTTTTTCCAACCCCGTTTACGCCTACCACCATGATGACATAGGGCTCATTTGGGTTGAGTTGTTTGTTTTGTTCAAGTGAGATGTTGCTATCTACCAATAAACCGGTAATTTCCTCTTTAAGTACAGTATTCAACTCGTCCGTATTGAGTACCTTATCGCGATCTACGCGTTTTTGGATTCGGTCAATGATTTTAAGGGTGGTAGCCACACCAACATCGGATGAAATCAGTACTTCTTCCAAGTTGTCTAGTACTTCATCGTCTACCTTGGATTTTCCAAGTATGGCACGGGTAATTTTATTAAAGAAGGACTGTTTAGTCTTTTCTAGTCCTCGATCAAGGTCTTCTTTTTTACCCCGTGAAAAAAAATCAAAAATTCCCATATTATTAATGCACAAAAAATCCCGTCCACCTTGGCGGACGGGATCGTCTATAATTAGATGATCGATTAATTCTTAGCGAACCAATCTTTAACTTTGTCGTTGTGAACGATTTCTTCTTTTGTAACGTAACCACCTGATTTATCAGATTTAACCATTTTAATCACTTTTGTGTGCTCTTTTCCTCCACCTTTTTGTAAGGATGCAACTACTTTCTTTGCCATGGTCTATGCTTATTTAATTTCTTTATGAACGGTATAACGCTTTAACACGGGATTAAATTTCTTTAATTCCATACGGTCAGGCGTGTTTTTTCTGTTTTTGGTTGTAATGTAACGAGACATTCCAGGCATACCTGATTCTTTATGCTCCGTACACTGAAGAATTACTTGAATTCTATTTCCTTTACTTTTCTTAGCCATTTTACTTTGCGTTTATTCTGTTTCCCAACAGGGTAAATTATTTAATAAATCCTTTAGCCCGAGCATCTTTCAAACAAGCAGAAATTCCTTTCTTGTTGATTGTTCTGATTGCTGAAGTGGATACTTTCAAGGTAATGAATGTATTTTCTTCAGGGACATAGAATTTCTTGGTTACCAAGTTTGGTAAAAATCTTCTTTTCGTTTTACGGTTTGAGTGAGAAACATTGTTTCCTACCATTACCGATTTTCCTGTTAGCTGACAAATGCGCGACATGATGTATTAAACTTTTAATTAAAGCGGGTGCAAAGAAACGATAATTTTAAGATAAAAGCAAATTGAAATTTATTTTTTCCACGATTTCTAGGGGTATTATTCCTGTAAAAGTGCTAATCGCAATAAATTCAACGCGGCTAAGGTACTCATTTCAATGTTTCTGAGGCGATTATCACCGAAATGGAATTTTTTTGCAACAGTTTCTCTGGAACTGGCAAGTCCGATCCAAACAGTACCAACAGGATGTTTTGAGTCGCCCGCGGTTGGCCCCATTATTCCCGTAGTGCTCAAGCAGTAGTCTACTCCAAGGCGTTCCTTGCCCGCTTCGGCCATGCGTTTTACAACCTCTTCACTTACCACATCATATAATTCAATAAACTCAGGTTCTATTCCAAGTAAGCTGGATTTCATGCTGGTTTGATAGGTGAGCAAGCTGCCCCGAAAATATTCAGAAGACCCTGAATTTCCTACAATCGATGTAGCTAAACTTCCTGCAGTACAGCTTTCTACCGTACCTACAGTTTTTTGTTGAATTGAAAGTAAGTTGGCGATTACGCTTGCTAAGGTATCTTCCCCGTAACCAACGATGAGTTCGGGAATGATGGTTTGCAATTCGTTTATTTTACGTTCAATTAATTGTTTATCTACTTTTCCGTTGTGAGATCCGATCCGTAATTTCACCATACCGGGCGATGGGAGATAGGCCAAAGATAGCTTTGCCTCTTCCAAGGATGTTTCCCATGCGGCAATGCGTTCCGCAAGAAAACTCTCGCCCATGCCGTGGGTTATTATCGTTTGATGATACAGGGCATTTAAGTTGTAGTTTTCCTGTAGCCTGGGTAGAATTTCCTCCTGAAAAATCCCTTTCATTTCATAGGGTACTCCCGGAAGACTAATCACTGATTTCCCTTTAGCCTTGAACCACATGCCCGCTGCAGTTCCCACGCGATTTGGTAGGATTTCACACCCTTTTGGCAGTAATGCTTGGTCGATATTCACCTGAAGCATTGGCCGATTTCTCCGTGCAAAAAACTCAGCAATGTGGTTGAGTGTTTCTTTGTCCTCCACCAAAGGCATATCAAAATAAGCGGCCAACACTTTCTTGGTACGGTCATCTTTCGTAGGACCTAAGCCACCCGTAACGATGCAGAGATCGGCAGTGGATTCATCAATGGCTTTGCGAATGATATGCTCGTCGTCAGAAATGGTTAGTACCTGTTGGATTCTCGCGCCAATGAGCGACAACTCTTTTCCAAGCCACGCCGCATTGGTGTTTATGGTTTGTCCAATTAATAACTCATCTCCGATCGAGAGTATGGATACGATCATAATTTGATGAATTTAGCGATGGACTCAATGTGTCCGGTATGCGGGAATTGGTCAACGAGACAAAATTTCTCTAAGGTATACCCGGCATCAACCAATGTTGAGGCATCTCGTGCTTGCGTAGACGGGTTACATGATATATACACAATCCGTTTTGCACCAAGTGCGATTGTTTTGAGCAAGGTTTTTGGAGCAATTCCTGCGCGTGGAGGATCTAAGATAAGCGCGCCGATGTTGCCTTCATATTCCGGGTGTTCCTTAAGGAATTTACCCACGTCTGCCGCATGAAAATGCAGGTCGCTTAGTTTGTTTTTCTTCGCATTTTCTTTGGCATCTTCAATGGCTTCAGGTACGATGTCAACACCCGTTATTCGGGCGCTTGGGTTTCTAGTAGCAATGAGTTGCGCAATGGTACCTGTTCCACAGAATAAATCCAATATTTCTTGATTTGGAGGGAGGTCCTCCAATAAATAATCTATGGCTTTTTGGTATAGTAGTTCTGCACACGCTGGATTGGTTTGAAAAAAACTCTCCATGCGCATTTGAAAGGTCAATCCAAGAATTTGTTCTTCAACAAAGGGTTTGCCATAAAGCATTTTGGTCTGCCCGTTTTCTATCTTTGATCGATCCGCAACATCATCATTAACCGTATGTTGAATTCCTGCAATTCGATCTCCGTACAATTCAAGTAATTTGGCGACGAACGCATTTCGGTCAAGGTGTTTAATCCCGTCGGATGACGTAACTAAATTAACAAGTAATTGGTTGTGCAGAAAGGACTTCCGGACAATGATATGTCTGAAAAACCCTTTTTTTTGCGGTGGATGCCAAGCGGGTAACTTAGTGTCTTTTAAAAAGGTTCTGAGCAGAATCAATTTCTCTTCCCATTCCTTGTCAAATAACCCACTGGGCTTGTTCAAATTCTCCACTTTCCACCATGTTCCCCGGCGTTTAAATCCTAAGGCAAAGGCATCGTCAACATCTTCACCGCTTTCCATGTCATGTTCAATGCTTGAAAAGCTATATTCCATTTTATTTCGATAAAAATATAGGGAAGGAGAAGCAATGTATTCATCGAATTTTTGTTCAAGATCTCGGATCCCACTGATCTTTGAAAAGGTACTTAGGGTTGAGGATAGCTTTGCTTTGTGTTGTTCTTCTTGCGGGACAAAAATGTACGGTGCACCTGAAATTTCTTGGTAATCAGAAACGACCTCGAGCGGTGAACGATTAATTACCTCCACCAATTTTGCTTCGGCATGGTGTTTCCGTTTCACATCGATTTTTGCTTTAACCACTTGGCCGGGAAAAGCATTATCTACAAATACAATGAAATGCGAATCTTCGGTAGGGATTTTCGCTATGCCTCGCCCTCCAAAAGCAAAAGCGTCTATGGTTAAGGTAACCAGTTCTCCACGATGAAACATACTAAATCATTCCTCGAATTACACCTTTGTCAGAGGCTTGAATAAACCCAAGAATTTCATCCCGAAGGGGGGAAGCTGGAATGCTTTCTTCTATGGCTTGAATTCCTTTAGAAATATTGCTATTTTGAACATAGATGATTCGATAAATGTCCTCGATTAATCGTACGTCTGCATCACTAAACCCTCTTCTTCTTAAACCCACCGAATTCACTCCGGCAAAGGTTAGGGGTTCTCTAGCGGCTTTAATGTATGGAGGCACATCCTTTCGAATCAATGAAGCTCCTCCAATAAATGCGTGTTTACCAATATGAACAAACTGTTGCGCTGCCACTTTTCCTTCAAGGATGGCATAATCGTCAATGGTAACATGTCCAGAAAGTCCCGTGTAACTTGCCAGGATTACGTGATCTCCAATCTGGCAATCATGCGCCACGTGCACATAGGTCATGAGTAAACAATGAGATCCAATCACAGTTTTCCACTTATCTTTGGTGGCCCTATGAATCGTTACGCACTCTCTGATTTTAGTATAATCTCCAATTTCTACCGTTGTATCTTCGCCTTCAAATTTAAGGTCCTGAGGAATCACCCCAATCACTGCTCCAGGGAAAATTTCACAGTGTTTACCAATGCGTGTTCCGGGATAAAGCGCTACATTGGAATGGATTTTTGTTCCTTCTCCGATAACCACATTTTCATGAATCATACTGAAGGGTGCAATGCTAACATGTGCACCGACTTGTGCATCAGGATGTATACTCGCTAGGGGAGAAATCATTCCGTTTTATCTTTAATAATTTGTGCTAACATTTCAGCTTCCATCACAGGTTTTCCATTCACATAGGCGGTTCCTCCCATTTCAACTAAGCCACGACGAATCGGTGAAAGCAGGTTTAATTCGAATACGAGGGTATCGCCAGGTACAACTTTCGATTTGAATTTAACCTTGTCGATTTTCATAAAATACGTAGAGTATAAGTGAGCATCTTCAACTCCACTTAATGCAAATATCCCACCTACTTGAGCCATAGCCTCTATTTGTAAAACACCTGGGAATACTGGGTTTCCTGGGAAATGTCCCGTAAACATCGGTTCATTCATGGTTACATTCTTTACCCCAATGATTGAATTTTCATTCAATTCCATTACTTTATCAACCAATAAAAATGGGTACCGATGCGGGAGCATGCGTTCGATGTCCTGAATGTTATATACGGGCTCCTTCGTTAAATCAAAGTATTTCCCTTTCCCTTGCTGTTTTTTGATTTGATCCTTTAATACTTTGGCAAATCGCACATTGCCTGAATGGCCCGGACGAGCCGCAAGAATATGCGCCTTAATCGGTCGTCCGATAAGTGCTAAGTCGCCAACGATATCTAACAGCTTGTGTCTAGCAGGTTCGTTTTCGTACTGAAGTTTAAGGCTGTTTAGTACACCGATGCCCTCAATGGATATTTCGAGATTCTCTTTCCCCAATAGTTTTGCCAATCGATTAAGTTCTTCCTGCGAAACATCCAATCGATCAACAAGGACAATCGCATTGTCTAAATCACCGCCTTTAATTAAGTTGTTCCCTGCTAAATACTCTAATTCCCTGAGAAAAACAAAGGTTCGGCAGGGGGCTATTTCTTGTTTAAATTCATCCAAGTTGTACATGCTGGCATGTTGGGTGCCCAGTACAGGAGAATTATAATCCACCATAACGGTTAGACGGTAAACCTTATCTGGGATTGCTAAAAATTCGATCTGTTTTTCGGTGTCTTCCCATGGAATGTTTTCATCCAATTCAAAGTATACGCGCTCCGCATCTTGGGCTTCTGTACCCACGGAATCAATGGCTTTCACATAGGGTAGGGCACTTCCATCTAAGATCGGAATTTCTTGCCCAGTAATTTTAATCAAGGCATTATCTACGCCGCAACCCACCAAAGCAGCAAGCACATGTTCCGTTGTGTAAACTCTCACTCCTTTTGACTCGAGGGTGGTGCCACGTTCTGTAGATACCACTAAATCCACATCCGCGTTGATTATTGGCGCATCGTCTAAATCGATTCGTTGAAATTTATATCCATGGTTGGCTGGAGCAGGACATAGTTCTATGGTGACTTTTTCTCCGGTATGCAAACCAACACCCATCAATGCTACGGGTTGTTTGAGTGTAT
>Ga0315899_10000993_pt1 | contig 33053 bp, 31 predicted proteins | sample LakEriMetagenome_2_FD_203518 | JGI IMG/M metagenome (GOLD analysis project Ga0315899, IMG submission 203518) | Freshwater fungal communities from buoy surface, Lake Erie, Ohio, United States - Buoy 4 MA112 | ecosystem: Environmental > Aquatic > Freshwater > Lake | place: USA: Lake Erie, Ohio...
GAGCAACTCTTGTGCTTTTGCGATTGCTGTTCCGACAGTTAACTGAGGCATTTAATTACTACTTTCCTTTAACGCCCCCACTGCATGGGTGGCAGGCTTTGAGTTCAAAACTAATTCAATGTTTGCAGTCAGAATCTGATTAATTCGCAATTGGCTCTCTTTGGTTATTCCTGCAACGTGAGGAGTCAGAATCAGATTCGGAATTGTTTCCATTTCACCCTTTGCAGGTGGCTCTTGTGCACGCACATCTAGAGCTGCCCCCGCAATGGTTTTCGCCTTTAGCGCGGCCATTATGTCAGCCTCGTTAATGACTTCTCCGCGACCAACATTGACGATAATCGCATCTGGCTTCATAAGGCTAAGAGTCTGAGCATTAATGGTTCCATTTGTTTCAGGCGTTGATGGCATATGAATACTGACCACATCACTGCGCTTCAAAACATCTTCAAAGGTTGTTAATTCAATTCCTGAAAGGTTTTTTGCATAAGGATCAAATCCAATAACTTGGCAGTTAAATCCTTGAATCAATTTGGCCGTTGCAACACCGGTTGCACCACAGCCTAAGAGTCCCCACGTTAAACCTGATAGTTCGCGGCCTGGTGTGCGTACCCAACCACCATCGCGAGTTGCAACATCATGGCCTGGAATATTGCGCAGTAATGAAAGTGCAAGACCAAGAGTTAATTCGCCAACGCTAACCGCGTTTGCACCAAGTCCTGCGACAACGACAACACCTGCGGCATCTGCCGCTTTCAAATCAATATTGTCTAAACCAACACCTGCACGAGCAATAACTTTTAGCTTAGGGGCCGCTGCAATGACATCGGCAGTTACTTTTGTTCTATTTCGCACGACAAGTGCGGTTACATCCTTAAGCGCTGCTTTGAGCTCTTCTGGGTTACTCCACAAATCATCATTACGAGTAATGGGAAAACTCCCTTCCAGTGCTTGGAAGGGAGTTCCCCATACATCTTCAGAAATCAGAATCATTATGCAGAGATGTACAACTTCGTGAATGTGAATTCGCGGTGACCCATAACTTCAGCCTTGCATAGACGACCATTAACAGTGTCATAAATGACATCCATCATCATGTCGCCAGCCTTCTTAAGGTCATACTCGTAACGAAGAACTCCAGATACATCAAGATCGATGTGCTCAGTCATTGACTTTGCTGTCTTGATGTTTGCAGTCAACTTCAATACAGGAACGATTGGGTTACCAATTACGTTTCCTTGTCCGGTTGGGAACAAGTGAATTACAGCGCCACCAGCAGCCATCAGAGTTACGCACTCAGCTGCAGCAGATGAAGAATCCATGAAGTACAGGCCAGGCTTTGCAGGATCTGGCATTTGTGCAGGTGTTAAAACACCAACAACAGGGACGGAGCCAGTCTTTGCAATGTTTCCAAGTGCCTTCTCTTCAATAGTTGTTAGGCCACCAGCGATGTTTCCTTGTGTTGGCTGTGAGCCAAGAAGGTTTGCACCAGTTGCTTCAATGACCTTGATGTAGTTGTCATATGTCAGCTGGAACAAGTCGCGTGTAGCTGCATCAATGCAACGCTCTGCAATGAGGTGCTCGCCACCTGTTAGCTCTGAAGTTTCTCCAAAGAAAACAGTTCCGCCAGCATCAACCCAACGGTCAACTGCTTCAGATGTTGTTGGGCAAGAGCCAAGACCAGAAGTTGTATCTGATTCTCCGCACTTGATTGACATGATCATGTCGCCCATTTCAGCTTCTGTACGAACAAGACCAGATGCATCTTGTAGGAACATCGCTGCAACACGGCTAGCTTCTTGAATAACTTGTAGATCACCCTTGCCTTCGATTGAGAATGCTGCAACTGGCTTTCCAGTCTTTGCAATTCCATCAGCAACACGTTGTGTCCACTTTGGTTCGATACCAATAACAACAACCGCTGCAACGTTGGCGTTAACGCCAGTTCCAATCAATGTGTCGAAGGTTAGTTGTAAATCTTCACCAAACTGCAGGCGACCAAATGCGTGAGGCAGTGCCATTGTTCCCGGAATAACTTTTGCGACAGCTTCTGCAGCTGCATTAGAAAGATCATCGAGAGGCAAAATAATTACGTGATTGCGGATACCCATAGTGCCGTTTTCGCGGCGGTATCCAGTTAAGCGCGGCTTGCTTCCCATCGATAACTCCTCATGTTGTGTGTGTGAATGTAATCGCCCTTTTTGATGGCAGCTGATGCAAGTCCGACTTTGATGCCGTACTTAATGATTGCGTCGCCCTCAGCAAGATCTGTGAGTGCAAATTTGTGTCCTAGCGGAATCGCGTGGTTAAGCACCGCGGTGCCTTCGGTTCCTTCCTTCACGGAACGACCTTTAAGAGTTCCTGGTTGCAGATCTTCCATCGCAACAGCAACGTTGTCGCCATCATGATGAAGCAGATACTGCGGTGGAGTTATTGCCATATCTACACATGCCTCTCTTCGCATATAAATGGGTAGTGGTCTGACCTCTTGCGGGAGTCTAGGACAGTTGAGCGTGTTCCGTCTACCCCTCTGCCCAAATTTCTCTCAGTGGTCTAACCTGTTGCCATGAAAACAGAGCTTCGGTACGGGATTATCGGCGCGGGCAGCATGGGCCGTGAGCACATTGAGAACATCAAGGTCATGGGCGGGGCCGCCGTCACCGCTATCAGCGATCCTCATGTCCCTTCTCAGGAAGCCGCCCTTGCTATGGCCCCCGGTGCCAAAGTTTTCTCTGATCACCGCGCTTTGCTTGATTCAGGTTTAGTCGATGCCGTTGTAATCGCTACGCCAAATGACACACATGCCGCCGTCTTAAAGGATGCGCTCGCTACCAATTTGGCCGTCTTTGTTGAAAAGCCGCTTGCTACAACTGTTGAAGATTTGAAATCAATTCTTTCGTGGGATGACAAGCGAAGTGCGATGACATGGATGGGTCTTGAATATCGTTTCATGCCACCAGTTGCCGAAGCGATTGCACGTGCACAAGAAGGCGAAGCAGGAAAAATTCACCAAGTTTCAATCCGTGAACATCGTGAGCCTTTTTATCCAAAAGTTGATAACTGGAACCGCTTTGCAGAGCGCACGGGCGGAACTCTCGTTGAAAAGTGTTGCCACTATTTCAACTTAATGGATATTGTTGTTGGTGAAAGTCCAGTACGTGTTTTTGCTTCAGGTGGACAAGCGGTTAATCACCTGGACGAAAAGTACGATGGTAAGCAAGCAGATATGTTGGACAATGCATATGTAATTCTTGAATACGCTAATGGTGCACGCGGAATGCTAGATCTGTGCATGTTCGGTGAAGGAACATTTGATAAAGAGATTCTGACAATTGTTGGCGACGAAGGAAAGATCGAATCCTTCTTGCCTTCACAAGTTTTGCGCGCTTCTCGTCGCGAAAGTATCGGAAAGCTTTCAGGCTGGAAGACGGGAGCAGCACGCACTCCTGGTAGTGAACAAAAGATTATTCATAATTTCGATGTTAAGTACATGGGCCACCATTACGGTGCTTCATACATAGAGCACACAAAATTCCGTGATGCGATTCTTAACTCAACTCCAGCAGAAGTAACCTTGAAGGATGGTGTAACTAGCGTTGTTACTGGTCTTGCAGCTCATAAGAGCATCAATGAGGGCCGAGTAGTTGAGATCAAAGAGCTTTGGAACTAATTACCAACTAGTCCACGGCTTGGCATGAGTATCAACGATCTCTGCAAGCTGCTCTAAACGTGGAATAGAGATTTCTCGAAGTGCTTTTGGAATATCTGGTGCGCTCACAATGTCAGCCCAAACTGCACGTCCTGCAAGGAATCCGCTGGCTCCACCCATTGCACATGCCTTAACTGCATCATTAAAGAATGGTTGTTTTACACCATTTGAAAGAACAACCCAAGGCGAACCAATCGCCTCTGAAATTCTGTCGGCGTTCTTAGTGACAAGGTTTAAATCACCTTCACCATGAAATGGAACTTCTGCCTTGTAGAGATCTGGCTTCCACGCCGCGGCTTCACGTGCAGCGATAATCAACTCTTCTTCACGATTAAAGCTGCGAGAAGTATCGGTTGGTGGTTTAACGATGATTTCAATAATTGAAGGAAGACCCGACACTTCACATAGCTTGTTGAAATCTTCAACCAACTTGGCTCGAACATCTGGAGATTCATCATTGCGCCACAACACTAAAAACTTTAAGCCGACGCTACCAATATCGCGCATGCGAATTGGGTCAACATCTGGATCTATTGCAGTATCGGTTGCAGCGCCACCTGCAGGACCCACTAACAAATCTGCTGCAGCAATCAATCCGCATCCACTGTTGAGCGCTTTCTGATCGATAATCGCATCGATGCCAAATTCTTGGTCAACCAAAAGCGCAGATGCAAATGGCGATAGTTCGCGCGCAACATCAACCTTAAACTGAGTTAACTGCGAATCAGGAACCGGAGTACTTTGGTGAGGCGCAAACATTCCGCGCAAAGCTTCGCGTTGATCTACTGCAACCATTGCTAGCGCACCTGATGGTCTTGCCAATTTAGTTAGTGGTTTTCTCATCAGTGTGCCTCCAGGTATGCATCGAGTTCGGTTGTAGTTGGAATCTTTGATTGCCCATCTAGGCCATGGCATGAAAGTGCCGCTACAGCATTTGCTCGACGCATTGCTTCTTGCAATGAATGACCCTGAATCAATTGAGCTACTAATGCACCATGAAAAACATCCCCCGCACCGAGTGTGCTTGTGACGTCAACTTTGAAACCAGGAGCAGTAACCAACCCAGTTTCAGGTGAAAAACCCGCGCTACCAGCTGATCCTTGCGTTGCAACAACAGTGTTTCCAGCCTTCATAGAATCATTTTCTAAAGCAACTGCTAAATCAATACCTGGATAGCGAAGTGCCATCTGTCGATCCGTGGGAACAAACAAATCAACAACGATTGGATCAAAACTTTCGACACCATAGCCTGCGTCAAAAGAAATCTGAGGTCCTTTGCCTCGAGCAATACCGATTTCATCTAGACGCTTAACACCTACATGATCAACATGTATCCATTTTGCATTGGCAATTAACTTCTTGGCTGCATCGTTTATTGGAGCTTGTACAACTGGTTGGCGCGTGCTGATCGCACGAGCACTGTGTTCCTTTGACGCAACAATCACGCTTCCAGCTGTTGCTGTTGACCCGATTGAGATTCCGGAAGTATCTACACCTTCTCGTGCAAAAATCTGCAAAACTTCTTTACCATCAGCATCGTCACCAATTGTCCCAACTATCGCACTCTTTATACCTAAACGGCTCATTGCAACCGCAGCAACAGCTGCAGGTCCACCCCCGGCACGAGAAATTTCATTAGCCAAGACACGTTCATCTTCGCCGGGGTATTTATCTACCGACGCAACCGTGTCAATAGTGATAACGCCTACACAAACCGCTTGAATTGAACTCAATTGTTCTCTCTCAATTTTGCGTCTGCCAAAGCTGTTGCTCGCGCCCCAGATATATGTTGAAGAGTCAATTTAGATGCTAGCTCGCCATCACCATTTTCGATAGCAGTCAAAATCTCATTGTGCTGACTGCGTGAAATTTCAGAACGACCAGGCAAACGCAAGGTAGTCTCCATAGACATCTTCATTACATCTTGCAATACATTAAGCGTCTGATTAATAAAGCGGTTTCCAGCAATCCCGACAATTGTTAAGTGAAACTTTGCATCCAGTGCCTGTAATTGATCAAAATCAATTGGCTCAATAGATGTGACTGTATCGATCTGATTCAAGGTGGCACGCAATAGACGGATGTCCTCTTTTGTAGCCTTTTCTGCGGCCCACCTGGAGGCCGGAACTTCAAGAACTTCGCGAGCATCAAAAAGTTCATTAAGGCCGTGGGTCTTTGTCATTACTGATGCACGTAGCTCTTGAGCCACAACAGGTTCTTGAACAAAAGTTCCTTGTCCGTGCTTAATCTGAACAAGTCCTTGTGCCTGCAGAATATGTAGAGCTTCTCGCAAACTTGGGCGGCTGACCTCAAGTAACTCTGCAAGCTGACGCTCTGGTGGCAACTTATCTCCAGGTGCCAGCTTCTGCATGCCTATTAAGTCAACAAGCTGGGTTGCGATTCGCGTGGCACGTTTTGGTTCCGAGTTTAGACTCAAAATACTCAAGGTTTAACCCTTCACTGCGCCAGCGGTTAGCCCCGCGACGAAAGATTTTTGCATAGCCAAATACATGATCACCATAGGTACCGAGGCAACCAAAACTGCAGTGAAGATCATGCTGAAACTTGTAGCGTATTCACCTCGATAGTCCAAAAGAGCCAGAGGTAAAGTTTTCTTTGCACTTTCGGTAATTAACAAAAGTGGGAAAAGTAAATCATTCCAACAGATTACAAAAAGAAAAATTGAGGTGGCCCCGAGTGCGGGTTTAGATAATGGCAAAGCTATCGAACGATAAACCTTAAAGTGAGTTGCTCCATCAATTGAGGCTACTTCATACATCTCATTAGGGATTTCTTTAAAAAATGAAGTCAGGATGAAAACAGAAATAGGCAACGTTGCAACAACATTCACAGCGATTAAACCATGATACGTGTTTGTTAAGCCAAGATCGTTAAAAAGTAAGTAAATTGGAATTATGTTCACTTGTCCAGGAATTGCTAATCCTAATGAAAAGAGAACAAAAAGTACCTTTCCTGTCACATTCATCATTCTCGCGATGGCAAAGGACACCATACTTGCCAGAATTAAGGTTATTAGTACCGATAATGAAGTTACAAAAACACTATTCTTAAAGTTTGTAAGGATTTCTCCGTCGTCCAGTAAACGTCTGTAATTATCCAATGTCCAATTCAATGGCAAAGCCATTGGTGAGTCATAGATTTCTAAATCTGTCTTAAAAGTTCCCAACACAACGATTGCGGTTGGAATGACAATTAGCATTGAGAAAATTGTGAGTCCGAGCCAACGAGAAGCTTTGTAGATCATGATTAATACCTAGTCCTTAAAATTCTCTTCTGCAAACCAGTAATCAAGAAAATCATAATCACCATGATGATGGATTGTGAAGCTGCATAACCGAACCTGAATTCATTGAAAGCGGTCTGGAAAATCATTGTTGTTAGGATCGATGTTTCATTATTCGGTCCACCTTGTGTAGTTGCATAAACCAGATCAAACGCTCTAAATGATTGAATAGTTGTGTAAGCCACAACGACTGCACTTGTTGGAAGTGCCATAGGCCAGGTAACTGATTTAAATTGCTGCCACCTACTTGCTCCGTCGACATTCGCAGCTTCATACAATTCGGCTGGAATTTGTTGAAGTCCAGCAATATAAATGACCATCATTTGGCCAGTGTGGAACCAAACTTGGACAAAAATGATTGCATAAAGTGCAGAATCCTCACTGCCCAGCCAATTCAGCGCAAAAGAATCAAGACCAATTTTCTTGAAAGTAGTATTAATCGCACCATAGTTAGGGTCGTATAAAAAGAGCCAAATCATCGCAACTGAGACTGAAGACAGAATTGTTGGAAAAAAGAATAGAGTTCTAAAAAATAAAGTCGTTCTGGTATTTCTCACAAGATAAGTTGCAAACAAAAGTGCGAAACCGGTTTGGAAAATTACAACCCAAAACATAAATTCAATATTGTTTCCTAGAACTTTTGTTGCAAGGTCGTCATCTGTGGCAAGTTTTTTGAAATTGTCTAAACCAACAAATACTGGTTCTTCAATCCCATCCCACTTTGTCAATGCATAGCGCAAATTGTTTAGAACGGGAACCAAAAAGAGAAAAACATAGAGGCTAAGCGCGGGCAGGGACATCCAGTAAAGGGCCTTTTTTGAGCCTTGAATTGAATGTCTCTTCCGCAAGGAAGAACGAGCAGCCCCGCTAAATTTCTTTAGGGGGCTGCTCGCCATCTTTGAATTGAGAATGATTAACCTAGCTTCTGTTTAATCTGCTTGGAGTAATCTTCTAGAGTTGCATCTACTGGCTTACCGCCAACGATTGCAATCAATGCATCTTCCATGAGATCGCGAACACCCTGGTTTAGCCACAAGAATCGTGGAGCTAGAAGAGTCTTCTTTGATTGCCATACAGATGTGTTGACTAGATCCTGGTTAGTGTAAGTAGCATTCAGCACGTTTACGTGTTGAGATGTTCCATTTGCATAAATTGATGCAATTTCACCAGTGACCATGAATGAAATGAAAGCACGAGCGATCTTTTGATCCGTAGCGCTTGCATTCTTGTTCACGCTCAGAATAAACGTGTTGTTCTGAATTCCAACATACTGTGGCTTTTCATCAGTTGTAATCAATGAGAACAACTGCATCTTTCCAGTCATAGCTGGGTTAACAGTCTTGATTGCGCCCATTTGGAAGGAACCTGTTGGAATAACTGGTGACTTTCCTGTAGCAAACAAGTTGATTGCAGCGGCGTCAGTAACACCTGTTGCGTTCTCAGGGAAGCAACCTGCATCTGCCATCTTCTTGTAGCGCCCAGCCATGTCCTTGAACCATGCGCTTTGAAGATCTGCTTTTCCTGTGTCAATGTCTTCAATTCGCTTCTGAAGAGTCGCATAATCTGGAGCGCTATTCATAAGCATTGAATTGAGCATCTGACCTGCGTTTGGACGGAAGCCACCAGACCAAGCTAGAGGTGTATAGCCAGCAGACTTAGCTGTCTTACACCAAGCAAGTAGTCCTGTGAAGTTCTTTGGTAGATCCCATTTTTCCTTGGCAAAAATTTCTGTGTTGTAGACAGGGTTATTGAACAAGTAGTGCAAAGGAATTCCAAGTTGCTTTCCTTCATACTGACCTGCAGTAAGTCCGGTTGCAATGACATTTTGGCGAGTAAAGCGCTCTGCGCTCAGATTCGTCATCATGTCACCCTTTGCAAACTGAACAAATTGTGAACCGCGGAAAGTTGCAAAGACCGCTGCCTTATTATTTGTTCTAATCTTTGAGTAACCGAGATTTGTGTAATCACCCGAAGGCATTGTTACTTGCTTGATCTTTGCACCAGGATTGCGCTCTTCAAAGAGAGCGATGATCTGGTCAAAAACTTTTCCATCTTCGGCACCGCGCCAGTGATGGAATTCGATACTTCCCTTTGGCGCTCTAAGAGCTGCTACCGGTGCACCGTATGAACTTGCCAGACGTACGCGCTGCCAAGTGAGTTTTCCCTTTGAATCTTCCTTGCAAACAAGTGAAGTTGAACTTGTTCCTGTGTTTGAGCCTTCTTCTTTGCAAGCCTTACCAAAAACTTCTCCAGCCGCATTCGCCGATGGAAGTAATGTTGCAACAAGTGCAAAAGCAATTGCTGCAGCAGCACTGATACGACGAGCACTGAAGGAATTTGATCCTTTAGTTTTCATTTTTATCCTTGCTTTCGAGGGTTGGTTGTTGTTGTTTACCATTCTGTGAGGGGTATCCCTAACATCTTTGCCATCTGACGAATACCTGGTCGCACATCGATCCACGAGATGACCAAGTGATGCGGATATCCGCCAGTGACTATTCCATTCACTAGCGCAGCGGCATCAGGTTGAGTGATAACCGTTGCTGTATTGCCTTGGAAGTGATTGGGAGCTGGGATTGATTCCCCTCGGCTCACAACCATGCGTAAACCCGTGCGATTGCTCGGATCTACATCCCGATCAATACGGAACAGTGTTACTGGTCCGGTCTTGAGCGGAAAGTTACCTGCAACGCCTAATTTGCGGTTGCAGTGGGTTGTTTGTGTTGCATTCTTTGGATCAGCTGCAAGCTTTGTTGCTGCAGATCCGCAGTGCCATAAACGAACTAAACCTTGTGATGCATCTAGGTCAACGATGTCTACTAAGTAGTTTTCATCTGAACCAAGTGCCTCGCACATCATCATTGTTACTGCGCCTAATACATCTCGTTCGCAGGTAGTTACTGTGCCACGGTCTGCAAGGCGTCCAAGTGATGAACAAATGCATGCGCCCATCTCAGTTGGAAACTCTGGCCAGCAGCGGATTGCAATTGCATCCAGTAGTTCATCTTCGCGCCACTTATCTAGTGCAACTTCTACACCGTAAACTTTTTTCGCTTCATCAACATTAACTGATGCAAGTGAAGGTTGTGCAGCAAGTGCGCCTGCATAGGCTAATTCACGTGCTTCTTCCTTAACTTCTGAAATTCTTCCAAAAGCATCATCGATAGTTATCTGACGGATGTCTAAACCAAAGAGCGAACGGATTTGCTGTGCATCATAAACACATGGAGTAAAGCCAATTGGTGCATCTCCGACTGCGCCAATCTTCTTACCCTTCATCCAATCAAAAGCTTTTTGTGCATCGGCCGCAGAGCCAAGTTCACCAGTAACGTTTTTGGGTGTAGTTGCTTCTGGCAACTTTCCGGCGAGCGCATCTTTAATTGCTGCACGAACTTGTGGTTCATCAGCATTGCCATGAATATGACGAATTGATTGACCCACATTCATCAAGGCGTGTGCAGCAAGATTTACTCCGCACATTGAATTCAACTTCAAACGCTCACCAACCTGACCTGGTTCGCGCATAGACCAACCAAGTACAGGCCCTTTAACTTTTCCCAGAAGCTCAACCGCTGGTGAAGCATCAGAAAATGAAGCCATAAACAAAATATGTAGGTCAGCATCTGGAAGAGTGACCGCTGAGACGTCTTCTACTGTCATAACTAGTTCGGCTGGTCCGACCACAGTGGCGCCTAAGTCATTGAGGAGATTGCGGGCACTATCGAAATTTGCCTGTGCATGAGCGAGATCAAAGGTAGGTCGCGCCAACGCGACAAGAGCAACAGTGCTCATAAAACCTCCAGTGGTAAGACCTCTTGGCAGAGAGTGCCATCCCCGCCTGTTCAAGTCAATGCCATCTGGGTATGTTTACCAAAGCGTTACAGTCAGAATAACTCCCGTTTTTCCTGCTTAACCTACGATTTCACGGATGGAGGGTCGATGAACTCACGCTTGTTAGTGCTAAAAGAGCCTAGAGATGTCTATTTAGCCTTTGCCCAAGAGCTTGCTGGTGAAATCCAAGCCGCCAACAATCAAAATAGACCTCTCAACTTAATCTTGCCTATCGGCCCCATCTCGCAATATTCCATTCTTGCCGAAATTTGCAACCGGGAAAGAATTTCCTTCAAAAATGTCTACATATCCCTGATGGATGAGTATTTGGATTGGCAAGGAAGGCCAATTCCTCTCGAGAACCCACTGAGCTTTCAGGCAGTGTTCGAAGATTTCCTTGAACAACTTGATGAAGAGTTGAGGCCTCACCGATCGCAATGGATTGTTCCAGATCCTTTTGATATTGACCGGGTTGAAAAGTTCTTTGAATTAAAAGGGGGCGTTGATATTTGCTATGGCGGTGTGGGAGTTCATGGGCATATTGCATTCAACGAACCTCCTGTTAGTCGATATGGAAAACTCTCATTAGAAGAATTCTCCACCTCAAAGACAAGAGTCGTGGTTTTAGCGCCAGAAACTTTTGTCATCAATGCCTTGCGCGCCAAAGGTGGAGAATTCAAAGATTTCCCAACATTAGCTGTAACAATCGGGATGGAAATCATTCTTAGTTCAAAGAAAATTAGATTGTTCTGTGATGGCGGAACTAGGCAGCAAGAGGCAATCTATCGATTTGAGCATGGGGAAATAGATGTTAGCTACCCCGTTTCACTCTTGAGAAACCACGCAGATGTAATACTTACTGCCGATAAATTGAGTGCGATGAAAGCAATTGATGGATAAAAAATTTTGGTTTCCATCTGCAGTTTTTGAAGGAAGGATACATTTTCACGTTCAAGTCACCGTTAATTCTGGATGGATAACTGAAGTAATTCATGGGGTAGAAAAAACTGTTGATGCGACATCTTTTGAAGGTTTAGCGCTTCCTGGATTTATTGATACCCATTGCCATGGCGGTGGAGGCTTCTTCTTCTCTGATCATGAAGACAAAAACATTGAATCCATTGCAAAATTTCATCTAATGAATGGAACCACCACTCTTTTTGCTTCATTAGTTACCGAAAACAAAGAGAACTTAAAGTCACAGGTTGGTCGCTTAGGCTCATTATTGCCCCTGTCCACTATTGTCGGAATCCACTTAGAGGGTCCATGGTTATCCAATAAATTCAATGGGGCCCACGATTCTTTGCTCCTTCGGGCCCCTGATTCGTCTGAAGTTATAGAGCTGTTTAAGGAATCAAATGGAAGTTTAGTTTCAGTCACTATTGCTCCAGAACTCGATAACGCGATTGAAGCTATTTCTTTGCTTCGCTCACTTGGAGTATTTGTTGCGCTGGGGCACACAGATGCTGATGCGGGACAAACTTCATCTGCTATTGAAGCTGGAGCTACAGTTGTTACGCACTTTTACAGTTGCATGAGACCAATAAGTCATAGGGTTTCGACATTAGCTCTTGAATCTCTATACAACGAAAGAATTTTTCTTGAATTTATATTAGACGGGAGTCACATTCAAAAAAATGCGATTCAACTTTTGCTTGACGTAGCCAAAAACAGATTAATCGCTGTGACGGATGCAATATCTGCTGCTGGTATGCCAGATTGCGAACTAAAACTTGGCAATGTTCAAGTAACTGTAAAAGATGGAATTGCCAGGTTAACGGGAAGTGACTTATTGGCTGGTAGCACCTTAACAATGAAAAATGCATACAAGTTTTTAATGGACAACTTTGACGTTACCCCAGTTGATGCTGCTGCTTACTTCGCCGGAAATCCAGCCAAGGTTTATAACCTCAGCGATGTTGGAAGCATTGAAGTTGGGAAGAAAGCTAATTTTGTAGTTGCTAATTCCGAGAACGAAGTGGAAACAGTGATTTACGAAGGAATGGTTGTTTCGCAAACTTAAAACTTCAGCCCCAACAAGTTTTTACCTAACGCTGAAGAACAAATGCTCTGGTCCGACCATTGACCTCGAAAGAGGGCCAATCAGGGTCCACGGAGAGCAATTTTACGCCTGAATCAGTGGCCATAATGGTGTCTTCGGCCTTCCATCCCTTACCGGTTGGATTCCAGGCGATCGGTTGGTTAGGCGCGATCAAGCGTGAACTGGTCTGGTTCGCTGGCCAGTCTCGTGGCAGGAAGCCCGTTGGGCCACCTTGATGATGCTTTGTCCATTCATCGGCATCAAAACCATTGGCTGGATAGGCCGCAATGGCTGCATTGATTGGATCTGAAAAAGGAGCGCCAACAACGGTTGCATCCAACAAAGCTGCTTCAACTTTATAGATCGATGTGTAATCAGAAACCATCTGATCTGTTACTTCACCAAAAGTAACAATGCGAGTAACTGATGCGATCAGACCTTTTCTCTTTGCACATATCGATGCAGACACACGATTACCAACAACTACATCCGTTGGCAATGGGTGCCTAAATTTATGAACACGATCTTGACCAGCAACACCCAAAAATGCGATTTCTAAATCTGCTTGCCACAAAGAATGTGTAATTAAACCTGCAACATCAATTTCGCGATCTGTACTTTCGACCTGCTTCATTGCATTGCCTAACGCAACAGCAGCATCAACACAGATTTCTTTGAATCGCGCGAGATCTGAATCAATTAATGATGCTCGAATGATTTCGACTTCTACACCAAGATCGATTCGGTCAGTACCAGGTTGATCACTTCCTACCTTTGGACCAGTTGGAAGAAGTGGATCACGGCCTTCAGACCACTTAATGGTTATTACGCTTACCTCTGATGGCAACTCTTCTGCAATCAATCGAGGTGCTTCTACAACATTTGTAACCGCAGTCGCATCATCTTGAGTGATGATTAAATCAAAGCAGGCCAAATCAATTGTTGTTGGAACGTGTGCACGACCAGCGATTGCCCAGGCTAAATTTGGATTGCGGCGCAATACAAAGGCTTCAAGGCCTTTGGCCTTCATTAGATCGCGAAGTGGCTGAATTCGTTGATTAAATGCACTCATAAAATAAGTGTATTAGTACTTCCGCAATTAAACATAAATTGCTAACGTTTTGGCATGCCAGCCGATGAATTGCTTAAGCAAGCCTTCGCTGATGGAACTTATTTCTCTAATCCCTTTCCGCTTTTTGCAGAGCTGCGTAAGAATTACCCGGTTTTCTACAGTGAAACGCTAGGAGGATGGGTAGTCACCCGCTTCCATAATGTGTCTGAAATCCTTCACAATCATGAGGATTACTCTTCTAAAGGAAGAGTCCTGCACCTAATTAACAAGCTCGATCCAACGGTGAAGGAGAAACTAACACTTCTTCAAACTCACTTTGCGACTGGCTTGGCTCACTCTGACGCGCCAGAGCACAAACGGCTACGTGGATTACTTGCGCAAGCATTCACACCTAAAGTTTCTGAGGCTATGCGTCCAATTGCTCACGAAGTAGTTAGTCGACAACTTTCAGCTCTAACTAAATCCTCCGATTTGATTCATGATTTATTTACACCTGTGCCCGCATTAGTGGTTGGACGATTATTGGGATCAAGCGAAGAAGACATCCCTGATTTGATCCGGTGGGCTGGTGCAATTAATGGGCTTTATGAAAAAGGCGGAGTAATTGATCCTGCTAAAGCTCTATATGCAGAAGAAATGCTGGAAGAAATTCGTGAGTTTGTGACTCGGTTAGCAAATGAGCGCAGAGCTTTGCGAGGCAAGGGCGCTTTGGATTCATCTCAAGATATCTTGGCCGGGTTGGTAAACGTTGAAACTAAAGGTGATTCTTTATCTGATTCAGAACTTGTTTCAACAGTTGTGACCCTATTTGTTGCAGGACACGAAACCACTACACACTTACTCGGAAATGGAATGCTTGCACTATTAAATAAAGAGTCCGAAATGAAGAAGATCCAAGAGAATCCAGAGTTAATTCCTAAAGCCGTGGATGAAATGGCGCGTTTTGATGGATCAGTCCCTCGTTCTTGGCGTATCACTAAGAGAGCGATGGAGATTTCGGGAATCCATATTCCTGAAGGAGAACTCGTGCTTCCAATGCTTTCGTCGGCTAATAGAGATGAAAATGAATTCTTAAATCCCGATGTATTTGATTCGTCCCGTGACTCTCGTAAGCACCTAGCCTTTGGCAGAGGTGTTCATGTTTGCTTAGGAGCACCACTTGCCCGTATTGAAGGCCAAGAGATAATTAAACAGTTACTAATCAAATTTCCAAACATCTCTCTAAATGCAAAGGTAAATGAACTAGTCTGGCGCAAAGATGTTGCTTTGAGGGGATTAGAAACCTTGCCTGTAGTTCTTTAAAGGCGTCCAGCTTGATGAACCCGCTTTAGGAACTCCTGAGTCTTTGGATTCTGCGGATTATGTAAAACCTGCTCGGCGGTGCCGCGTTCGATGATGTTGCCTGATTCGAGGAAACAAACCTCATCTGCAACCTGTGTTGCAAAGCCCATTTCATGCGTTGCAAGAACCATCGTCATTCCATCACTCTTCAGATCTCGCACCGCGCTTAAAACTTCATTAACTAGAACTGGATCTAGCGCGGATGTGACTTCATCAAGCAGCAGTAAACGAGGGCTAACAGCTAGTGATCTAATGATCGCTACACGTTGTTGCTGGCCTCCACTGAGGCGATCTGGATACTGATCGGCTTTATCAGCTAGATCAAAACGCTTGAGCAGGTGCATTGCATGCGAATTCGCTTCATCCTTGCTTTTGCCATGAACCTTGATCGGCGACAAGGTGATGTTCTCTAAGACAGTTTTGTGTGGGAACAAGTTGAAGGATTGAAACACCATTCCAAGTCGACGACGGACTTCATCGACATTAATCAATGGATCCGAAATTTCTTTGCCATCTAGAAAGATCTGCCCATCATCAATTGATTCCAGCAAATTGATGCAGCGCAGCAAAGTTGACTTACCTGATCCAGATGCACCAATCAAAACTGTTGCAGTGTGTTCTGGAACTGTCAGTGATAGATCATTGAGGACAAGTTCGGCACCAAAAGATTTGCGAATGTTGACCAGCTCAAGGACATTACTCATTAGATCGCACCTTCAGAATTCTGAGCACTAGTGCGCTGTCTAATAGCACGATCTGTATAACGAGTCATTGGGATAGTTATGAGTAAGAACAAGATCGCTGCAACAACATATGGGGTGTAATTAAAGGTGCGGCTGGCATTGATTTGAGCCGCACGGACCGCATCTGTGACACCCAGAATTGAAACTAAACCTGTGTCTTTAAGCAGAGAGACGAAGTCGTTTAGAAGTGGTGGAACAACGCGGCGAATTGCTTGAGGCAAAACAACAAAGCGCATTGTCTGCCCCGAAGTTAAACCTAAAGAGCGTGCTGCAGCTCGTTGACTTGGGTGAATCGACAGAATTCCGCTTCGAATAACTTCGGCGACGTAGGCAGAGTAAGTGAGAACTACTGCAACTGTTCCCAAGAAAATTACATTGCTAGATACGCCTTTAAGTCCAAGTGCTGGAACTCCGAAACCAACCAATAAAATAATCAAAATAAGAGGAGCGCCACGGAAAATATCTACGTAGGCCGTTGCTAGAAATCTAAATGGCGTTAATGCCGGAGATTTAGTGGTGCGCATCAATGCAAGGCCTAAAGCGATTACGCCGATTGCTGCTCCCCCGATAAATGTGAGCTGCAGATTGATCCATAAGCCCTTTACGACAGTTGGAAAAACCTCTTTGCCGTATTCGATATCAAAGAAAGTTGTTTTAACAGTTTCCCAACCGGGGCTTGTCACCAGAATTACAAACAGTGTTCCAAGAACAAAAATGGAAGAAGCCGCAGCAATACCTGCTTGCTTGCGGCTTATTGCACGCCGAGACTTACGGCGTTGAATTTCACGTGAGCTTGGCGACCACGCAGAGCTTTGCTTCTCTGACATGGTCGCCAAACTACCGCTTCTACTTCTTATTCTCTATTAAGGCTTCAATACAGGAGCGCCAGCATCAGTTGCTAGCCACTTATCTGTAATTGCTGCCAAGGTGCCATCTGCGGTGATTGCATCAACTGCGCCAGACACACATGAAGTCAGCTTGCTGCCCTTTGTGAGCAAGAGACCGAACTGATCTCCTGATCCTGTTGAAGGCAACTGACCAACGATTAATCCGTTTGGAACTTCAACACCTGATAGATAGAAAGCAGTTGGTAGATCTACTACTAGACCATCGATCTGCTTGTTCTTCAGTGCTGATACACCAGCTGCGTTGTCATTGAATACCTGTGGTGTTGAACCGATCTGGTTCTCAATCGCATCAAGTGATGTTGTTCCAACAGCTGCGCCAAGCTTTGCGCCCTTAAGTTCTGCAAGAGTTGTCTTTCCTTCGATCTTGCTTCCCTTGAATGAAACGATTGCCTGTGGTGCTGTGTAGTAAGGAGATGAGAAATCAACTGCATTCTTACGCTCTTCTGTAATTGAGAATTGCTGCAAATTAAAGTCAAAGTTCTTCTCGCCAGGTGTTACAGCTGAGTCAAATGTTGTACGAACCCATGTGACATCTGCTGCATCAAATCCGAGTTGCTTAGCAACTGCGTATGCAACTGCACCTTCAAAACCATTTCCGGTCTCTGGTGCATCATCAATAATCCATGGGTAGTAAGCAGGCTCGCCAGTTGCAATTGTTAGCTTGCCTTCAGTTACTAATGCAAGATCTGCTTTTTCACATGATGCTGATTCAGATGTTGATGAATCTGATGATGAACATCCTGAAAGTGTGAGTGCTGCTGCAATTACAACAGCTGAAAAAATTGCGAAACGATTTTTCACAGTAATCTCCTAAAGTGTCAGGGGATCATCACTAACTAAACTAACTAGATCAGAACAGTTAGTTAGACCCACGCTTGCCGATGATGGTGGCTATCGGCCTGGTCTTCACCCGGAGCACCCCGCCGCGGTGGAGGGTTGCCGTCCAGTTAGCCGGGGCTTGATGCTGGAACTCGTGACCATTGCAAATGTTATTGGTGGGTATCGGTGTTGTCGACTTGCAAACTAAATGCAGGTGCTAGCCAATACAAGCTGTGGTGGCGGGTGAAGGATTTGAACCTTCGAAGGCAGAGCCGGGGGATTTACAGTCCCCTCCCATTGGCCGCTCGGGCAACCCGCCAAGGTCGAACAAGTAGTGCGGCAATTATGGATAGTGCGAGGGGAAAGGATACCTTAGGCAGGTACACGCACAAAATGCGTTTTTAGAGTGAAGGAGCCATCACCATGGCAGCAGATGCAAGTTTCGACGTAACCTCCAAGATCGACCGTATGGAGCTCGATAACGCCATTAATCAGGCGGTCCGTGAGATTGAGACTCGCTTTGATTTCAAAAATACAGGTTCAAAGATTGAACTTGAAGGCGACAAAGTTTTGATTGAATCAGATACTGAAGAGCGCGCAAAGGCGGCTTTAGATGTTGTGAAGGACAAGATGATCAAGCGTGGAGTTTCTTTGAAGCACCTTGATGCTGGTGCTCCGCAGTTGTCTGGAAAGATTTACAAGATTGCAGCGCCTTTGAAGGAAGGCATCTCAACTGAGAACGCAAAGAAGATTGCAAAGATGATCCGCGATGAAGGTCCAAAATCTGTTAAGACTCAGATTCAGGGCGATGAACTTCGTGTGACTTCAAAGAGCCGCGATGATCTGCAAGAAACGATGGCCATGATCAAAGATGGTGGCTGGGACTTCGCAGTTCAATTCACGAACTTTAGATAATTGAGTAAAAACAAGCTCGGTCTTCTCTTTGGTGTAAGTGCATACTCTTTATGGGGTGCATTTCCTTTGTACTGGCCCTTGCTGGAACCTGCTAATCCCCTAGAGATTGTTTCTCACCGCGCTGTGTGGACGCTGGTTTTCTGTTTCATTGTTTTAGCTGCAACCAAAGCACTTAAATCAACGCTTGCAACTTTGAAGCGTCCAACCGTTGCGATAAAACTCTTCCTCTCATCTATGTTGATTTCAATTAACTGGCTTGTATATATCTGGGCTACTAATAATGAGCATGTTGTAGAAGCATCGTTGGGTTACTACATCAACCCATTGATCATTATTGGTTTTGGCGTAATTTTTTTGAAGGAAAAGATGCGCGCCTTGCAATGGGCCGCGGTAATAATCGCATCCATCGGTGTTCTGGTCCTGACCTTTGATTACGGTCGCTTGCCTTGGATCGCATTGGCGCTAGCTGTTTCATGGGGAAGTTACGGCCTGATCAAGAAGCAGTTAGGTCTTGGTGCACTTGAAGGCCTTGCGATTGAAACCTTCATCTCTAGCTTCTTCTACCTGGCATACCTGATTTACATAGGTAATCAGGGCACTGGCCAGTTTGGGCACAGTTGGGGGCTGACCGCGCTGCTAATTAGTGCAGGTGCCGTAACTGCTATCCCGCTTCTGTTATTCAATGGCTCAACCAATCGACTTCCTTTTACAACAATTGGTTTGTTGCAATACATAACCCCGACGCTTCAATTCTCTATTGGCGTTTGGGTTCTTAATGAAGATATGCCAACAGCTCGTTGGATTGGTTTCTTAATAATTTGGGCGGCGCTGGTAACGCTAGCTATTGATTTGATTAAATCAAGCAGAACGGTCGATAACAGCGTCGCATAGCGACATCAATGCACCCGTTGCATCATTAATCGGCAATGGACCAAGTGCACCACGTGCTTCTTTTGCAACCTGAATCAGTTGCTGACGGGATTGATCTAAAGCTTTGTGATTTCGAAGTGCCACCAAAACTTGCTGCACAGTTGCTTCATCTTCGATTGGTGCACTAAGAAGCTGCTTGAGTTCAGCATCCGCAGAATCAGTTGATTTCATAACATTGAGAGTTACTAAGGTGGGAACACCTTCGCGCAGATCTGTGCCCGGTGTTTTTCCTGATTGATTTGATTCGCTGGCAATATCAATAACGTCATCAGCTAACTGAAATGCAACGCCGATCTTTTCACCAAAGATAGTCACGGTGTCGGTGATTTCTGCAGGTGCCTTAGAGATCATTCCACCGTAGCGCGCTGATGCTGCAATCAAGGAACCAGTCTTATCTGCAACAACCTTGAGATAATGTTCTAGTGGATCTTGTCCTGGGTTAGGTCCCTGAGTTTCCATAATCTGGCCAATAACTAAGCGCTCAAAGGTGCGAGCTTGCAGACGAACAGCTGCTGGGCCAAGGTCAGCCAATAAATCTGAAGATTTTGCAAAGAGAAAGTCTCCGGTCAAGATTGCGATTGTGTTTCCCCATCGCATGTTCGCACTTTCAACTCCGCGACGAAGTGGAGCTTCATCCATAACATCATCGTGATACAAAGTTGCAAGATGAGTGATTTCGCAGGCAACAGCGGCGGCAATAACGCCATCTGCGTTTGAATCACCGTATTGCGCGGTTAATAGGGTCAATAAGGGGCGTAAACGCTTGCCACCAGCTGCCACCAGGTGGTGGGCGGTCTCATCTACAAAGGGATATTCGCTGCGAGTATGGCTGCGCAGAAGCGCTTCCACTTGAGCCATTTGGCTTACTAATTGCGTCTCTAATGCTGGCGCAACGTTAGGAATGCCAAATGTGGACATTAGCGAATGAAAATAGCTAAATCGGTGATGAAATCAAGTAGAGGTGCTGGATAGACACCCAACGCCACAGTAATAACCGCAGAGATAACGATTGTTGCACGGGTAAGAATTGATGGAACTTCAACTGCGGTTCCATCTTCAACCGCATCTGTAAAGAACATCAAGACAATGACGCGGATGTAGAAAAATGCTGCAATCGCACTTGAAAGCACACCAGTTATGACTACCGCTGTTGCGCCATTTTCGTAGGCTGCAGAAAAGATTGAAAACTTTCCAATGAAACCACTTGTAAGAGGGATTCCCGCAAAAGCAAGTAAGAACAGAGCAAATGCCGAAGCTGCAAATGGTGAACGCTTGCCAAGACCTTTCCAAAGATTTAAATCTGTTACTTCACCAGATGAATCACGGACAAGAGTCACAACTGCAAATCCACCAACGGTTGCAACACCGTAAGCAAACAAGTAGAAGATAGTTGCATCTAATCCAGCTTTGTTCAGCGCAATAATTCCAGATAACAAGAAGCCAGCGTGCGCAATCGATGAGTACGCCAACATGCGCTTTACATCGCGTTGAGAAATTGCAACAAGTGAACCCAAAATCATGCTGACAATCGCGATGGCTGAGATAACTGGCATCCAAGACCATTCAGCATTAGCAAAAACTGTGTAGTAAATGCGAAGCATTGCACCAAATGCTGCGACCTTTGTCGCTGCTGCCATGAATGCTGTGATCGGAGTCGGTGCACCTTGATAAACATCTGGTGACCAAGAGTGGAATGGAACTGCGCCAACTTTGAAGAGCAGACCAATAGTTAAAAACGCCATACCGATCAGCAGCAGAACATCATTTCCACTGCCACCGATTATTGATTCACGGATTCCTGAGAAAGTGATTGAGCCTGAGAAACCGTACAAATATGCGGCTCCGAAGAGGAAAAAGGCTGAAGCAAATGAGCCTAGAAGGAAGTACTTCAGCGCAGACTCTTGTGAAGCTAAACGACGTTTACGTGAAAGTCCTGCCATCAAGTACAACGGCAATGACAGTACTTCGAGAGCAACAAAGAGCATGATCAAATCACTGGCGATTGGGAAGATCATCATTCCTGAAACTGCAAACAAAGTAAGTGGGTAGACCTCAGTCACCTGATTTCCAGCTTGGGCTGCTTCACGCTCTTCATCAGAACCTGGAAGAGCTGCCGCAAGTGGTGTGAAGTGTTCGGTATCTGCGATCAAGAAAATTGAAATAATTGCAATAATCAGAATTGAACCCTGAATAAGGACTGCGGGACCATCAATAACTAAGGAACCCATGGCAGCAGTTAAAGATTGTTCTCCACGAATTCGCCATAACTGCATTAATGCCAAAAGCAAAGTTCCGAGAGAAAGAGTTAATTGAACAACAGGACGAAGCGCCTTAGATACAAAGGCTTCTACAAGAACTCCAATCAGTGCGCCACCCAACAAAATCAAAATTGGTGACAGCAATGTGTACGAAAGAACTGGTGATGTAAAAGTCGTCATTACTTGCCCCCATTGGTTGGTGCAGGATCAGTGAAACCCATTTGCGAGACCACATGTTTAGCCGCCGGATTAATTACATTCAACAAAGGTGATGGGTAGAAGCCCAAGACAACGATGATTGCAATGACTGGAGCGATCGCCAATTTTTCACGAAGGTTAAGATCCTTAAGATTTTCATTGCCTGGTGTAGTTGGACCATGCAAAGCCTTTTGAACTGGAATCAAAATGTAGAGCGCTGCTAAAACAATTCCGAAGGTTGCGATAATTGCATGGACTGGGTAACGAGTAAATGTTCCAACTAGAACTAGGAACTCGCTCACAAAGCTTGAAAGTCCAGGCAATGCCAGCGATGACAAACCTGCAATAAAGAAGCTCCACGCCATTATCGGAGTCACTCGTTGCAAGCCACCAAAATCTGCAATCGTCGAAGATCCGCGACGGGCAATCATCCAGCCAGCTACTACGAATAGCGCTGCAGTAGAGAAACCATGATTAAACATGTACAAAATCGCACCACTTTGAGCCTGGCTCGTCATCGCAAAGATTCCCAATGTGATGAAGCCGAAGTGAGAGATAGATGTGTAAGCGATCAACCTCTTAATGTCTTTTGCGCCAATTGCTAAGAAGGCACCGTAAACAATTGAAATAACAGCCAAAATCATAATCAAAGGCGTGAAAGTCTTACTTGCCTCTGGGAACAAGGTGAGGCAGTAACGGATCATTCCGAAAGTACCAACCTTGTCCAGGACACCTAGCAACAAAACAGATGTTCCTGGTGTTGCCGATTTTGCTGCATCTGGCAACCAAGTGTGGAAAGGCCACAACGGAGCTTTGATTGCAAAGGCGATAAAGAAGCCAAGGAATAACAAGTTCTGAGTTGTTGAACTCATCTGAAGTTGTGAAAGCTTGTCGATATCAAAGGTATGTCCACCTTGTGCACCAGACATTACATAGAGCGCGATGATTGATGCCAGCATCAACAAACCACCAAATAATGAGTACAGCAAGAACTTAACAGCAGCTGCTGCACGCTCCCCTGTTCCGTAACCACCAATAAGGAAGTACACCGGAATCAACATTGCTTCAAAGATTACGTAGAACAAGAAGAGATCAGTGGCGGCAAATACACCGATCATCATTGTTTCTAGAACAAGGATCAGGATGTAAAAAGTCTTTACGCTCCAACGTCCACCATGTGCTTCATCCCAGCCCGCAAGAACGACGATGGGAGCAAGAATTACTGACATCAAAATTAAGACAAGAGCAATGGCATCTACACCCAGTGCAAAGTTAATTCCAAAGCTTGGAATCCAGGCGTACTGTTCCACAAATTGAAGTTCAACATTGTCACGTTGGAAGCCAACCGCCATAGCGATCGTTACCGCCATTACGACAAGAGTGGTGCCAAGGGCGGCTTGCTTTGCAGCTTTTTCATTGTTCTTTGGAAGTGCAGAAATGATTGCTGCGCCCACCAAAGGCAAAAGCATTAATAGTGACAACCACTTCATGACTAAACCACCACCCAAATTGCTGCGATAAGCGCAATTGCGCCCACCAAAATCATTGCTGCATAGCTTCGAACATAGCCATTTTGTAGGCCTCGCAGAGCTGATCCTGAACCCATCGCTACCTGACCGATGCCGCGAACAGCACCATCAACAACAACTTCATCAGCTGCAACCAAGGTTGCTGTTAATCCCTGACCTGGACGCATAAAGACCGCTTCGTTGAATCGATCCTGCATCAAATCTTGACGCGCAATCTTTGTAAAGACTGAAACATCTTCTGGTGCAGTAGAAGCAACTTCATTACGTGCGTACTTAAAGTATGCGATCGCAACACCGATTGAAACCATAGTTAAGGCAAGAGCTGAAACCACAATAGGTTCTAGTAAGTGCTTTTGGTACTCCTCGCTGTGATTAAACAGTGGGTGTAGCCAGTTCTCTAAAGCATCGCCACGTGAAAGCAAGTAACCAGATGAGACTGAACCAATTGCAAGAATTGCCATCGGCAACCACATCAACCATGGAGACTCGTGTGGATGTGCATCATCATCCCAGCGCTTTGTTCCGGTAAAGGTAAGAATCATTACGCGGGTCATGTAGAACGCAGTAATTGCCGCACCAATCAAAGTTGTTATGCCAAGAATAATTCCCTTGACACCACCTGCATCAAATGCAGTTTCAATGATCATGTCTTTTGAATAGAAACCAGCAAATGGTGGAACACCTAAAATTGCAAGATAGCCAAGACCAAAGGTTATAAAGGTGATTGGCATGAACTTACGAAGTGCGCCGTATCTACGCATATTCACTTCATCATTCATTCCGTGCATAACTGAACCTGCACCCAAGAACATTCCTGCCTTAAAGAATCCGTGTGTCAGCAAGTGCATGATTGCAAATGCATAACCAACTGGACCTAATCCGGCAGCCAAAGTCATGTAACCAATTTGTGACATTGTTGAGGCAGCAAGGGCTTTCTTAATGTCATCTTTGGCGGTACCAATCAATGCACCAAACATCAAAGTAATTGCGCCAACAATTACAACCAATAGCTGGGCAGTTGGTGCTGCATCAAATACAAAGTTAGAACGAGTAATCAAGTAAACGCCTGCGGTAACCATTGTTGCAGCGTGAATAAGTGCTGAAACTGGGGTTGGTCCAGCCATCGCATCGCCAAGCCAGGCTTGCAATGGGAACTGAGCAGACTTTCCAGCCGCGGCAACCAACAACATGATTCCCATACCGGTGAGCGCAGCTTCAGATGTGTTGTTTACCTGCTCTTGTACTCCGGCAAATGAAACAGTTCCCATAGTTGCAAAAGCGATCATGATCGCAAAGGACAATCCCATATCGCCAACGCGGTTCATGACGAAAGCTTTTTTGGAAGCGGTTGCATAGGCAGGCTTTTGATTCCAGAAACCAATAAGTAGGTAAGAGGCAAGACCAACGCCTTCCCAGCCAACATAAAGACTGAGGTAGCTGTCGCCAAGTACCAAAACTAACATCGCTGCAATAAAGAGGTTGAGGTAAGCAAAGAATCGGCGGCGATCTTTGTCTTCAGACATGTACGAGATTGAATAGATATGAATCAACGTACCAACACCAGTGATCAGAAGAACGAAGCAGATCGAAAGCTGATCAAGCAATAAACCTGCATCAACTTTGAAATCTCCTACGCTGATCCACTCAAAAAGTTTTTGCGAAATCGGTCGTTGTTCTGTCGGGCGATCGAGCATCAACATCAACTGATACAGACCGACTCCAAATGCCGACGCTGACATCGCAGTTGCAAGTAGGTGTCCCCACTTGTCCGTGCGGCGTCCACCTAGAAGAAGAAGTGCTGCACCTGCCAATGGCAGAGCAATCAAGTAAATCAATGAGGTTGAAGTAGTCATTACTATCGCTTCAACAAACTAGCATCATCAACAGATGCTGATCGGCGTGATCGATAAATCGTCACGATAATTGCCAGACCTACTACTACTTCGCAAGCAGCAACAACCATCGTAAAGAAGGCCATTACTTGACCGTCTAGGTTGCCATTGATGCGTGAGAAAGTTACAAATGCAAGGTTTGCTGCGTTGAGCATGAGCTCAATACACATGAAAACAACGATGGCATTGCGGCGTACAACAACGCCTACAGCTCCGATAGTAAAGAGGAGCGCTGAGATATAAAGGTAATTGGAGGCGTCCATTACTTCTCCTCCTCGATCTGTGTATTTACTTCTGAAAGATCAAAGCTCTTGTAATCCAACATGTCACCGCGAGCCTCAAGACTTGCGTTCACTGATGTTGGCGCAGGAGTTCCATCTGGAAGAAGTGCTGGAACATCTACTGCGTTGTGGCGCGCATAAACACCAGGACCTGGAAGTCCTGCCGCGCTTGCAAGTGAAGTTCCGCGGAAACGATCAATAGAAAGTTGACGCTGAGTTGGGCGAGCTTTGGTGCGTTGAGTATGTGCAAGCACCATCGCACCCATTGCTGCGGTAATCAGCAAAGCCGAAACAACTTCAAATGGGAAAACGTACGTTGAGAAAAGTGCCACCGCAATTCCTTCAACATTGCCGTCAGCATTTGCTGCAGATAAACCAATTGCATCGCGACCTAAAGTTGCGCGTCCCAATAGTGCAACCATTAATCCACCAAAGCCAGCTGCAGCTGTGATTGCAATTGGTCGAAGGCCTGCAATTGTTTCAGTCAAAGAATCTGATGAATCAACACCAACCAACATCAAAATAAACAGGAAGAGCATCATTACTGCTCCGGTGTAAACAACTACCTGGACAATTCCAAGGAAGACCGCATCTTGTGCGATGTAGAAGATTGCCAAAACAACCATCACAAATGCCATCAAGATTGCGGAGTGAACTGCTTTCTTAACTAGCAACATTCCAAGCGCTGCAATAACAGCCATTGGTCCAAGGATCCAAAACATAACCGCTTCAGGTTTAGCTGTTTGGCCAACCTCTAGAGCTAACTGCATCATGACTGAATATCCCCCGGGTTTTTAGCCTGTGATGGATGTGCACCTTTCACATCACCGTTGTAATAGTTGGTATCTGTCATTTCTGGATACATAGGGTGTGGTGGCATAAGCATTCCTTGGCGCAATGGAGCCAATAGATCCTGCTTTTCAAAGATCAACTTTGCACGAGAATCATCGGCAAGCTCGTATTCGTTTGTCATTGTTAATGCACGTGTTGGGCAAGCTTCGATACACAAACCGCAGAAAACGCAGCGCAGGTAGTTAATTTGGTACACCTTGCCGTAGCGCTCACCTGGAGACATACGATTTTCTTCGGTGTTGCTTTCACCTTCAACATAAATCGCATCTGCTGGACATGCCCACGCACAGAGTTCGCAACCAATGCACTTTTCTAAACCATCTGGGTGACGGTTAAGTTGGTGACGACCATGGAAGCGCTCTTCAGTTGGTGCTTTAACTTCTGGATATTCAACGGTCAAAGGCTTCTTGAAGATCGTTGAGAAAGTAACCCAAAATCCCTTCATGTGGCCTAAGAAGCCAACTGAAGGAGTTTGTTCTACTTCATAAAATTCAACATCGTTAATTCCAAGATCCTTTGGCTTTAACGGTTCGAGGTTTTCAGCCACGGTCGCCTCCTGTGCTCTTTGAGACATTAATAGTTGAAACCTCCATAGGTAATGAAGGAACAGCAAATGAAGGCGCAGCTTTATTGTCGCCATCAGCAACAGCTGCTTCCTTTTTCTTCTTTGAGTTTTCAAAACCAATATTGACCGCCATGATCAGAACCACGACGGTACTTGCAAATGCGATTACTACTGAACGTGGAGCTCCTTGTAGTGAAAGAACACGCAAAGTTGCAACTACCAAGATCCATAGGATTGAAATTGGAATCAAAACCTTCCAACCAAACTGCATGAACTGGTCGTAACGAAGACGAGGAAGAGTTCCACGTAGCCAAACGAATACGAAGAAGAAAGTAATTACCTTGGCGAAGAACCATACCGCGGTGAACCAGCCACCAAGCCAGGCTTCAGTAAAGCCCAGTCCCGGAGGCGCTTTATAGCCACCCAAGAACAAGGTGGTTGCAAGGGCAGATACAGCAACAATGTTGATGTATTCAGCAAGGAAGAAGAGTGCAAATTTCAGTGATGAGTATTCAGTGTGGAAACCACCAACGAGCTCACCTTCGGCTTCTGCAAGGTCAAAAGGTGCGCGGTTAGTTTCGCCAACCATTGAAATCGCATAGATCGCAAATGATGGGAAGAGAACTACCGCATACCACCAAGAAGATTGAGCAGCGACGATTTCTGATGTTGACATCGAACCTGCATAGATAAAGACGGCAACGAGTGAAAGTCCCATAGCAATTTCATATGAAATAACTTGTGCACTTGAACGTAAACCACCGAGCAATGGATATGTTGATCCAGAAGACCATCCAGCTAAAACAATTCCGTAAACACCAACTGACGCAACCGCCAAAATGTAAAGAACTCCGACCGGCAAATCAGTTAACTGCATTGCAGTCTGCTTACCAAACAAATTCACTTCGCCAGTAATTGGAATTACTGCAAATGCCATAAATGCTGTTGTTGCACTGATGATTGGTGCGATAACAAAAACAATCTTGTCTGCAGCTGTAGGAATAATGTCTTCCTTCAGCGCAAGCTTTACGCCGTCAGCCAAAGATTGAATCAAACCAAATGGTCCAACACGGTTTGGTCCTGGGCGTTGTTGCATGCGACCAACAAGACGTCGTTCTCCCCAAACCGCCATCAACGTCAGTACTACGCAGCCTGCAAAAACCAGTAGCGCTTTGACGAGAATGAGCCAGCCTGGATCTGCTGCAATTAGTTGTGCATTTGTCATGCCTTCACCACCGTAACTACTGCGCCATGTGCGACGCCTAGGTTTACTAACAATTGAGAACCGCGTGAGTTACGAGGTGCCCAGACCGCATCATCATGAATGTTTTCGACCAGCGCAGAAAGGGTTACAGAGCCTTGCGCAGTTGAAATCTTTAGTTGATCGCCATCGACTACACCCATTGCTTGCGCACGCTTTGGTGAAATAACCGCCACTGTTCTGCGAGCAGTACCAGCAAGGTGTTCTTCACCCTCTTGCAAAGTTCCAAGATCTAGCAAGCGACGCCAAGAAGTAATCAAAGCTTGATCGTTGTTAAGCGCTGGCTGTGATTGCGGTGCAACCTTATTGAAGTGTGCACGAGCGCCATCCCAAGTACCAAGAGAAGCAATCTCTTTAGCTGCTGCAGTTACTGTTCCAAGATTGAGAGAGATTCCCATTTCTTCGGCGATCATGGAAAGAATTCGCAAATCGCTGCGATTGAGTGAATCGGCAACCGCTGCGTCAAATGAACGTGGGCGACCTTCCCAGTTAAGGAACGAGCCAGACTTTTCAGTAACAGCTGCAACTGGCAGAACTACATTTGCACGAGCTGTTACTGCGCTCGGTGCAATTTCAAGAGAAACCACAAAAGCCTTATCAAGAGCTGCAAGTGCAGCTTGGTTGTTGTCGCCATCTAATGGATCAACACCACCAACTAATAGCGCACCAATCTGCCCAGCATTTACTGCTTCAATAATTTGATGTGTTGAACGACCGATTTCGGTAGGAATTGATTCGGTATTCCACACTGCTGCGATATCTACACGTGCTGCTGCATCTGTAACCGGACGACCACCAGGCAAAAGATTTCCAATTGCGCCAGCTTCGATCGCACCGCGCTCACCTGCACGACGTGGAATCCAAGCAAGTTTTGCACCTGTTGCATCTGCAAGAGCGGCAACGGCACTGAGTGCTCCCGCACTCTCTGCAGCACGTTCACCAACAAGGATCACTGACTTATCAGTCAGTTTTTGACTAGCAATTGCGGCTGCTTCTTGTCCCGGAGCAACCTTTACAAACTCAGCCTTTAACTTGTCTACCGCAATAGATTCCTTTGAACCGATTGAAACAACCTTCAAAGCACGCTTGCGGAACTGCTTATTGATGCGCAAGAAAACAATTGGTGATTCTTCTTCTGGCTCAAAGCCGACTAGAAGAATTTGATCAGCCTTATCAATATCGCGGTAAGTAGTTGATGAACCAACTACACGTGCTGCAATGAATTCGCGTTCTTCATCGGATGAAAGACGTGAACGGAAATCAATGTCATTTGTGCCAAGAGCAACACGTGCAAACTTGCTGTAACCATATGCATCTTCATGAGTTGCGCGGCCACCAACAAGAACTGCAGCCTTGGCAGACTTAAGTCCTTCGGCAGCAACTGCTAGCGCTTCTGGCCATGATGCTTCAACTAGTTCACCTGAAGCGTTACGAATCATTGGATTCTTAAGGCGATCAACCGCAGTTACATACTTAAATGCCCAACGACCCTTATCGCAGTTCCACTCTTCGTTAACTGACGCATCTTCTCCAGCTAAACGACGCAAAGTCTTTCCGCGACGAACATCGGTGCGCATATCGCAACCAGATGCACAGTGCTCGCAGGCAGATGGAGTTGAAACCAAATCAAATGGACGTGCACGGAAACGGTAAGCAGCGCCAGTAAGAGCTCCTACTGGACAGATCTGAACTGTGTTTCCAGAAAAGTATGACTCGAAAGGTTGGTTCTCGTAGATACCAACTTGTTGCAATGCACCGCGCTCATTCAAAGTGATGAATGGATCGCTAGCAATCTGCTCAGAAAAACGTGTACAGCGTGCACACAGAACGCAACGCTCGCGATCAAGAAGTACCTGTGAAGAAATATTGATTGGCTTTTCAAATGTGCGCTTAACACCTTCAAAACGTGAAGCGCCTTGACCATTGCTCATTGCCTGGTTTTGCAGTGGGCACTCGCCACCCTTGTCACATACTGGGCAATCAAGTGGGTGATTTACAAGCAATAGCTCCATAACTCCACGCTGGGCTTTTTCAGCGACAGGTGAGGTTAATTGCGTCTTTACGATCATTCCTGTTTCAACAGGAATTGTGCAAGAGGCCTGTGGCTTTGGAAAAGCGCGACCATTAATTTCGATATCAACTAAACACTGACGACAAGCACCAACTGGATCAAGAAGTGGATGATCACAAAAACGTGGAATCTGAATACCAAGTTGTTCAGCAGCACGTATTACAAGTGTTCCCTTTGGAACAGTAACTTCGAAACCGTCGATTACTACGGTAATCATCTCTGAAACTTCAGTACTCACTTATGCACCTGCCCCAACAAATAGTGTTGATGCAACTGGATCAAATGGGCATGAACCATTTGTTACGTGTGCAATGTATTCGTCGCGGAAATATTTGATTGAAGATGTAATTGGGCTTGTTGCACCATCACCAAGTGCGCAGAATGAACGGCCCATGATGTTGTCGCAAAGATCAAGCAACTTAGCAAGATCTGCTTCTGTTCCCTTGCCTTCTTCAAGATCACGAAGGATCTGTACCAACCACCAAGTACCTTCACGACAAGGTGTGCACTTTCCACATGATTCGTGCTTGTAGAACTCGGTCCAACGAAGCACTGCACGCACGACGCAAGTTGTTTCATCAAAGATTTGAAGAGCTTTTGTTCCAAGCATTGAACCAGCTGCAGCAACACCTTCGTAATCCAATGGAACATCAAGGTGTGCATCTGTAAACAATGGTGTTGATGATCCGCCTGGTGTCCAGAACTTCAACTTATGTCCTGGGCGAACTCCACCTGCAAGATCCAAAATTTCACGAAGCGTGATTCCTAGAGGTGCTTCAAACTGTCCTGGATTAACAACATGTCCTGACAATGAATACAGCGTTGTTCCCTTGCTCTTTTCAGTTCCCATTGATTGGTACCACTCGGCACCATTCATAACAATTGCTGGAACCGATGCGATTGATTCAACATTGTTTACAACTGTTGGGCGTGCATAAAGTCCTGCAATTGCAGGGAAAGGTGGGCGTAAACGAGGCTGTCCGCGGAAGCCTTCTAGTGAATCAAGAAGAGCGGTTTCTTCACCACAAATGTAGGCGCCTGCTCCAACGTGTAAAACAACATCGATTCCATTTCCAAGAATTCCCGCTGCATATGCATCAGCAATTGCTTGATTCATGCGACGAGCAACGTGCGTCACTTCACCGCGAATATAAATAAATGCATGCTTCGCACGGATTGCGTGACAAGCAATGATGCAGCCTTCAATCAAAACATGTGGATTCGCCATCAATAGAGGCATGTCCTTGCATGTTCCTGGCTCTGATTCATCAGCATTAACAACTAAGTAGTGATCCTTGTTATCGCCTTGTGGAATAAATCCCCACTTCATGCCTGTTGGGAAACCTGCACCACCACGACCGCGAAGTCCTGAATCCTTAACAAGTTGAATAACCGCATCTGGATCCATCTTTAAAGCTTTTTCAGCAGCCTTGTAACCACCATGACGCTTGTAACCTTCTAGGGTAAAGGAATCCTTTTCATCCCAGTGTGCAGATAAAACTGGAGCTAGCTTTGTCATTACTTGCCCTCTTTCGAAAGTTTCAAACCAAGCAATGTTGGCTCGCCTGCTTGAACACCTTCGTGTGCAAGTCCATCATTTAAACCAGCAAGAACAGCTGAAGCTTCTTTATAAGTAACCAAACGACTTGGTCCACGTGTTGGTGGCTTTGGATTACCTGCGCGCATTGAATCAACTAATTCTTTTGCAGACTCAACTGTCTGGTTGTCGTAGAACTCCCAGTTAGCCATAACAACTGGTGCGTAATCACAAGCAGCGTTGCATTCGATGTGTTCCAAGGAAACTTTTCCATCAGCTGTGACTTCATCATTACCAATTCCAAGATGATCCTTGAGGGACGCGAAGATCGCATCTCCGCCCATGATCGCGCACAAAGTATTTGTGCACACACCTACGTGGTATTCACCTACCGGAGTTGGCTTGTACTGGGTGTAAAAGGTAGATACAGCAGTGACTTCAGCGGCCTCTAGATCTAGCAGCTGTGCAATGACTTCGATGCCTTCATTTGTTACATACCCAGCCTTTGCTTGAACAAAGTGAAGCAAAGGCATGATTGCAGAACGAGAACGTGGATAACGCTTGATGATCGAATCCATTGTTGAAAGATCTTCAGATGAAAATGTCATTAGCGATCAACGCCTCCCATAACTGGATCGATCGAAGCTACTGCGCCAATAATGTCGGCGACCATTCCGCCTTCACTCATTGCAGCTGTTGCTTGCAAATTATTAAATGATGGCTCACGGAAGTGAACGCGGTATGGCTTGGTTCCACCATCTGAAACTACTGAAGCCCCAAGTTCTCCACGAGGAGATTCGATTGCAACATATGCCTGACCAGCAGGAACATGGAAACCTTCTGTAACAAGTTTGAAGTGGTGAATCAATGATTCCATCGATGTGCCCATGATCTGGCGGATGTGATCTAGTGAGTTACCAAGTCCGTCGCCGCCCAATGCAAGTTGTGCAGGCCAAGCAATCTTCTTATCTGCAACCATTACTGGTGCACCTTCAAGCT
>Ga0315899_10000994_pt1 | contig 33051 bp, 19 predicted proteins | sample LakEriMetagenome_2_FD_203518 | JGI IMG/M metagenome (GOLD analysis project Ga0315899, IMG submission 203518) | Freshwater fungal communities from buoy surface, Lake Erie, Ohio, United States - Buoy 4 MA112 | ecosystem: Environmental > Aquatic > Freshwater > Lake | place: USA: Lake Erie, Ohio...
ATCATTTTTCATGTTGTCGATAGTTGATTTTGTATTGCCGCCACCTTGTTCAGCAGAGCCTTTCTTCTCAGCACCATGGCCCGCACCAACTTTCTCTACGTATTCACGTACAGTAGCCATTTGTGGCTCGAATGCATCTTTCATGCCCATGTTGTCAGCGTCCATGTCGCTTGGTCCGCCCATGTTATCCATGTCTGGCTCTTCGTGATCGCCGCCTAGACCTGCTGCTAATTCGTCAAACTTAGACATTAGTTCGTCAAACCCGTCAACTACGTCTTGCTTAGTTGCTGGCTCGTCCATGCCTTCTTCATCTTCGCTATCTTCTTCACCTGCTAGATTACCTAATAGGTTATCTGTTGAATCTGACTCTTCGCCTTCTTCATCGTCGCCTTCGGCTACTTCGAAGTCTTCTTCAACTGCTTCTTGTTGTTTCTTTTTTGCTTCTTCTTCTTCTTCATCGCTCATTTCGGACTCAATTAGTCCTTCGTAAATTTCGCGTGACTGCGCAACAACGTATTCGTGGAATAGTTCTTCCGCTTTATCTTGTTCACCATTAACTAGGTGCTCGAGCATTTGCTCAATAGTGGTTTTATCCGCCATGTTGGTCTCCTTAGGGTATTAATTTGGCTGTCGAGTTATTTACTACTATTATTACAATTCGGTGTTATATAGTAGTTTTTTGATCGTTTTCAGGCTTTTTTAAGATTTATTGCAAATCTTTCTGATAACTCGTTATATGAAATGTTCTTGTAATTATTTAGTCCAGAACTAAATGCAGGGGGGGTCATAAACTTTTTTCCGACCAGTCTGTGGAACTTTACATCTTGAAAATCTCTAACTATCTTTTCAGTTTGAGATACCCAATTACCAAAGAATGTAGGAGGCTCATAGCTTTTCTTGTAATTAAAGGTATCTGCGTAGACGTTATTAAACTTGCCTTGAACTCCTTCAAAGTCAAATCCTAGAATATAGATGTCTTTATGTCCCATTGATGCTGCAAGCCATAGTGCTGTAGGCCCACTGCTCCAGCCTTTATGTGGGTCAAAGAAGTTAATATTTGAAGTTTCTAGAACGCCCTTGTTTGGATTTGTCCAAACATTATTGGTATTATGATATCCAGCAGCAATAATTTCATTGACCATCTTAACATCTACTGCTACTAAATGATCGACTTCTGCTTCTCTGTACACAGCATTGCAGGCAAAAATTGTGCCGTGCGGCTGCAATTCGGCGATATCAACTACAAGTCTGCTGATGCCGTTTCCTAGTACAAATGCGGGTTTATTGGGGTTGTTGTTCTGCGGGTGGCTGGCCATACATCTGTCTAATAAAACCAAGTTCGGATTCTTGCTCTGCTTCGTGTGCTTCGCTTTGCATACGCAACATATTAATTTGCTTGAATGTAAGTCTAATCTTACGGGTATCTTCTTGATCTAAAATAGACACGTCATTACTCGACTCGTAGCGACGATCGATAGTATAGTTGTTGCTCTTGTCGTTAAAGTAGAAAAACTCTAATAATTTCATATCTTGTATTTAGCCAATTTGTATCAAGCCGGTGGAGGGGTTGTTGCGCCACTGTCTGGTAGTGGAGGTTCGCCGCCCTCTGCGCCCGGTTCAGCTGCTGCTGCCATATCTAGAGGAGCTTCTGCTGATTGATCTGCCATGTCTGAACTCATACCGCCCGGTGTAATGCCCATTGAGCGCATATCGCCCGCTGCATCATTACTTGGTGTTAGCTTGCCACCGTTCTCTTCTTTCCACATACGTTCGTTTTCTGTGATCTCTTCTTGCGTTAGCCCTAAGAAACGTTTTAATGCAAAACGCTTACTGATGTAAGGAGCTTCTTGTAGACTAGTAAACGAACTAATACGTGCATTATCCAGCTCGCTTTGACGATACGCAGCAAAGTTTTGCGGTGGATTAAACTTCAATTCAAACAAGCTGTTATCAATATTAATGCCTTGCTTTACAATCCAAAGTTTAAATTCTAAGTCAAATTCTTCAACCATTAAGCTTTGTAGACGTTTGCAATACTCGTTGAATCTTAGCTCTTGAATATATGCAGTACCTACTTTGCCATCGTTAAATGACTGCTGACTATCATCTGCACCTGTTGGTAGATAGCTGCTTGGAATACGCAAGGCGCGGAATAACTTGTTGGTAAAATACTTCAAGTCATCGATTTCGCCTAGGTTAGTGCCGCCGGGCAGTGTATCAACTTTACTACCGCGACCTTCTGCTGTCTGCGGAAAGAAGTAGTCTTCGTTGATGCTTAATGGATTGTAGCTAGCATCGATTGCAGAAGATCCGCCGGTTGAGCTAGGAATACGTCTTTGATGAATTTCGTTTTTTACACGTTCAACAAAGCCCATGGCCATGTGCGCTGGCATATTACCAACGTCAATATAAAAGATACGGCGCTCTGGCGCACGTTGTATACGATAGATAATAATCGCATCTTCTAGTAATTCTTTCTGTTTATATACTTTAAAAACACTTTCTAGCAGGCTGTTGCCAAAAGGATAGTTATTATCAAGACCTTCACTTAAACTAATATGAACAACGTTTTTAGCATCGATGGCAATTTCGTTGGTGCCTGTGGTAAAGCGTGAACCAGTTTGTTGTGGGGCGGCGCCAACCATGCCGCGACCTAAGGCGCCACCGGTGACATAACCGCCACCTCCTGCTGGACTGCTATTATTGTTTGGGTGAATTGATGTTGCTACTAGATCTTTAAAGTTAAAATTAAAGTCCTGGATAACATACTGCTCAGGTGTCTTACCTTCACTTTCATTTACAATAACTTTAGTAACCTTTGCTGGATCAACATAGAACCATTTAAGTGTTTCTGGATCTCGTACAAAAAAGCAATCGCCATACTTAAAGGTATTACGAACAATTCTAAAAACTCTATTTTCAAATTGTTGTATCTTGTTCCACTTCTGTAGACTTTCTTTTAATAGTTTAACTTCAGTTGCTGTTGGTGCACCTTTAAAAAATATTTGAAACGATGTAGTATTCTCTTTATTCTTTTGGCTGCAGAATTCTGCTAGGATATCAAGGGCAGCATTAATCTCACTGTCCATGTCCATGGTGTTGTATTGTTGATAACGCTCAACACGATTTGGCGTACCTGCATATACGTCTGGTAGATAGTTTGAATAGTTAGTACGGGCCGGTCCGGGTTTACCACCGCCGTTACCTAGCGGGCTAAAAGTGCCGCTTGTACCATCAATTTTTACAGGTGTAAAATGCTTTTTCCAGCTCATATATTTTCCAAATTATACGGGTGACGAAAATACGTCACTGCCAAGACCTTGTTGTACTGTAAGTTGTTTATCATTAAGTGAGTGTACGCCTCGATTAATTACGATTAGTTGATCCATCTTAGTATTTAAGCTCGCTAGCAAGGTCTCTGCACTTTCTGGCGGCTTGCCGGGCTTCTGTGATTCATTTTTCTTTTTAATTTCTTCTGCGGCTTTTTCTTTTATTTCAGCTTCTGCTTTGGCTTTATTTTCCATTTCGCGTCTGCTAGCTTCGTTGCCTCCGGTAGCTGGACTTCCGTTTTGATTCTTGTAGGCATAGGCTGCAACTTGTTCCGGGCTCATATTAGTGAAGTCTACTGCACTTGCAGCAGAAGATGTTGGACTTGCTGCTCCGGCGCTATTACTAGTGCCGCCACCGCCACCGCCGCCGCCACCACCACCGCCAAACTTGCTACCGCTCGGCATTTTAAATTCTGGGACATTAAATGCACCCTTAATATCACCATTCGCTAGCTGTTTTCGATCATTTGCACGTTCTACTTCTTTAGCTTTTTTATCATCTTCAATAGCTTTGATATTAGCTGCCCTAACTCGATCGCGTTCTTCTGCTCTTGCATCTCTGTCTTTTTGTTTTGCTTCGAGTTCTTCTTTTTCTGCTTTAATCTGTTCTCTTGCAGCAGTGATACCATCTCCGCCACCAAAGAATTTGGCAATTTTTTCAGCAATACTTAACCATATATCAACATAATCTAAACCAAACGCAATAAATTTATCACGTAGCCATGCCATCTTATCGCCTAGCATTTCCATAATAGAACCAAAGGTCCATCCGTTGTCCCGTAGTGCTTTAAACAGAGCAACTACCACAACGATTGCTGCGGTAATTGGTAAGAATGATGCTGCAACTGCAAGCCCTGTAGCAATATACTGTGCCATGTTTGTTAACAATACAGGTATCATAGATAAGAAAGTAGGAATCAAAGTTGCACCAATGACTGTAGCAACACCTGCTAATACAGGAAGCCAATTATCTACTAAAAAATTTCGAATACTAAGGAATACCGGTAATACATTTTCTTGAATCATTTTACCTAGCCAAGTAAATGCCGGTGTTAGATATTCAATAACTGTCTTCGCAGCAGCTAACAAATTATCAACCAAGTACACAAATGCCGGTATAATTAAATCAGTTATAACTGCCGCTGCAAACATAACAGCAGGTACTAGATATTCTTGAAAAATTGGAATTACATATTTTTGTACTACTTCGATAAGCATGTTCATCATACTCATCATTGAATTTAAAACACCGCTGGCATTAGCTAAAACCATTTGAAAAGTATTGCTAATTTCAGCAAGACTCTGTTTCATTGATTCCATAGCAGCAGCTTGACCGTCAGTAGTTTTTGTAGCATCGTTTTGAGCTTTTGCTCCGTCTACCAATGCATTCTTGCCAATTCCAGCAGCAGCAGTGAACATATTTGTTTGTTTAGCAAAGTCTGCACTATATCTACCAATATCTTTAAATTGAGAATTGGCTGCTTTACCTTCTTCGGCTAAAAGATTGTTTAGTTTGTTTCTTTCTTCTAAGCTAATCTGTTCTCCACGTTGCGTCTTTTGAGCAAAGTCTGCCATCATAGCGGCTGATTTTGGCATCATGGACATGAAACGTTGACTTTCTTCAGTGGTTGCAGAACCAGTGGCCATGATATCTTTAGCAACATCTCGTAACGGTCCGGGCAATCCAGTAACTGTATTTCTGAATGACTCAGCAACTTTATCATCCATGCCAGCCATTGCTGCTTGATACTGCGCATCTGACATTAATTTTTGCTGTGCATCTTCTTGTTGTTTTCTAGTCTCGCCGGTTACTTTTGCCAACAAGTCCATTTCTTTTAGGTACGATTTAGTTCCTTGTACTAATTGAGCGTTTGTCATATTAGTATTCTTACCTCCTTGCATTGCAAGTTTGGTATAGTTTGCTAATCCTTGATTAACGTCTTCTGTAGAATATCCAAGGTTATATAAATCTTTACTTGTTGCTCTTAATGTTTTTGTGATATCAGCAAATCGCTTCCCACCGGCTTCTGTGTTACCACCTAAAAATCTAAGAGCTTCTCCGTTTTTGCTTACCAACGATGCAAAGTCTTTCATCGTCATGCCTGCATTGCTTGCAGCTCCGGCAAATGCATTTATACTTCCACCAAAAGTTGCTCCGCTTTGTGCTGCGCCTTGATATGCCGCTGTTGTATTTTCAACAGCTTTGGCAACTGCTGCAAACACTGTGCCCATAATAGGTATCTTATCAAATACAGCAGCAGCGCCGGAAAGACTGTCACCCATATTAGCAAGTCTATCGATTACTCCAACTACTCCGTTGCTAAAGTTAACGATTGTCTTAGCAGCAGTTCCTAATGATCTTCCAAATTGATTAGCTGCATTGCCGGCAGCACTCATTCCACCGGCGGCTCCCCCTCCAGATCCGCCGCCACCTCCACCACCTCCACCGCCGGCTGTATTCCGCTGAACTCCTGTCATTGCTTTAAGGATTGCTTGAAGTGTGGCTTCAGAAGCAGCGTTTTTCGCTTCTACGTTGCCTACACCAGGAATGTCAATTGTTACAGCCATTATGTTTTTCCAAGAAAAGTGCGCAGATAAATACTCTGCTTATATTATTTATCGGAGATAAAAATGGCAGAAATGCAGAATACAGAAATAAAAGGTACTAACCCGTTAACCCAGTACTTTAGACAACCAAAGATTTGGATCAAACTTCCGTCGGGTGGAAAATTTTATCCCAATAATGCGTTGGATCACAGTGCTAATGACGAATACCCTGTGTTTGCCATGACCGCTAAAGACGAATTATTATTTAAAACACCAGATGCATTACTCAGCGGACAGTCAACAGTTGAAGTTATAAAGAGCTGCATCCCGGCAATTAGAGAACCATGGATGATGCCAAGCATTGATGTTGATGCTGCATTAATTGCTATTAGATTAGCTACCTACGGTGAAAATATGGAAGTAACAGTTACATGTCCTAGCTGTAAAGAAGACAACGATTACACTATGAATCTACGTGTATGGCTTGGACAATTTGATAACTTTGAGTACGACGACAGCGTTGACGTTGATCCGTTAACTATTAAAATTAGACCGTATTCATATAGAGAGATTACCAAGGCAAGTCTTCAAACACTAGAACAACAAAAATTAGTACAAATTGCTACCGACGACACTATTTCAGATGATGAAAAGATTGATAGATTTCAAAAGGGATTTATCAAACTTACCGATCTAACTGTAGATCTTATTGCAGGATGCATTACTAGAATTGAAACTCCAGACGGCATTGTATCTGATTTAAAACAAATTAAAGAGTTTATTGATAATGCGCCTAAAGATATTTTTGATAAAGTGCATAAACATGTTTCTAAAATTAAACATGAAATCGATCTTAAGCCGCAGGATATGAAGTGTGCTCACTGTGAGGCAGAGTTCACAACTCCAATCACAATGGATCAATCAAATTTTTTCGCGGTAAGGTCTTAAGTCTTTCTGAGTCGGAGATCTTACTGTATGCGGACCAATTGGACCGCCAGGCTCAGGATATTAAAAAGGATGTACTAAAAATGTGTTGGTACATGCGAGGAATGTCTTACAACGAAGGCATGCACATGAGTTATGACGAAAGGCAAATCGTTGGAGAGATAATAAAAGATAATCTTGAAACAACTAAGAAAACAGGGTTACCGTTCTTTTAAAGTTCGGTAACTAGTTCTTTAATTAGTACTACTTCTTTACCTTCTAGCTGTTTCCCAGCTAGAATTTTTTTGACTGCAATTTTATATTCTGGTTGAGACATTTTCTCAGAATATGCTTTGCTCAGAGACTGTTGTAAAATTACTTTGTCCGGTGCATACAATGGTGCTGATCTCAAATAATCAGCAAGTACTTTTTTAAATTCTTCAATTTCTTTTGGATTATACTTTGATTTAACTTCACCGGAATCTTTTTCGTCTTGATAAAATGGTTTTAATGCAGGATCAAAATCCTTGGCAAACATTCCGCCAAACTTAGCAGCGCCCTTGAGTGCAGCACCAACGACACCGTTGCCTTGAGATGCTGTCTTAACAGCATCACCGGCCATCTTGGTTATATCGTCTTGCGTCTTATAGGCGTTGGGATTAAATTCGTAGAATTTCACTTTAGGCTGATCCGTTTAAGCATGGTCATTACTTTTGTAGTTGTTGCAGGATCTGCTGCAACTAGAGCAACAAATGCTTGACCACAAGCTGTCATTTGTGTACGATTAAGTTCTTTACCTTGTTTAATTGCAGTAACAGCCTGTGTTAATACTCGAGCATCTACACCCGGTAACAGGCTTGCTAGTTCGTTAACATTCAATGTGCCTTTCACATCGCCTTCTTCGCCGTCTTGTCCAGTAAATCCTGCTTTCAGTCCTGCCATGAAGCCGCCGCCACTACCACCGGCTTGTTGTTGGCCGCCTTGTGCTGCTCCGCCGCTAGCCTGTTGACCACCTGCACCACCGGCTTGTTGCTGCCCTTGTGCTTGTTGGCCACCTGCGCCAATGCCTGCTCTAGCTGCATCCTGTGCTGCTGCTAGAAAAATCTTTGATAGTTGACCTCTGCTCAGTGCTTCTAGTAGTGCATTATACTCTTGTTCTAATGATTCACCATAGCTAGGCTGGACATTGCGTTCCCACTCTGCATCACCTTGTGCTCCTGCCGCTTTCTTTTTCTTTTGTTTAGGAGGTACTGGATTCTGTTGTGGTTCCTGCGGTTTCATTGTAACTGGATTAGATCCCATTTGTGTTTTAACAAACTGGTCTAATGCACTGCTAGTACTGTTTGCACCGTTAGCTGGTTGACCTGCTCTCTTTGCTCTTTTAGCAATTGCCCCTGGAGTTTGACTTGGTCCGGCACCTGCAACTCTACCACCACCCTGTGGACGATTGCCTGCGGGTTGTGTTGGTGCTGCACTGCCGTCCGGTGCAGGTTCAGTTGCTGTTGCATCAGCTGCTGGAGCTGCTTGTTGTCCAACCGTACTACGTGGGTCAGTGGTGCTAGGAACTCCGCCTTGCACTCCCGGAGCAACAGGCGTACCTGGTTTATTTGTCATAGTTGTTGGATCAAACGTACCGCCTGTGCTAATAGTTTGTTTTCCACCAGCTGTTTGATTATTAAAATTAGGTTTTGCTGCTCCTGCTGCTTTATCCGCAGCATCGGATGCATCTCTATCAGCTTGAGTTTTAAATGGCTCTCCAGTATTACCGTCAAATCCAAAACCAGTGCCGCCGGCCTTTGGACTAGCACCCGGTGTTCGTGCTGCTGTCCCTGCATCAGCTGCTGGCTTTTCAGCGCCTGCTTGTGGTTGTTCTGCACCAGAGGCTGCTGGATCTTTTGTTGCATCGGCACCGGCAGCTGGTTTTTTAGCTGCATCACCGGCGGCTGCTGGCTCGTCCATGGTAGGTTCAATACGTTCTGGACTTCCGCCACCGGCTGCATTATCAACTGCACCCTTGGTATCTCCACCAGACTGAGCCATGATAGCTTCTGCACCCTTTGTAGGAATGCCCTTTGACTTTAGAAACTGAATAACATTTTCGGGCTCTGCTTGATCACCTGTTTGCCCTAGGTAGCTCTTAAATTCAGAGTATAACTGATTAGCCATGGTACCAGTTTGTAACTTACCAGCAGCAGTTGAGCTAACCTTAGATAGTGAAGTTAATCCAAAAGTTTTTAACGCACCCATTGGTGCTTCAGTTAAGTTATTTGTATTTTCGTTTTTATTGAATTCGTTAAATTTCATAGCGATGCATTATCCTAATATCGTAGTGTATTTATTAGAACGAAGCGATGCTTCGTCATTCGTATTTGCTTCGCAAACACTCATATTTTTCTTCTTCTTAATAATAGAAGCAGTGTTATGTGCGAAGCACTTTAAATATTATCTAGATTCGTCAGTCACAATTGCCCGTTTGCACGGGCAAAAAAATGTAAAAAACATTATCTGAGTTCTTACAGTCACTAGCGTTATAGCATTACTAAGGCGGTTGTCCGGTACCTCTAGCTACGTTCTTGTCCTTGCGGAAACAACGGCAGTTTATATAATATACGCTAACATAATATATAAACCTGGGATATTTCTTCCCTCATTGGGCTCTATTAAATTATTTTCAAACAGCAAAACCGCGGCAGTTGCGATCTACGTCCTGTAAAGGATAGTTGCTGAGTGCTCTTGGCGGCAAGAGACTTCCGTCCGGGTGTAGTTAAACCCCTTTTCCTAGGCGCCCGATATTAGCTGGCGCTTGCTTTAAACCGCGTTATTTTGCCTAGATTTGTTGAAGTTTGATAATATGCGAACCGTGTACACGTACTTGAATATGACCGTTATAATAGTCATTTGTTTCTAAAACCTTACGTGCAAATTGCTCACGAGCCTCGATGTAGCTGCATTCTGATTTGGATTTACAGTAAAAAAGTATTTCTCTGGTGAAGTTTTCTGCGCCTAGTGCCACAACATCTTTGGTTAGTTCAGGGCTAGAACCGTAATATTCTTGCCAGTCACTGTCAATTTTGCTGCGGATTTTCTTCTTTTTCTTTGTGCCGTTTTTAAGTTTTACTGTTTTATAGGTGGTTTTGCTGAATTTGGCTAATTTTTTGCCTATGTATTTGCGCCCAGAGAAATTATTTGTGATAAGATAGACAAAGCCGATACAATCTTCTGGTAGTTCTGTGATAATTGTATTCTTGTATAGCCATGTCATCACGTAGTTATCTTGGGGGGTCTGCCTAGTATTCCTTTTCTGGCCTCTTTTCTTGCCTTTTGTTTATCTTGTATTTCGTTGCGCCTTGTGCTTGCTTCGTTGCGAATTTCGCTGAGCCAATATCTTGCCTTAATTCCTGCCTCTTTTGATTTCTTATACTCAAACCGATCCTGCCACTTAAAATATTGCTGAAAAGCATAGATCATTTTGTCGTGGCTGTCTGAGCTCATACAATATCTACATCGTTTGCATAGCTAGTGAAGCCGTTTTCTTTGACAACACGTAGCACTTGATTAACACGATTTGTTAAATCGTCTCTATGACTAATTAAGAAAATGTTTTTATCACGTTCACGGGCCATCTTTTTAAGGATAGCAATTGAACTTTCAACTCCGCTAGCATCCATGCCGCTGTCTACTAACTCGTCAATAAACAGTAAATTAATACCTTGATACAAGTTTTCCCAAACATCACGGAAAGAAAAACTTAGACTTAGAATCAAACGATTACGCTCGCCTCTAGATAAGTTATCAAAGTCTAGATCCTGCCCAAGCTGTGTGATCAAAACTGTTAAATCGTTTTGAAATTTAACTTGATGCGGTAATCCGATCCGATCTAGATAGTAAGTTAATCGATTGTTTAAGAAACTTAGATTTTGATCGATGATCTTTTTGCGAATAAATGAATCTTTGTTAGTCAGCAGCTTTAACAAGAACTCTTGATGGTCTTTTAATCTTGTTAAGTTATTAATATTATCCCAATCAATGACCTGTACTGCTGTATTTTTAAGTTCGTCTACTTGATCTTGATAGGGATCTGCTTCTGCGGCTTTTGCCTTAGCGTCTTTTTCTAAATTATCAAGAGTGTTTTTATGATTTAATGCTTGTTCTAAAGTATCGTAGGTAACTTTAGGACAATCTGCTAGTGGCCCTAGTAAAGTTAATGCTTCTTTAAACTCTGCAAGTTCTTGTTCAAAGCCTGCAACTGCTTGACTGCTTTCGTTGCGTTGTGTTTGTTTAGCAGAAACCATTGTTTCGTGCTTCTCGTCATGCACATCTTGTCCACAACTATGGCACTTGTGTTCTGCAAGCAATAAAATTTCTTGATCTAGCTTGTCTAAAACACGTTGTTCTTTATCTAATGTAGTTTGTTGTCTAGCAATCAATGAAGTAATGCTGTCTACATCTTTACGATGCTTGTTCCACTCAATTAATGCACGTTGATCTGCAATCTCTTTATCGATGTCAATGCTTTGCATTGTCTTGATGTCTTTGTTTAGACGTGCAACAGCTTCACTATTAGTCTGCAACCATAGTTTTTGCTTGCGTTCAAGTGAGTCGATGCTAAGTTGAATCTTGTCGTTGCTTACTTTGATTGTTTCAATCTTGGTATTTTCTTGTGAGATAAGATCTTTGTTGATACGGATGCCTTCTTTAAGTGCATCTGCTTTCTCACTAAGGATAGTAATACCTAATAGCTGTTCGATGATAGCACGTTGATCTGCTGCCTTCATAGACAAGAATGGTTCGGTGTATGTGTTCAACGCAAGAATATGTTTGAACATATCATGTGTCATTCCGAATACTTCTTCAATTGCTTTCTGCGTTTCACGTGAATCGCCTTGGCTTTCGTCTTGATCTTGTGCTTTTAATTCTAAACCGTTGATTGTAAACTTCAATAAGTTGGGTTTACGACCGCGTTCAATCTTATAATCGATGCCGTCCTTTTCAAAGCTCATAGTAACTAGCATGGCTTTGCTGTTGATCTTATTAACTAAGTTGTCTTTCTTAATGTTTGTTAATGCATTGCCGTAGATAGCATAGCTAAGACCGTTAATAATAGTAGTCTTACCGGTGCCGTTGCGTGATCCGCTGCCATCTCCGCCTAGGTCTAAGTTCTCACCTAGTACTAAAGTTAAATGTCCTTTGTCAAAACTAACAGCCTGGGTTTGATTACCCACGCTCATAAAGTTCTTAACAGTTAAATTCTTAATTTTGATCATAGGTTATGGTAAATGTCCAGCAATAGGTTCTTGTCAAAGGCATCGGATTCGATGGTTGTTAGTTGATTAACAACAATAGTGTCAACACTTTCAAATGTAATGTCGCCTACAAATGCGTTATCACCTACTTCTTCTTTTTGCGGAATTAACATCAGCTCTCTTAAGCTGAATTGTTTCATAAATGTTTCTTTGATAAAGTTTGCTTCTTCAAAGCTTAGTGGCAAATCAATGTTTACCCTGGCATGCATCTTATCTCGCAGATGCTTTTCTGGTTCGTCGAGTAGCTGACTTAGTTTGAATACTCTAAATACAGGTTGATCCGGCCAAGTCTTGTATTGTGGCTTACCTCCCCACTCTAAGATCATCATACCACGATCGTCGTCGCCTGCATCTGCGTAGTTATGTGGGAAAGCATTGCCCATATAGACAATGTTTCCGCGTTCTTGACGCTTATGGAAGTGTCCAGTAAACACGTATTCTTGATTTACAAAGTGATTACTTTGTAATTGTCCGTGATCGGGCATTTGTACCATGGCATTCATATAGAAACTAGGTAGTTCTAAGTGTCCAAAGATATAACGACTCTTAAGTTTTTCAACATGTTTCCACTCGTCAGCAATCAACCAAGGCATGATAGTTACATCGCCTTCGGTAATTGCTTCGTTGACTAGAACAATGTTTGGAAATAATCGTCCAAACTCTAAACTGTGGATCTCACGTTTGTCTTTGTAAAACATATCGTGATTGCCGGTGATGACATAGACTTTCTCAAAGCTAGCATTGAGTCGTTCTAGATTAGATACTGTATAATTCATAGTACTCACGTCAGTGGTACTACGGTTGTGATGCCAGTCACCTAAGAAGATGCAAGTTTCTGCGCCTTCTGCTTTAGCAGTATCACAAAACCATTTAACAAAGTCTTCGCAATCTTGGTTATGAATTCTACTACCGCTTTTAAGTCCAAAGTGGATATCGGTGAAACAGGCTACTTTTTTAAATAATGACATATTGATCTCCTTTTACATTGTACTACCTTACAACGAGAAGATCAATCCCAATCGCTGCCGTCTACTGACCCTGTGCTAACGCCACCACCGGGCATTCCGGTACCTGAGTTTTGTCTTGTCCAACTCGGATTCATTCCGTTCATTTCTAAAATATCGTCTCTAATGTTTTGATTTCGTTTTTCAATGTTAATGATTCTAACAAACGAATTAGTAACAGCAGCAGTATAGTACGCAAATGGATTATTTGATTTTGACTCATCGAATTGAAGACCAATTTGTGTAAGTTGAAGAATGGCCTGTCCACGCATTTCGTCGTTGTAGGTATACCCGCGGACGTTTCCTCTAGTTGCATATCTTTCACATAACTTAATAAACATGCGAGCTAGATTATTAGTCATCTTGCCGTGTTCTTTGTTAAATTCGCCGAGCTGTACATCACCTTTCCAGTGACTCTTTCCTACACAAACTAGGTTATCATTTTCGTCAAACTTCCAATGCTGGAATGGGGGGAAGTTTACCTTCTCGTGACTGTCTGCCCTAGACTTTACAGTCTTCTTTCGACCCGGTGCAAGGGGAACATGATCAAAGGTCATTACTCTAAACACTACATCTTGCTTGCCGACTTTCTTATAGTCGACTTCAAAGTTTTTCTGCATTGCTTTCTTGTCTGTTAACAACGCCTGCTCGTGCAGTTGTTTGCCTAGTTTAACAGCTTTTGCACGTTTTGCTTCGGCAATAGTTCGGATATTAATTTTACTTAGGTCCGTGACAATCAGGTCATAATTATGATAGTCAGGATTAATAAAGGAGCAATATGTGTTCTTGCTTAAATGGATTTCTTTTAGTAGATCTTTGTTTGTTAAGTACTTAATCTTCGGTATTGTTATTGTCATTAAAAATGTATCCTCAGTTACTTATAATAATAGCACATTTTACTACGAATAAATAGAGTAAACAGGAACTAATATAACCAATTATGGCACTCCCAGTTAATCCTTTATCAAAACTCATTGGCCTAGCCAGCGCCAGTGTTGCTGCGTCTCAAAGTCCCGCTAGCACCGACGGTAGCGCCTATGGTGCAGTTACTTCATCGTTGGGCACAGCTTCACAGAAAGCTGCGTTGGACTCACAGATATCAGCGGCCAGCGGCGGCCTTAACTCTCCGTTAAACGGCGTCACAGGTGGCGGCCGATATAATATTGAAAATTGGACAGGTACACTGTCTATGACTTCGGGACAAAATGCTGCTAACCAAACAGCAGTTGGCGGCATCCGAGGTTCACTAAACAACGGAACCGAATCGGTTGGAACTATTTCTAATTCTGGTGCAAGTGCCACTGATGCTATTGCTGCTCTAACAGGCGGTGGTAGTAATGGTGGTAGTAGTGGTAACGGTGGTGGCGGTAGTAGCGGCGGAATTGGATCCGGGCTTGCAAAGCTAGCAGGTGCATTAGGTGCCGCAGCCGCAGCCGCCGGGCAAATTAACAATTTAATAAGTCTTGCTCGTGGGTTCAATTTACCTAGCGGTGCAGAGTTGTTTAAGACCTTAAACAAAGTAAAGATTACTCCGTCGATTGAAGGCGACTGGCGGGTACGACTAAACTGTGATTTTGACACACTGTTTGGCAAAGGAACTTTTTCTAGATTAACAGACACTGCCGGAATGGTGTTTCCTTTTACACCTAACATGTCTATCAGCAGCAAAGCAAACTATTCTACTATTGATCCAGTACACAGTAACTTTCCCTTTCAAGCATACAAGAATAGTGCAATTGAAGATATTCAAATATCCGGGGATTTTCCATGTGAAAACGAAAAGGATGCAGAATACTATCTTGAAGCGACTATGTTTTTAAGATCTGCTACAAAAATGTTTTATGGTTCTGGAAACTTTGCCGGTAACCCGCCAATCATTTGTCAACTATCTGGATATGGCCCGCAGATACTAAACACTGTGCCTGTGGTCGTTAAGTCTTTCTCAATGGAACTCAAAGACGATGTCAACTATATTAAGGTTACAAAGAATGGTAAATTGAATTGGGTTCCAGTAATATCAACTATCTCAATTACAGTATCTCCAGTTTACAACAGAGAGCGTCTAAGAAAATTCAGCCTGCAAGATTTTGCTGCTGGAAAAGAAATAGGAATCATGTAAGATGGCTACATATAGAAATAATAGTCCTTGGTTCACCACAGCGCAAAATAACTTGTATCTTGAAACACTTAACATCCGTCCGGTGCCTTCAGAACCGGATGATTTTTTGTATGCAATTGAGCAGCAATATAAATTTAGACCAGACTTATTAGCATATGATCTTTACGGTGATTCAAAACTGTGGTGGGTGTTTACACAGCGTAATATGAATATATTAAAGGATCCTATTTTTGATTTTACAGCAGGTACTAGAATTTATTTGCCTAAGAAATCTAACCTTTCACAATTCTTAGGAGTCTAAGTTGCCAATTAGTGTTTACAGCCCCCAGGTAGCTGCACCTGCAACTAAAGTATCGCAGGGTTCTGCAACAGTTACTACTAATGAAAGACCCGCAGCCGCAGCCGCACCTGTGCAACAAAATGCAGACGGTTCTAAATCTGCCCCACCTTCGTCTGGAAATACTAACAATGCTTCATCTAGTAGCGGAGGTGGAGGCAGCGCACAGACTTATTCCCCATCATACATATCTGAATTAGTAGGTAATCCATTAGATAACTTTGCATCATATGCTCCGTTATGGACGCTGGCTGTTTTAACTCCTAAACAATTTAACGATCCAACATCATACAGATCTGATGACGCTAGTTTTGCAGGTAATTCATACTTTGATGCAGCAGGTAATGTTGTTAAGTCTGGCGTTGTTTTCTCTTCGGCGGGAAGATACGATCAGTATAGAGTTAACACTGAATATGGTGCCCCGGAATATTTTGTTAATAACTTTGTTATGAATTCTGTGATTGCTCCAACCGGTAAAACAGGCAACTCAAATGCTATTAAATTCTCATTTGATATTTTTGAACCCTACTCAATGGGTCTGTTATTACAAAGTTTACAGAACGCTGCTATTAAAGCTGGTTATGCCAGCTACCTTGATAATACTCCGTATTTGTTAAGATTGGATTTCGTTGGATATACTGATGACGGCACTCCTTCAAAGATTCAACGATCTAAATTCTTTACCTGCAAGTTGTTATCAGTTAAGTTCGATGTTACAGAATCAGGCAGCAATTATAAAGTTGAAGCTATTCCATATAATCATCAAGCTTTTGGCAAAGTAACAAATACATTATATAAAGACTATACTTTGATCGGCGGAAGCATTCAAGAATTATTAGCCACTGGTGAACAATCACTATCGGCAATTTTAAATAAAGAACAAGAAGATAATGTAGCCAACGCAAAAAATCAAGCTAAGGCTAATGAGTATGTTTTTGTATTTCCTAAAGATGCACACGATTCAATTGGCGTTACTGTTACTGCAACAGCCGGCGACGGCGGTGCAACAAGTAACAAGTTTCAATACAAGCCGATTACTGTAAAAGCTCCACCTGCAGAAACAACAGACTTTGGCAACAACATGATTGGCGATTCTGATATGGGGTTTACCGCAGGCTCGGGCGGAACTTATCCGGCTAGTAAAGAAGCTGACGTCTATGACGAAGACACAGGCAGATTTGATAAATCAAAAGTTCAATTAAATGCTACTAAACGCCAGTTCCAGTTTACTCAAGGGCAAACGATTACACACATTATTACACAATTAATATTAAGTAGTTCTTTTGCTAAAAATGCGTTAACTGAAGCAAAGTTAAAACCGGACGGTACTATTACTTGGTTTAAAATTGATGTTCAAATACAGTTAAAAGAATACGATGTGCTTGCTAAGGATTTTGCTAAAAAAATAATTTATAGAATTGTTCCATATTCTGTTCACTCGAGCGTGTTTCAAAATCCAACAGCAACTCCTGTGGGATATAAACAGTTAGAAAAAAAGATTGCTAAAAGATACGATTACATCTACACAGGACAAAATAATAGTATTATTAAATTTGATCTGCAATTTAATACTTCTTTCTTTGCAGGTGCAAATCCGTCGAGTCCGGAAAAGTCCGGCAATGTTGCTAACCCCGGATCTAGTAGCTCTTCCAAAGAAGAAAACACAAAATATGCAGCAGTTGCTGGATCTGGAGCAGCGGCACAAACTGCACTAACTGGCATGGCACCGGTTAAGAACGACCCAGCACTATTGGACAAACAATATTCAGGCGGTTCTGGAGATTCTACTCCAGAAAAGAAAGTAGCAGAATCATTTCAACGTAGTTTTTTAAACAGCGGCGACATGATTACCTGCGGCATTGAATTAATAGGTGATCCTTACTGGATGGTTGACAGTGGTATTGGCAATTACATTGCTAAGAAAGTAACAGATGCAGTTACAGAAGACGGTACTATGACCTATGATGGTAGTGATGTATACACATATATTACATTTAGAACTCCGTCGGACGTTTTAGAAGGCACTGGATTAATGGGATTTCCTAACCAGGGCAAAGTAAGTGGCTTTAGTGGAATTTATAAAGTACTTTCGTGTGAAAGTAGATTCACAGACGGCAAATTTACACAACAATTAAAACTTGTAAGAATGCCCGGTCAAGCAACAGACTTCAATCTTGAGAAACAACCTGCAGAAAATAGATCTAGTGTATTCCAGGTTGTACCAATCGGTGTAGTAACGAATGTAGATGATACTACTACGCCTGCAAATAATACGGATACCGCAGCATGAGTAATTCAAATACAGACACTAGACCGTCAGCCGCTGTCAGCGGTAAGAAGAATATGGGGCCTGGAATCTATAAGGCCACAGTTGTTGGTCACATGGATCCTAGTTACATGGGTGGTCTTAAAGTTGTTTTGCAAAAAGAGCAAGGCAATGATAAAAACAGAGAAGGTCAGCAGTTTCTTATTAAATGTGCTAGTCCGTTCTATGGGGCCACTGATTTTAATCATCAAGGCGAAAATCTAGCTTCAGAAACAGACGGTGCCACAGGCTTTAACGACACACAAAAATCCTACGGTATGTGGTTTGTTCCGCCTGATATCGGCGGAACAGTTCTTTGCGTATTTGTCAACGGTGACCCTGGCGAAGGGTACTGGATTGCTTGTGTCCCAGACAAATTTGCTAACCACATGATTCCTGCTATTGGCGGAAGTTTAGATTTAGATATTAGTGCCGACGACAAAAAGAAATACAGTACCGATATGCCCTTACCCGTTGGAGAGATCAACAGGCTTGTCAACGATTTAACAAAAAATGAAAGTATTGGCACTATTAAAAAGCCGGTGCACCCTATTGCTGATAGATTTTTAGAGCAGGGGTTGTTAGAAGATGACTGCCGCGGAACTAGCCCATCTAATGTAAGACGCAGTTTGCCTAATATGTTGTTTGGTATTAGCACTCCTGGTCCGTTAGATCAAGAAGGTAAAAAGAAAAACATTGGCAGTTCGGATAAACCACAGCCAGTAAGTCGATTGGGTGGCACACAGATTGTCATGGATGACGGTGACGATCAGTATCAACGTAAAAAACCCGCCAGCGAGGGTGGTGTAGAATATGCAGATACACTGGCAAAAGAAAAAGGCCAGCCTAATATTCCTTATAGTGAATATTTCCGTATTAGAACTCGTACTGGTCATCAGCTATTAATGCACAACAGTGAGGATTTAATTTACATTGGCAATGCCAAAGGTACTACCTGGATTGAACTAACTGCCAACGGTAAAATTGATATATTTGCAGAAGATAGTATTAGTATTCATACTCGAAATGATATTAACTTTCGTGCAGATCGTGACGTGAACATTGAAGCAGGTCGCAACATTAATATGCGAGCCGAGTCTGGTAGATTCCAGTTAGATGTGTTTACGGACTACAATATAACAGTTGGACAAAACGGTAAAATTACCGTAGGCAAAGAATACGAAACAGTAGTAGGCGGGAGCACTAAACTTACCACTACAAATAATTATGACGTTAACACCGGTAAATCAAATGCGTTTACAGCAGGGTCAAACACTGACATACTAAGCTCAGGATACCATACAGAACAAGCCGCCCGTATTGATATGAACGGTCCAAAAGCTAAAGCAGCCGTAGCGGCCAAGCCTATTAATCCTTTGATACTAAGAGAAAACTTTATCACAGACACAACATTGGGCTGGGAAAAGAAATATCAAGACACAAAAACATTGTCAAGCATTATGCGTAGAGTACCTATGCACGAACCTTGGCTAGGGCACGAAAACTTTGCTCCTAATATTTGGACCAAAGAAAATACGGATAGGGAAAAAGAATAATTATGGCTAATAAACTTTACAGTCAAAAACGAGTAGCAGTTAATAAAGCTACGACAGGAGATGCTAACTCGGGCTTCTTTACCTATAAAGGATTCAGTAGTCAACAAACTAAAAAGAAGTTTAAGCTCTACGATATTGAGTTAGTTAAGCAAGACTTGATCAATCATTTTCATATCCGTAAAGGCGAGAAATTAGAAAATCCAGACTTTGGTACAGTTATTTGGGATATGTTATTTGAACAAATGACTGAAGAAAACAAACGCATTATTACCAAAGATGTTGAAGACGTTATTAACTCTGATCCGAGAATTTCTATCAACGGTGTAACAATCGACTCGACTGATCAAGGAATCCGCATCGAAGTGGACTGCGTATATATGCCCTTTAACATCAACGAGCGTATGAGCTTTAACTTTGACAAGACAAATAACATTATTAGATAAAACAGCACTTAATTTTGTCTGGTAAATATGTAATAGGGATAGCAAAATGACTACAACTGCAAGACAAAATAACTTAATTTTAGCAGAAGATTGGACTAAAATTTATCAGACATTTAGAAGTGCTGACTTCAAATCGTACGATTTTGAAAATCTGCGCAGAGTAATGATCACGTATCTTCGTGAGAATTATCCAGAGGATTTCAACGACTATATTGAAAGTTCTGAATATCTTGCGCTAATTGATGTTATCGCATTCCTTGGACAAAGTCTATCGTTCCGCATTGACCTGGCTTCTAGAGAAAACTTTATTGACCTAGCTGACAGAAAAGAGTCAGTGTTGCGTCTAGCCCAGATGTTATCCTATAATGCTAAACGTAATAAACCATCAAGCGGATTATTAAAGTTTGACACTATTTCAACTACTGAAACTATCAAAGATAGCAACGGTAAAAATCTTTCTAAGCAAACAATTATTTGGAATGACCCTACTAATTCTAATTGGTATGAGCAGTTCGTTCTAATCTTAAATTCAGCTATGGCATCAAACTTAGAGTTTGGTAGAAGCCAAGGCGAAGCAGTAGTTGACGGCATTAAAACACAACAGTATGTGTTCAATACCTACAGCACTGATGTTCCTGTATTTGCATTCTCCAAAGCTGTAGCAGCAAGAAATACAGTTTTTGAATTAGTCAGCACATTGGTTAATACTACCACTTCTACAATTGAAGAAGAAGCTCCAACACCAGGAACACAAATTGGATTTGTGTTTAAGACAGACGGCAAAGGATCAGCTAGTGCCAACACTGGTTTTTACATGATGTTTAAACAGGGCAGTTTAGAACTAGCTGACTTTGCAATTGCACAGCCAACTACTAATGAAAAAGTTTCAATTGAAAATCCTAACATCAATAATGATGACGTATGGTTATTTTCTCTAGGCTCAACAGGAATCCAAGGAGAACAATGGACTCCTGTTTCGAGTTTATCCGGCAACAATATATTGTATAACAGTATAAACAAAAATATTAGAAACATCTACAGCGTTATTACTAAGCCAGATGATAAAATTGATTTACAGTTCTCAGACGGTATCTACGGTAATTTGCCACAAGGCAGCTTTAGAGCTTATTACAGAGTTTCAAACGGTTTATCATATTCTATTGCTCCAACAGAAATGCGCGGCATTAATATCGATATTCCGTATGTTAATAAACAAGGCAGTGCTCATACTTTAACAATTAGCATGGGGTTGAAATATACCGTATCTAATTCAGCAGCAACTGAAGACATTGAAAGCATTAGAACAAAAGCACCGGCAATTTATTACACACAAAATAGAATGATTACTGCGGAGGATTACAATCTTGCTCCGCTAAATGCATCACAGGAAATTTTAAAAGTCAAAGCAATTAACAGAACTGCCAGCGGCATTAGTCGTAATTTTGATATTATTGATGCCACTGGAAAATATTCTACTGTTAACGTATTTGCTGACGATGGTCTAATTTATAAAAATGAAATTGAAAAATTAGTATCTTTTAAATTTACAAATAGATCACAGTTAATAAACTTTGTTAGAAATATTGTGGAAGACGAAATTTCTAATACCGGAATTTATAATTTTTATCTAACTAAGTTTGATAAGATTACTATTGCCGATAATGCCACGGCATGGCTCCAGGTCACAAAAGATATCGGTATATCAACAGGATATTTTCAAAATAGCAATGATTCGGCAAAAATTAGAGTTAGCAATTATACATCTACAAATATGCGATTTGTTGAAACTGGGTCGTTAGTTAAGTTTGTACCTCCAGTCGGTAAGGCTTTTAAGAGAGGAAAACTAGTAACTGCTGACAGCACAGATGCCGCACAAACTGATAGACTATGGGCAAAGATAGTAAGCGTAGTAGGCGATGGAACAAATGCAAATAGAGGTGCGCTAGCCAGCGGACTTGGTCCTATAACATTTGATGAAGAAATTCCCACTGGTGCAATTGCAAAAAGAATAGTTCCAAAATTTTTAACAGACTTTGATTCTGCATTAGAATCTGAAATTGTTAATCTAATGTTTAATTTAACTACCTTTGGGCTACGATATAATATCGAAACTCGATCATGGAAAATTATTACTTCATCTAATTTAAACATAAGCAGTCCATATTTCAATCCTGCAACTAGTGGAGATGTATCCGGCACTAATGCAGATAATTCTTGGTTGTTGTCGTTTGTTTATACTGGTGTACAATACAATGTTACAGTTAGAGAATTGGATTACGTTTTTGAAAGTGAACAACAAAATAGATTCTATTTTGATAATCAAGAAAAAATATATGATTCAAAGACAGGATCAGTTGTTAAAGATCAAGTTAATATCTTAGGCATTAACGCAGACTATACTTTATTAAGTCCTCTTAAGAACGATGTTAAATTTGAAATTAGCGATGGTGTTCGATACACCGACGGATATCAAAGTACAAGTTCAGTCAAGCTAGGATTCTTCGATGCAGACGATGATGGTATCATTGATAACCCGGAGGCATTTGAGTTAGTTGCCGGCGGAGATCAAAATTTAAAATATCTATTTTTCCGCCGCACAATAGATGAATACGGTGCAGAGATTTACAAATATATTGACAATACTAACGGTAGTATTTTAATTAGAAATAAAACAACAGATGTAGATATTAATGATGCAGAATTTACTGTAGGAACACTTGTTTATTTTTATGACATTGACGAAGATGTAGTAAAGAAAGTATCGTTGACATCGAATGGAAGTAAAATTTTTGAAATTGATAGTTCTTACAGAGCCAATATAGGTAGAGACAAAATCAAATTCCAATACATACATCATGCAGGAGTTGATAGACGAATCGATCCAAGTGTTAGTAACATCATGGATGTTTACCTATTAACTCGTTCTTATGAAACTGCTTATGTTAACTGGTTAAGAAACCAAGGATCGAAACCAGTTGCTCCAAATAGCAACGAGTTAAAAACACAGTTTGGCTCAAATCTTAGTGCAATTAAATCAGTAAGTGATGAAGTAATTTATCATCCTGTGCAATTTAAACCTTTGTTTGGTGCAAAAGCTGATGTTCAGTTTAGAGCACAATTTAAAGTTGTTAAAAATCCAAATAAAACAATCAGTGACAACGATTTAAAAGTTCGAATAGTAAGTGCTATTAACGAATTTTTTGCAGTTGACGGTTGGGACTTTGGCGACAAGTTTTATTTTAGTGAATTAGCAACGTATGTTATTAACACCGTTTCGCCAGATGTAAGCAATTTTGTAATTGTTCCAAGGCAATCTACTCAAGAGTTTGGTAGCTTATTTGAGATTCAATCAAGACAAGATGAAATTTTTACCAACGCTGCAACAGTAGACGACATAGTAATAGTGACTGGAATTACTGCTTCTGAAATCAATCTAGCAGTAAATTCTGTAATCAGTAACACGAGCCAATAAAATGACAGATAAAGTTTTTAACCAAAGCGGATTACCAATTAGAAGAACGGTAGATTTTCTACCTTCTGTTTTTAAAACAGAAACAAACAGTAAGTTTTTAGGGGGTGTATTAGACCCTCTAGTGCAACCTGGCGTATTAGAAAAACTATCTGGATTTATCGGAAAGAAATACGGTAAAACATTTAACGGCAAAGATGTTTACATTGATTCTGATGATACATTAAGAAGTCGTTATCAATTAGAGCCGGGTGTAATTGTTACAAATAAAAAGAAAACAATCACTAATTTCTACGATTACTTAGATTTTAAAAATCAATTAAACTTTTTTGCTAATGATATTCAGCGGGATGATTTAATTACCAAGGATGAATGTTATAGCTGGGCTCCTCCAATTGATTGGGATAAGTTTGTTAATTTTAGAGAATACTATTGGCAACCAAGTGGACCACCGTCTGTCGCAGTATTAGGGCAATCTCAAAAGATCGAATCAACGTTTAGAGTTAGAGCAGTTGAAAACGGTGATTTACCAACCTGGTTATTCTATCCAGACGGGCTAACCTATAATCCAACGATTATTCTATACAGAGGTCAAACCTACAATTTTGAAGTTAATTCCCCTAGAAATAAATTTTCTATTAGACGTACTGGATCTATTGATCTAGTTCAGGGGCAATTCAACCCGTTGATGTTTTATACAGCCGGTGAAGTAGTTGCCTACAATAATAAATTGTGGAAGGCAAAAGTTGACATTCAAGGTGACGGCAGTTCAATCAATGAATTTTCACAAGACTGGGAAGCCACTGACCTAACCGATGTTAATACCTATAATACTGGAGTTACCAACAACGGTATCGAAGTGGGGACTTTAACATTTACAGTTCCCAACGATGCTCCGGACAGCCTATTTTATATCAGTGAACAAGAACCCCTGCGAACCGGGCAATTCATTATCAAAGATATTTTAGAAAATACCTTTATTGACATTGAAAAAGAAATACTACAAAAGAAAACATACACTAGTAGTAACGGTGTTAAGTTTACCAATGGCATGGTTATCGGTTTTGCCGGTAAGACAAGTCCTACAAAATATGCAACCGGTAGATGGTTAATTGAAGGCGTTGGCTCTAGCATTACTCTAATTGAGTTTGACAGATTAACTCCGCCAGTCTTAGATAATACAAATACAGAAGTATTATTTGATAACGAAGGATTTGATACATTACCATATGACGAAGCAACATCATTTCCCGGCGTAAAAGACTATATTATTTCTAATCGTGCTAGCATTGACGGAAATCCGTGGAGTAGAAATAATAGATGGTTTCATAAAAGTGTTTTAGAATATTCTCACAGCCTTAATAATTCTAGTTTAGATGCAGATGAAAGTCTACGTGCAAAACGTCCCATCATCGAATATGCACCTAATGTTCAATTATTCGACCATTGTGCAATTGCTAAAGTAGCAGTTGATTTTATAGATAACTTTACTAAAGATGTTTTTAGCACCATTGAAGGTAAGTCGGGTTATAGCATAGACGGGGAACGCCTATTCCAGGGCGCAAGAGTACTAGTCACAGCAGATACAGACAATTTAGTAAAAAATAAAATTTATAGAGTTAATTTTATTGCTACTCAGTATAGCGGAAATACCGGAACACAAATTAGTTTAGTTGAAGATACTGATGCTATTAGTCAAGCAGGCGATGGAGTGTTAGTATTAAAAGGTGCAACCTATCGCGGTAAGATGTTCCACTTTAATGGCACCACTTGGAAAATTAGTCAATCAAAGACCACGGTTAATCAACCAATATTATTTGATGTATATGACACCGATGAAAACTCATTCGGTGATACATTGACATATCCAGTGAGCACATTTACAGGTACAACGATACTTGGTTATAAGATAGGCAATGGAGTAGTAGATAAAGAACTAGGTATCTCATTGAGCTACCTAAACATTGATAACATCGGTGATGTATTGTTTACTGCTAATTGGGATACTGATACATTTGCGTATCAGCAGCCATCTATTGCAACGAAAAAAATCAATACTGGTTTTTTAAAAATCAATGCAGCTAATCGATCGTCCTCATACACTAACACTTGGGAAATTACAGCATCTGACTATCTACAACCAGTTGTGGATAGTATTTTAATAACCAAGGCTACTAATATTGTTGCATTTGACAGTGTGTATTGGAATCAAGCATCTAAAGAAAAAATTGTGTTTTATAAAAATGGTCTGTTGTTTAACAAACCTTTTACAAGACAAGGGCTACGTAAAGAGCAATTCGTCTTTGAGAAAAACTTTGCAGTTGATGATGTAATTTCTATTAAGGTATACTCCGATGCTGAGGCGGATCAGGGGTTTTACGAAATACCCACAGGATTGGAAAAGAATCCTCTTAATCAAGATTTAGTAGAAATTACCTACGGACAAGTGCTTGATCATCTAGGAACAATGGTTGAACTTGATACCGCATTTACTGGAGTATTTCCCGGATCGAGCAATATTAGGGACATCACTGGTTTCCAAAAATACGGTCGCCGCCTAGTTAAACATGAAGGCGTATTACCGTTATCGTTAATGCTAATCTGCGATAAAGATGTAAACGTAATCAAGTCTATTAATTACTCTGCATTATCGTATCAACAGTTTAAAAACAATTTCTTAACATTGGCAACAACGTTAGAATATGATCAAAATCCTATAAATTTTGTTGATGCTATTCTTAACGAAATGTCTAAAATTAAGAACATCGACAATGCATTTTCTGACTCAGACATGATCGGCGCAGGATCGCATAAAAATTTAATATACAAAGTCGAAGATCAAGTAAAGACATTTGCACTAACAACAAAATTTGATTTAAATTCATTATCTAGAATAGCAGTGTATGTTTATAAAAATCAAACACAGTTATTACACGGTACCGATTACACATTTAATAAAACATTCGGATATCTAAATTTATTAATAGACGTGGCCGACGGCGATGTTATTGAGATTAGAGAATACAATTCTACATCTTACGCTTTTATTCCGTCTACCCCAACCAAGCTTGGGTTGTATAAAAAATATACTCCGACTATGTTTATTGACGACACCTACATTACTCCAACACAGGTAATACAAGGTCATGATGGCAGCATTGTAGTTGCTTATGACGATTATCGTGACGAGTTGTTAATGGAATTAGAAAAGCGCATTTATAATAATATTAAAGCTGAGTATGACCCTGCAAAGTTTGATATTGATGCTATCCTTGGTGGTTATTACGGTACAGGTGTTTATACAAAAGCACAACTAGATAAAATTCTAGAACCACAATTTCTTTCGTGGATCACTAATAGTAATGTTGACTATGTAGAGAACAGTTATTTAGACACTGAAAATAGTTTCACTTACACCTATAGTGATATGACCGATTTCACTCAAGAACGAAACTTATTAGGCTGGTGGAGAGGCATTTACTTATGGTTCTATGACACTGATAGACCGCACACCAGTCCATGGGAAATGCTAGGGTTTAGCCAACGACCAACGTGGTGGGAAAGTGAATACGGTCCTGCTCCATATACTCGGGGCAACACATTACTATGGGAAGACCTACGTGATGGCATTATACGTCAAGGTACTCGTGCTGGAACTTACAATCGATATGCAAGACCATCGCTATTATCACATTTGCCAGTAGATGATCAAGGACGACTAATTTCTCCCTTGCAGTCTAATCTAGCACAAAACTTTAGTTTAATTAATGCAACTGGTAATTTTAAATTTGGTGACGTTGGACCTGCAGAAGCAGCTTGGAGAAAGAGCCCAAGTTATCCGTTTGCAATTGTAACAGCATTATCGTTAATGAAACCTTTTGAGTTTATTCCAAAAGCCATTGACGTGTCGAGAATTAAGAAAAATAAAATTAATCAAACAGTTCATACAGATACAAATGTATTTTTAAGTATTGATGCAATTCAATTACCGGTTCCATTGGTAACACAAACTTCTGGATTATTAAATTATATTGCTGATTTCTTAAAAGGAAAAGATCAATCGTTGTCTATCCTTACTGATAAAGTTAAAAATATTGATGTTAGATTATCTAATAAAATAGGAGGATTTGTTGATCAAGCTCAGCAAAGGTATCTCCTAGACAGCAAAAATCCTAAATCAAAATCTAGCAGTGTGTTTATTCCGCAAGAAGATTACGACATTATTTTTAACATAGGAACACCGTTTTTAACAATTAATTATAGCGGTGTAATTGTTGAAAAAGTTAATACAGGTTGGAAACTTTCTGGTTATGATAATAAAAATCCGTTCTTTAATTATTATCAAGCATTAGAATCAAAATCTGATCCTTTAGTTTCTGTAGGCGGAGTTACTGATACATTTTTAGTATGGACTGCATCACAATACTACGCAGTAGGCGAAGTTGTAAAGAACGGTGACAAATACTATCGTGTTGTTAAAGGTCATACAAGTGGTAACACATTTGATGATACTCAATTTAAACAACTAGCTCGACTTGATCAAGTTGGCGCAGTTGAAGTAAACAAGCGTCAGTATTTTAACAAAACTGAAACTAAAAAGATTGCCTATAGTACAGTATTACCGACGTTGCAATCTGTTGCAGATTTTCTATACGGATACGAGCAATATCTATTATCTCTAGGAATTGTGTTTGATGAATACAATTACACCACACAGTCAGTTAATGACTGGAGCACTTCAATTAAGGAATTCTTATTCTGGAGTAAACACAATTGGGCCGAAGGTCAATTAATTACTCTAAGTCCAGCGGCATATAAATTTGATATTAGATTCCTTATGGGATCAGTTGACAATTTGCTTGACAGTTTCTACGAATATACAATTTTTAAGAAAGACGGAAATATCTTATTACCGGCATTTATTAATGTAAACAGAGATTATCAAACATTTTCTATTAGTGTAACTGATACCACAGATGGCATTTACTTTGTTAATTTAAATTTTGTACTTAAAGAGCACGTTGTTGTGTTTAAGGATAAAACTGTGTTTAACGATGTGTTATATGATAAAACATCGGGCTATAGACAAGATAGAGTTAAAGTTATTGGCTATAGAACCACAGATTGGGACGGTGACTATACTAGTCCGGGATTCTTGTTTGACAATGTAAACATCCAGGAATGGCAACCGTTTATAGACTATGGCCTAGGTGACATTGTAAGTTATAGAGAATTTAATTGGACAAGTCAAGCTAAACAAACCGGTACTGAAGAATTTGATGATACTAAATGGACAAAACTTGACAGTCATCCCACTAAAGGCTTAGTAGCAAACTTTGATTATCGAATTAATCAATTCGAAGATTATTACGACTTAGATGCAGACGGATTAAGTTCTAGTCATAGAGACTTGGCTAGACACGCTGTAGGCTATCAGCAGCGTGACTACTTGAACAACCTGAGCCAAGACCCAGTATCACAATTTAAAATCTATCAAGGATTTATTAGAGAAAAAGGGACAGCAAATGCAATCACAAAAATATTTGATAAGCTTAGCCGAACAGACTCTGATAGTATTAGTCTAAAAGAAGAATGGGCGTTTAGAGTAGGAGATTTTGGTGGAACAGATCAATTCACTGAATTTGAATTTTTGCTTGACAAAGGCAAATTTAAACTAACTCCGCAGCCGATTATTATCAGCGAATACCCAACAAATGCAGTTGATACAAGTGATTTATATTATAGAATTCCGTTAACTGATTTTACAATTAAATCAGTTGGTGCAACTAGTGCGGTATTACCAATGGCACATTACGATGTACCGAATAGAAATGCTGGCTATGTAAAAATTGATCAAGCTGATGCAATTGTTAAAACCATAGACGATATTACATCGTTATCAGTGACTGACATTAGTTATGGAAGTCATGTATGGATTACTTTTGACCCGTTGAAACAATGGAACGTTCTAAGATATACTAGATCTAACATGTTTGTTCAAAGTGTTATTAGGGATAATACTACAAAGATTATTACAGTTACTTGTAATATGCGCCATGGGTTTAATGTAGGTGATGTTATTAGCATAAGTGGAATTGTTAATCTATCTGGTTTCTTCAAGATATTAACAGTTGATGGTTATGATTTTGGAATTAAAACTTCAGTAACTGACGAGCCTATTTTAGAAGATAGTTATCTTGCAGCCGTTGGTTATTTTGAGCCTGCAAGATTTAATGATGCTAGATCAATCAGTCCGACTGAATTTGCAAAATTAAAAGTTGGAAATCGATTATTTCTTGATGTTGACGAAAATGATCGTTGGGAAGTATTGGAGAAAATTAATTCGATTTACTCAAGTAACTTGATTGACGAATACGGATTCACACAACCAGTTAATGCCGGAGTTGCAGTACTTCAATTAATAATTAGAAATCAAACTATCGTATCAATCCCTGGATCGAATGCGGTTGTTGCATATACCGATACCTTTGATGGCAAATTACGCAGCTTTCAGACCTTAACAGCACCGGACTTTCTTGAAACTAGATTGTTAGGTAAATTTGGTTATGTATTAAATGCAACACCTGATGAGAAATGGCTATTCGTTGGTTCTCCGTTAGTTAGTGGTGTTGGTTCTAGATTCCAAGGAGATTTCTCTACAACTGCATTTTATAATCAAAATGACATTGTAATATTTGCAGGGAAATTATGGAGAGCATTGCGTAATGTTAATGGCGACGGTAGTTCTATTAACGTTTACACTCAAGATTGGGAAATTGCTACAAATATTCTTGCAGACACATATAATAGCACCTATGTTAATACCAAGTACTATAGAAAAGGTTCAATAGTACAATACGGATCTTTGTCTTATATTGCATTGCAAAATACAACCGGTCGTTTACCGATTGATACTGCTTATTGGGCAATAACTACAGCAGGTAATGCGGGCTATATTAAACAAGGGGTTGTAACAGTATATCAGTGGAAAAATGAACAGTGGACTGAAAAAGAAACATTTGTAAGTCCAAGACCACAACCAGAAGAAAAGTTTGGATTTAGTATTTCTTCAGCTGTATTGGCTGACGGCTCTTATCAATTGGCAGTTTCTGCACCAGGAGCAACCAACAACACAGGTGCAGTATATCTGTACAAGCTAAACAGTACTGATCCATTGTTGCCAGAGTGGGAATTGATTGAAGACAGTACTTACCTTGGTATCTACGATCAAACGAGATTTTATCCAGCTGGGTCAATTGTTTGGTACGGAAATAAATTATGGAAGGCATTAGCTGACAACAACGGCGACGGCAGTTCGATCACAGTTAACTCTGCTGATTGGATTGAGATGTCAGACACTATAACGCAAAGTTCGTTGCCAACAAGTGCAGCAATTATAGAAGACGGACCAATCACAGAAGTTGGTATTTTAAACGGTACCACATTTAGACTTCCGGAAATTGTTAAAGCAGGAGACGAGTTTGGACATTCGATATCTCTAAGTACTGACGGACTTACTCTTGTAGTCGGATCTCCGTATGGCGATGAAAAATCGATCACAAACTATAAAGGCGTTTGGGTATCATACCAACTATATACCAGCGGCGATGTTGTAAGATACAACACTGAATATTATAGAGTAACTGCTTCTACCAGCATCAACGATATTCCGGCAACTTTAGTTAATTGGACATTTATTAATTTTGCTGACTCTGATAGTGCAAGTAAAAAGTTTGGTAAGCTGTTTGTCTACAAACGTAATTCGATCGGAGTGTATCAGCTATTTCAAACAGTAAGTAATTCTACTATTCCGTCAATTACTGATATCGGCCTAGAAGTACTAGAAGCAGGCGATCGATTTGGCGCTTCAGTTGATACTAACAAAGATGGTACAGTTATCATTGCTTCTGCACCATTTGGCAATATTAATTTTGCCGACAACGGTTATGCTTATGTTTTAAAATACTCATCTACTGAAAACAAATACAAGCTTACTAATAAATTTTCCGGTATCGAATCTTCTAACTTTGAATTGTTTGGAACCCAAGTTAAAGTAACCGACGATGCAGACAAAATTGTTATTTCTGCACAAAATTCTATAACAAAACTTAAAGTTAAGTTTGATAATAATTCTACAACATTTGATAAAAAGACAACTGGCTTCTTTAAAGAGCAAGGTAGTACCGGTAGAGTTTATGTATATGAACAACAATTCACAGAATACTTCCTTGCTGAAGAATTAGATGCTACATTTATTGCAGATGAATCTTTTGGTTCTTCTTTAGATGTTAAGAACAATACTATTGTTGTTGGATCGCCTACTTATAAAGTTGGCGGTTTGCCGTTTGGACAAGTTAGAAAATTTAAAAAGCAACAAGGTGAGTTAACATGGAATACAATTGGCGCACAACCGTTACAGGTTAATATTGGTTTACTAAAAAGTATTGGAATCTATGATACTGATAAAAACGAGCTAATCAGCGATATTGATATTGTTGATCACTACAAATACAAGTTTTTAGGAATTGTTGAACAAGAACTTGATTTTAAAGTTCCTTATGATCCTGCAATTTACTCGTTCGGTACTGACGAAGGTGTGACGGTTGACACTGGCCAAACTTGGTACGAAAAAAATGTTGGCAAAGTCTGGATTAACATGAAAAATGTTAAATGGATAAACTACGAGCAAGGAGACATTGCTTATAGAGCCGGGCATTGGAACGAACTTGCTAAAGGAGCAACCGTTGATGTTTTTGAATGGGTTGAAACTTTAATTGTACCTAGCGAATGGTCTACAATTGCCGATACTACTGAGGGACTTTCACTTGGTATCTCCGGACAGCCGTTGTATCCTAACGATACTTCTTATAATACAAAGATAATATACGATGAAGCAACAGGTACTGTTGCAAAGAGACTGTACTATTATTGGGTTAAAAATTCTGCAAATATTCCAGATGTTCCGGACAGAAAATTATCGACCGCTGCGGTTGCATTATACATTACTAATCCAACTACTGCGGGTATTCCGTTTGTAGCAATGATTGATGAAAACAAATTCCTTGCATACAATTTTGAAAAATATCTACCAAGCACACCTGGTACATTTAACTTTAAATTTTATAAAAATGACAGTCGAATTAATCTAGTCCATCACGAGTACCACTTATTAACTGAAGGTGTTGCAGGTAGTGTACCTACAACTAATCTTGAGAATAAGTGGATTGATAGTTTAATTGGCTACGATGTGATTGGCAATACTGTTCCTGATCCTGCGTTATCACCAAAGCAAAGATATGGCACCGGCTATCGTCCAAGACAGAGCATGTTTGTTAACAGACAAACAGCACTAAAAGTATTCATTGATGAAGTAAATTCAATTTTAGAAACTGATTCATTCGCTGATATTATTGATTTTACAACGTTGAATTCAATTGACGAGATACCTAATTCTAAATTAAATCTATATGATATTACATTAGATACATATGCAGACCTAATTACTGTTAACATTGCAAGGATTAAACCTGCACTAATTAAAGGAAATTTAGTTGACGGCAAATTAACATCGATTGATATTATTGATGCTGGATTTGGTTATCGTGTTGCACCCCCAGTAGTTATTACTGGAACTGGAACTGGAGCATCTGTTACATTAACAATTGATAATTCGGGACGTGTTTCTGGATATAAAATCAATAATGCTGGTAAAAAA
>Ga0315899_10000996_pt1 | contig 33038 bp, 28 predicted proteins | sample LakEriMetagenome_2_FD_203518 | JGI IMG/M metagenome (GOLD analysis project Ga0315899, IMG submission 203518) | Freshwater fungal communities from buoy surface, Lake Erie, Ohio, United States - Buoy 4 MA112 | ecosystem: Environmental > Aquatic > Freshwater > Lake | place: USA: Lake Erie, Ohio...
ATAACCATGATCGCCTGGCCCTAAACCATCGCCATGGCCAATCAAGATTTTTTTATTTTGTAATTCAAATGCTGTGGGTTCATGATAAACGTTGATGTTCATTTCTTTTTGGAAATAATTCTTCATCCACATGTCGTGATTGCCTGTGAAAAAATGGACAGGAACGCCACTATCTGCTATGGAAGCCAGTTTGCCGAGAATTCTTACAAAACCTTTGGGCACAACTTTTCGGTATTCAAACCAAAAATCGAAGAGGTCGCCCAGTATGAAAATTTCAGCAGCGTCTTTGGAGATTTCATCCAGGAAAGACACAATCTTTTTTTCCCTTTGCATGCTTGTGGCAGCATTAGGAGCACCGAGGTGAAAATCGGAAAGGAAATATATGCGGCCTTGTTTTGGCATCATGCTATTCGGCTTGTTGGTCTTCGAGTAAAAAACAAAAAACTTCTTTGGGGCCATGCACGCCTGTCACCAATGTCTTTTCAATGTCGGCTGTTCTGCTGGGCCCGGTTGCAAACGTGATGAGAGATGGCATGGCGCTGCTATATTTACTTTTCAACAGATCCAATGCGGTTTTCACCTCGTCTACCAATTGACTGGTGAAGGCTACACAGATATGTACAGGTGCGTAAACACTTGTGGTGCGTCCACTTTCTTGTGCCGAACTCATGACGATGGTGCCGGTTCTTGCCACCAAAAACTCACATCCAGTAATGGATACGTCACAGTTTTCAAGATCCTGAGTTGGTTTCAAATTTACCCAATGGATCATCGGAATCAAATGTGTTTCACGACAATAAATGTTGCTCCAGTTTCTTGCATGCACAAGCGTACTAAAATGCTCGAGCATTTCGTCGTTGGAGTTGCAGTATACAAATTTGCCTTGGAGTTTGGCAAAGGCTTCCCCGAATTGCACAGCCCAATCCTCGTTTTGAGGCACAAAAAAACCATCAGCATTTTCTGTTTGCGGAAAAGGCAAAGGCACCGGTTGGTTCAGTGCCTGCCTGATTTTTTTCAGTATGTTTTCCTTGGCTTGAGAGATGGCCATCGGTTTCAGTTATGATTGAGGTGCTGATGACGCTTCATCGCCTGAAGCATTTTGTTCCTCAGGTTTGTCTGTAACTACCACTTCAATATCCACTATCTTTTTTTCTTCGAATGGTCTTTTTCCAATCAGCGCTTCAAGATCGCTTTTGAAGAGCACCTCTTTTACCAGCAGTTCTTTAGCCAATTTTTCCACTTCGGCTTTCTTTTCTGTGAGCAGCTGTTTGGTTTTGCTGTAGGCGTTGTCGATCAGTTTTCTCACCTCTTCGTCAATCATTTTGCCTGTTTCTTCACTATAAGGTTTGGTAAAATAATTTTCCTGTGAAGGATCATAGTAGCTCACGTTGCCCACTTTTTCATTCATACCATATACAGTAATCATGCTATAAGCGATTTTGGTGATTTGCTGCAAATCATTGCTCGCGCCTGTGCTAATCTTGCCGAAGAAAATTTCTTCGCTGGCTCTGCCGCCGAGTGTCATACAGATTTGATCGTTGAGCTGGTCGGTGTTGTAGAGATACTGTTCTTTGGGTGTGTATTGTGCGTAGCCCAATGCAGCGGTGCCACGTGGCACGATGGTCACTTTCAGTAACGGATATGCGTGTTCAAGGAACCAGCCACAGATCGCATGGCCGGCTTCGTGATAAGCGATGATTTCTTTTTCTTCCGGTGAAATGATTTTATTTTTCTTTTCCAGGCCGCCGATCACGCGATCGATGGCATCCTGAAAATCGGCCATATCTACAGCTTCCTTGTTTTTGCGTGCAGCGATTAATGCGGCTTCATTACAAACATTGGCGATGTCGGCGCCTGCAAAACCTGGCGTTTGCTCGGCAAGTTTATGAATGTCGAGGGTTTGTGACGTTTTGATTGGTGCGAGATGCACTTTGAATATCGCTTCGCGTCCGACGAGGTCTGGACGATCGATGCTGATTTGTCTGTCGAAGCGGCCGGGGCGGAGCAATGCGCTGTCGAGTACATCGGGTCTGTTGGTGGCTGCGAGGATGATGATGCCAAGGTCGGTGCCGAAGCCGTCCATTTCTACCAGCAGCTGGTTCAGGGTGTTTTCTCTTTCATCGTTGCTCATCATTACATTCTTTCCTCTTGCACGGCCGATGGCGTCGATTTCGTCGATGAAGATGATGCATGGGGCTTTTTCGCGTGCTTGCTTGAAGAGGTCACGCACACGGCTGGCGCCAACGCCTACAAACATTTCAACGAAATCACTGCCGCTAAGGCTGAAGAAAGGAACTTGAGCTTCGCCGGCTACTGCTTTGGCCAAGAGCGTCTTACCGGTACCGGGAGGACCAACAAGCAACGCGCCTTTTGGAATTTTGCCGCCGAGCGCTGTATATTTTTTGGGGTTCTTAAGGAAGTCAACAATTTCCATCACTTCCACTTTCGCTTCATCGAGGCCGGCTACGTCGCCAAAGTTGATATTGACTTTCGTGCCTTTTTCGAAGAGTGTGGCTTTGGATTTGCCGATGCTGAAGATGCCGCCGCCACCGCCACCGCCACCAGGGCCGCCCATTTTGCGCATCATCATGATAAACAGAAAACCGATGAGCAGAATAGGGAGCAGCGTGCTGATGATTTGGCCGAACAATTCACCTTCATTTTCAGGAGAATCCACGGGTCTGGCAATGTTGTTTTGTTTGCAAAAATCTACAAGCTGGTTGGAGAAGGTTTTGTCATCTGTTACCTGAAAATACAGCTGAGAATTGCCACCAACTACTTTGTTGGCATATTCAAACTTTTTTTGCTTTTCGAGACCATCGTCATCTTTACTGAATTCATTTTCGTAGAAAGCTTGATTTTTCTTCAAGCTGTCTGGATAGAGATAAACCCTTACCATGTCTTTGTTACGAATGGTTTTGATCTTACGAACATGACCTTTTTGCAACATGCTGTAAAAACTCTCCTGGTTGGTTTGAACGCCCGAGCTGCTGACGCCTCTGAACAAGTTGTAAGAAATGATGGCGAGAAAGATGATGCCATAGATCCAATATATGTTGAAGCGGCCTTTTCTTTTGGGTTCACCGCCGCGTGGAGGCATATTTCCGGGGTTGTTTGACTGACTCATAAAAACTTTCCTTTGTAATGTTTGTGAATAGGGTATTTCAAATTATGACAGGTGTTCGGTAATGACAGCGTCGCTCCAAAGTTCCTCCAATTGGTAGAATTTTCTGGGTTCGGGGAGCATGATATGGACAACAATGTTGACATAATCCACCAGAATCCATTGTTCAGCCTGACGGCCCTCATGTTTGAAAGGTTTTTCGCCACATTTTTCCTTCATTTCTTTTTCAATATTGTCTGCGATGGCGCGAAGTTGGTTATTATTGGAAGCTTCACAAATGACGAAGAAGTCGGCGACAGCTTCGGGTATTTTTCTCAGGTCCAGGCTCACCACATTTTCCCCTTTTTTATCAAGAATGGCATTGATGATGGTTTTGAAAATTTTGCTGTTGCGGTTCAATCGGGCAATGCTTTTGTTTCTGCCCTCCAAAAGATTTAATTTGCTCAAATTTGATGCTGGTTTTAATTGGTTTTGAGTGAGATTTGCGATCTCGGAGCGGGAGTAAATTGTATTCATTCCCATATCGCTCAAAAGTACAATTTCTTTATCATTAATACGTGATGGAACCAAAGACTCCACCTTTTAATTTTCTGTTAAAGACCGATAGCACCAACAATTGTGCCATGGAGGCGGCACGTGAAGGAATGGCTGTTCATGGGGAGGCATGGTATGCACATGAGCAGACGGCGGCCAGGGGGCAGCGTGGGCGTGTTTGGGAGAGTGAAGCAGGAGCCAACATTACGATGACCATAGCTTTCAGGAAGCTGGAAGCCTTTAGGCATCAGCCATTTTTATTGAGTGCGGCCATCGCTTTGGGTTGTGTTGATTTTGTGCAAACCAAAGTAAAAGAAGAGGTGAAAATTAAATGGCCGAACGATATTTATGTAGGTGACAGAAAGGCAGGTGGGATTTTGATTGCGAACCAGTTCAGGGGGCTTGAGTGGACATGGGCGGTAGCCGGGATGGGAATCAACGTCAATCAGCAACAATTTTCGGGAGGCTCGGGCAGACCGATATCGTTGGCGCAGCTTACCGGGGAAACGTATGAGGTGGTGGAGGAGGCGCAAAAGTTACAACGGCATCTGATTGAATTTCTGGAAAATCTGGATACGGAGCAGCTTATTTTAAAGTACAATGACCTATTATTTAAAAAAGGAGAATCAGTGGTTCTAAATAAAGACGGCCATGAGATTAGATGTGTAATTCAAGCTGTGACAGTTGAGGGGCTGCTGATTGCGGAGGGGGAGGAGGAGTATCGATTTCGTTCGGGAGAGCTGGAGTGGGTGTTTGAGTGATGTTTTATTAGCCCACCATTTAAACCATTTAAACCATTTAAATGGTGGTTTTTGGCAAAGTTGATTTTTTCATCTTCATCAAGTGCGAAAAATCTTGACGGGTACATGCGAAAGCAACAGGTTTTCAAGGAGGAAAAGGTGTCGTTTTGAAACAGCACCTCAAAACCCAAACGCTTCCAATATCTCTTCAGTATGAACTTTGGCCTTCGGCTTGGCGATGATTTTCTTCACTACGCCATTACCATCAATCAGAAAGGTGGTCCTGATCAGGCCCATGTATTTTTTGCCATACATGCTTTTCTCTCCCCAAACACCGTATTTCTCAATGATATTCAATTCAGGATCTGCAATCAGTGTAAATGGTAGCTGGTGCTTCGTCTCAAATTTCTTGTGCTTGCTTACCTCGTCCGGACTCACACCAATCACTTCAAATCCTTTATTTTTCAACAGTCCATAATTGTCGCGGAGGTTACAAGCCTGCGTGGTACAGGTAGGCGTATCATCCTGAGGATAGAAATAGAGAATCACATTTTTTCCTTTGAAATCGCTGAGGGAGATAGTGCTGCCATTCTGGTCTTTGCCTTTGAAAGCAGGTGCTTTTTTGCCTTCTGAAACTGTTGCCATTGATTGAAATAATTATCTGGTAAAGTGATATATTTTCTCCGTTGTGTTACCAACTAGGTCTTTAACAATCAACTTTAATTGATGTTCACCAGGTGCCAGATTTTCTTCAAATTCATGCACAAAAACTTTTCCCTTGTCATTGCTGAACAACACCCATTCTCCATCAATAAGTCCTGCAAATGATCCAATTTCCTTGGTGTTGTCGGTCACTGCAAAAGCAATTCGCTTAAGTCCACTGACCATGCATCCATCTTTGAAAGTGCCAACGGGCGTGACAGATGGTGGTAGCTTATCCACAATCAACTGAAAACTCCCGGCATCACGAAATGAAGCACGATACCAGCCATAGGCCTCAGTTGTCTTTTTGAATCTGTCTCTACCTGCGGCACTTTCTTTCATCACCACATGTCCGGTATCTTCTATTGGAACTTCAGCCTTGATGCTGATTGGAAAATAGGCATGAACCGGAATTTGACGTAGTAATGAAAAGCTGCCAAGGCTAGTGGCAATTACGCCTTTTGTATAGTTGAAGTGGAAAGAATCATATGTTGATCCTGCGGGCAAATAAAGAAAAAGGGACTCGTCTTCAAAAACATTCACTTGGTCGGGAATAAATAAATTGCCAACAACTGGCGCTACTGGTTGGATAGCTTCGCAAGTGAGCTCGAATGAAACTTTCGATTGGTTTTCATTCGCATCCCAAACGATTATTTTTATCGATTTGCTTTCTCCCTCCGAGATCCTGATTACTCCATCTTCTCCGGGCGCTGTACGATAGATGCTATTCACATAACCCGGCAGTGGTGACAACAATTGGAGAAAAGGTCCGCCGCCAGCTTTGGTTTTATAATCGATATGGGCATTGAGGTATCTTGTTTCATCATAACTGATACTGTCCATTTCAAAACCTGAAACCGCTTTTTCATTCTCAAATAACGTTGCACCGTAAATGCCATTCTGATTGGTTGATCCGGTGTAACTGTCGTAAGCGGTTATGGCAAACATTACCTGATCGGTTTGTACATTTATTTTTCCACCAGCAGGCGCGTATTTGCCATTTATTTTTTTTAGCGGGTAAATAATGGGTGTTTGTTCATAAATACTTTTTCTTCTATCGTATACGGCAAGACGCAGCACATTAGGCGCGATGCCATCTGCAATTGGAAAGCCCATCCGTAATGGGTTGAGCACCTTATCTGTTTTGGTGTCTCGAACTTCAAAATGCACATGAGGTCCTTGCGAACCTCCAGTATTACCACTGTAAGCAATGAATTGACCCTGTTTGACTTTAAACAAATGTTCAGGAATGTCGAGCTTCACCGCCCATTGCTTTAATGAATATTGCTGTGCTTTTACGTAAGCTTGAAGCTCAGGAAAAAAGTTGTTGAGATGGGCATAGAGTGTGGTGTGTCCGTTGGGATGATTGATATAAATCGCACGACCGAAACCGGTAGCGTCGATGTTTACTTTGGCAATGTAACCATCAGCTGCAGCATAAACAGGGAGATTTTCCCTGCCATCTGTCCGGCAATCTAAACCCATGTGGTAATGGTTGGGCCTCAATTCTCCGAAATTGGCTACAATGCCGATTTTGGCGCCAACAGGCCATTGGTAGTAATCTTTGGCATAGATTTTTTTGTTGAACAACTGCCCATGGCAAAAATGGCTGCTGATGAGCCATAGGATACACAGGAGATTTTTTCTTTTAATCATCTTGTGTAAAATTAATAAACCATGGCTCATTCCAATGCATTGTTTTCAGCATCCTTTTCACCATCATCATTTGTTTCTATTGGTTTCAATCCTTTTTTTATTTTTTCGATAATCAACTGATCTGAATCATTTTTATCGCCCCATCGTGCCAATCCAAGGTTGCTTCTTATCTGGTACCTGATGATATAGGAATACAAGTGGTCTTTCTTTTTTTTGATGGCCTTATTGATGGCTTTTAATGCTTCCTGGTATTGTTTATTCTGATTAAGGATGTTGGCACGGTACATATACAACAGATAACTTTTGTAACCGAATGTTTCTGCCGATTGGAGGTCATCCAATGCCCGCTGAAAATGATATCGTGTGGAATCACCCCAGCCCATGTATGGCGCCCTTTGATACAATGCCAATGCTCTCGAAAGATATAATTCAGGGATGCCCGGATGTTTGGCAATTAGCTGATCAAAACGATCTATCGGTTGGTAACTGCTCGAATAGTTGTAACCGGTTTGTTCAGCTTTCAAATAATATGGCCAGGCTGCAGCCCACTGATTATTCCTGTACAATGCTTCTGCCATCAAATAATATACCACGTTATAGTCAGAACGGAATCCCATCGCGTCTTCATATTTATCGTCCGGTTTTGAACTGAGCAACTCTTGTACAATCTGAATGGCTGTTTGATAGTCATGTTGCGCTTCAATCAAAAAATGTAAAAGCGCGATCTGTGCACTGAGTTTATCTTCGGTAATGTTGATGATGTTATTGTAATCTTGAAGGGCTTCATTCAGTCTGCCGGCTTTCGTCAACAATTCTGCTCTGTAACGAAGGTTATCCGCTTCAGGTTCTTCATCCCACTTGCTTCGCTTGCAGCGCAAGGCGCCTGTGATGGCAGCAATGGCATTGTTATAGTCTTGTATTTGTTCGTAGGTGTTGGCCAACAAATACAAGATCTCACATTGAAGTGCATTGTTTTTATTTCTGGAAGATGCTATTCTGATGGTTGAAAAGACATCATTGTACATTTTCTTTTGAAAATAATATTGCCCGAGATGGACGTAATAGGATGCCGGCAAAAGACTTTCAGCCAAAAAGCCAAGGTTGATCGATGGTGAATAATTGAGCCTTCCAGCTTCTGATAATAAGTTTGCAGTGTAAGGTGTGATACCCGACTTTAGCCATTGGCGTATCTGTTTTTCAGTTGCATCGTTACTACGTTTGCTTTTCTTCTGTTGGTCAAGTTGAAAATATCCAGGTTGAAAGACTAGAGAATCCATTGCATCAACATGCCCACCTCCATTCTCACCCGGAATATTCGTAAAATCAATCATCATCCATTGATCCTGGTAGTTGATCATTACCCTTTGATCCACATCCTCATGCTTCAGTTTTCCAGATTCATCTTTGAATGGTGGTAGAAAAATAAAGCTTTGACCATTAGCATAGCCATATCTTCTGCCTGCTGAGGATGTTGGGTCATCAGGATAATTCTCATACAAAAGCTCTTGTCGATTGCGCAATACAAAGGTTCGAACAACAGCGATAGCTTCTTTTTTTACGGGTCTTCCCTGGCTGTCATAGAAACCTATGATGGCCAACCCGCCTCCGCCTCCGGGTTGCGAGTGGCCAATGCAGCAAGAGCAGATCAAGCAAAAGGTAAAAAGTAGTTTTTCTGTAAATCGCATATTGGTAAAATTCAGCCCTCAGATTCAATGATATAGCAAAATGCACAAATCAGCTTGGTTATTTTATTTTTGAAGGTAAGCTGGCTCTTTAAATAATTGACAATTTGTTATTTTGTCTCATCATCATTTCCCGCTATTTTTGCGCGCCATTCACGGCATTATTCCCATGCCAAAAAATAATTCCATCCAATCAGTTCTGATCATCGGCAGCGGCCCTATTGTTATTGGCCAAGCTTGCGAATTTGACTACAGCGGTACACAGGCCGCCAGAAGCCTTCGGGAAGAAGGTGTCAAAGTCATTCTGATCAACAGCAATCCCGCTACCATCATGACCGACCCACTGATGGCCGACCGCGTTTATTTACTGCCACTTACCGTGGAAAGTATCGAACAGATTCTGGAGGAAAACCAGATTGATGCAGTGCTGCCTACAATGGGTGGGCAAACGGCGCTCAATCTCTGCAAAGAAGCAGATGAATTGGGTATTTGGGAAAAATACAATGTCCAACTGATTGGCGTGGACATCAAAGCCATTGATAAAGCTGAGGATCGTGAGAAATTCAGGCAATGGATGCTGGAAATGGGTATTCCTGTTTGTCCGGCAAGGATTGCCAACTCATTTCTGGAAGGCAAGGAGTTTGCCCAGGAAATTGGTTTTCCACTTGTCATAAGGCCTTCGTTCACCCTGGGCGGTTCCGGAGGTGGTATAGTGTTTAAAAAAGAGGAACTTGATGATGCGTTGAACAATGGTTTGAAAGCTTCACCCATCCATGAAGTACTGGTAGAAAAAGCCGTACTTGGCTGGAAAGAATTTGAACTCGAGCTTCTTCGTGATAATGCCGACAATGTGGCCATTATCTGCACGGTAGAAAATTTCGATCCGATGGGAGTACATACCGGCGACAGCATCACCGTTGCTCCGGCCATGACGCTCTCCGATACTGCCTTTCAGCTGATGCGCAACACAGCCATCAGTATGATGCGAGCATTGGGCAATTTCGCCGGCGGTTGCAATGTGCAGTTTGCACTCAATCCTCAAACGGAGGAGATTATCGTGGTGGAAATCAATCCAAGAGTAAGTCGCTCTTCTGCACTGGCCAGCAAAGCAACCGGCTATCCGATTGCCAAAATCGCTGCCAAACTGGCGCTGGGATACAATCTTGATGAATTGCAAAACCAAATCACTCAATCCACCTCGGCCTATTTTGAGCCTGCGCTTGATTATGTGATTGTGAAAATACCACGCTGGAATTTTGATAAATTCAAAGGTGCCAATGATACACTCGGCTTTCAGATGAAAAGTGTTGGAGAGGTGATGGGTATCGGCAGAAGTTTTGCCGAAGCCATTCAAAAGGCTTGCCAGAGTCTGGAAAATGAAGCGGTTGGTTTGGGATATTACGGCAAAAGTCTGATGCGTGCGGAGGAATTACTCGATTATATCAAAACACCGAAATGGGACCGCTTATTCCGCATCAAAGACGCACTCATGGCCGGTGCCAGTGTAAAGCGCATTTGCGAAAACACCATGATTGATCGCTGGTTCATTTATCAAATCCAAAATATCTGCGACTGCGAAAAAAGGATTGCTGCTCATGATTCAGGTTCTCTTCCCGATGAGCTGCTTACAGAAGCCAAATACCTGGGATTCAGCGACGAACAAATTTGTCGCATCATGAGAGATGGTCAGGCGGAGGCTTTGTACGAACGCAGAAAACGAATGGGACTAACGCGTGTTTTTAAAATGGTAGATACATGCAGTGCAGAATTTCCTGCTCAAACGCCTTATTTCTATTCCACTTTCGAGAACAAGCCAGTATCTGGCCATTTAATTTCTAATGAATCGATTGTCAGCGACAAGAAAAAAATCATTGTATTGGGCAGTGGCCCCAACCGTATTGGTCAGGGTATCGAATTCGACTATTGTTGTGTGCATGGTTTGCTCGCGCTGAAAGAATGCGGCTATGAAGCGATTATGGTCAACTGTAATCCAGAAACGGTCTCCACAGATTTCGACATCGCCGATAAATTGTATTTTGAACCTGTATTCTGGGAGCATCTCTGGGAAATCATCGAACATGAAAAACCCTACGGTGTTATCGTTCAGCTCGGCGGACAAACGGCTTTAAAACTTGCAAAAAAATTACACGAACGTGGCATACAGATCATCGGCACCTCCTACGACAATATGGATATTGCTGAAGATCGCGGCAGATTCAGCGACATGCTGAAAGCGCTAGGCATCCCATATCCCAAATACGGAACGGCCTTCAATACCGACGAAGCGATTGAAGTGGCGCAGGAAGTAGGTTATCCGGTTTTGGTTCGTCCAAGCTATGTGCTCGGAGGGCAACGCATGCGAATCGTACTCAATGATGAAGAATTGGAGAAAGGCGTGCTGAGTCTGCTCAAACATCTCCCTGGAAACAAAATCCTAATTGATCACTTCCTCGATCGTTGTCAGGAAGCAGAGATCGATGCGATCTTTGATGGAAACGATTTTCATGTGATGGGCGTAATGGAACACATCGAACCCGCAGGTATTCATAGTGGCGACAGTAATGCGGTGCTGCCTCAATTCAATCTGAGTCCGCTGATTGTGCATACCATGGAAGAATATGCTGAGAAGATCGCGAGAGCACTTGATATCCGTGGGTTGATCAATATTCAGTTTGCCATCAAAGACGGCAATGTTTTTGTCATCGAAGCCAATCCTCGTGCATCACGTACCACACCTTTCATCGCCAAAGCATACCAGATTCCATATCTCAATGTGGCTACAAAAGTGATGCTGGGCAATGCGAAAATCAAGGACTTTAATTTCGAAAAGAAGTTGGAAGGATTTGCCATCAAAGAGCCAGTATTTTCTTTCAACAAATTTCCCGGCGTGAACAAGGAATTAGGGCCCGAGATGAAAAGTACGGGCGAGGCTATCCGCTTTATCAAAGATCTCCGCGATCCCTATTTCAGGCAATTATACAAAGAGCGGAGTATGCACCTCAGTAAATAGTTGTTTTCACCGAGACAAATTTTCACAACAAATTCAAGCACTCGTAAAATTTTGAGGGAATGCTCATGATATTTTGAGGGATTAATTTTTTGTACTACTAGAAATTGGAGGATGCTTTGCAATAAAAATCAATGTGGGCAAAGGTTCCGGGAAATATTGGTGCGGGGTCTTTTACGGACACCCCGCATAAATTCAACATGCGCATAAATTTTTTTTAGTGTTTTTTTGTCGGGGTCTTTTACGGACACCCCGTTTTTTTAGTTAGATTTTCCACTAAATAATCTTTAAAAAACTGCCTTCATCTGCTTCGTAATTTAGCAGATGCATCCGTCCCAGCCCGAATCCCATCAGATTCGATTCAAGCTATTCAAACAAGCGCCTGTACTGAAATTGTTGCCGGCCATTTGTGTTGGCGTTGCTATGCAATTTCATCACGACTATAATTTATTTACATTGATGTCCCTGATGATTTTTTCAGTTTCAGGCACAATTGTTTTTAGTTTTTTTCACACGGCATTTCAATATAGTCATTCATGGTTGCAGTTTGTTTTCTTACAAATTTCGCTTGCTGCTTTTGGCATGTTCCTCGTATTTATGGCAGACCTTAGGCATCAAAATGATTTTTTCGAGAAACACTTACAGCGTGATGATTTGATATTATTAAAAATTGAAGAAGAGCCAGCTTTCAAGGAGAAACTGATATATCTAAACACTTCGATTATAAGATTAAGCAACAAAAAAAGAGATTGCACCGTTTCGGGTAAATTGAGTGTACTGCTACTTCGCAAGGGCAATAAAAAAGAGCTTCATGCCGGAGATTTGATTTTTATTGCAAAGCATCCCCGTCGAATTTTGAATACTTCCAATCCCGGAGGATTTGATTATGCATCACAACAAAACAAAAAGCAGGTATATCACAGTGTTTTTCTATATCCGAATGAATGCAAGCTCGTTGGACATGTAAAAACAACACGATGGAAAGATGTGATTGAAAGAATGAAAACTGCAACGTTGAAAAATCTCGAAAAATATATTGGCCAGGATCAAGAAATCATCGGCATAGCAGAAGCTTTGCTCATCGGATACAAAAACAACCTCGACAAAGACTTAAGTCAATCCTATGCCAATACCGGCGTTGTGCACATCATCGCTATTTCAGGCTTACACCTCGGATTAATCTATGCCACATTACTATGGTTGTTGGGCTGGATTCCCTGGCTGAATAAACGAATAGTAGTACGTGGGTTATTGTTGTTGTTGTGTTTGTGGACCTTCACCTTATTATCTGGAGCCTCGGCATCTGTCTTACGGAGTGCAGTCATGTTTACATGTATCATTCTCGGCAACATGCTCGGCCGAAATGCATCGATTTACAATTCACTTGCAACTTCAGCCTTGATACTCATTTGTATACAGCCTTCGTATTTATTTGATATAGGATTTCAATTGAGTTATCTCGCTATCATCGGCATACTGTGGTTGCAACAGCCTATTCAAAATATTTTTCGACCCCAAGGTTTCTTATTAAAAAAAATCTGGGAGATGTGCAGCATTACGCTGGCGGCTCAGATCATGGCGTTTCCCATTTGTATTTATTATTTCCATCAATTTCCCAATTATTTTCTACCGGCAAATCTTATAGCAGTGCCTTTATCAACAGTCATACTCTTCGCTGAGATTTTCTTATTGATTGCCACTCCGATTCCTGTGGCAGCTGCTTTAATCGGACAAATTTGTCATGCGCTAATCGATATCCTCAATGACATCATCCAATGGATAAGCCTTCTTCCATTTTCAAGTCTTACCCATTTGCAAATCAGTGCAACAGTCATGATTATTTTATATCTGTCAGTAACATCGGTGAGCGCAACCCTGATTTACAGAAGCGGCATTATTTTCAGATGCGCACTGGCTTCCATTATTTTGTTTTCCATTGCAGTGACGTATGATCACAATCAAGCATCAAATCAACAATTACTTCTTGTATATAATATAAAAGGAGCGAGAGGAATTGAATTTATTGATGGTCAAAGCGGAATGTTATTTGCAGATAGCGCATGGGTTAAATCGGATGGCATGATGAAACAAGCAGTTGTGGCTTGTCATGATTTCTTGAGGGTGAAAAAGCATAGCGCAGCAATTTGTAACCTTAACGACAAGCCAAAAATCATAAAAACGAACAAGCAGACCATCCTTCTCCTCGATGGCAGAAATGCTAACCTTATAAAAAGTAAAAGCCTCTCAACAGATATTATTGTAGTTTCCAACGCAACGACATTGGATTTTATGATGTTGAAAAATTGTTTTCATCCACGTGTTATTGTTCTAGACGGAACCAACCCAATGTGGAAAATTGACAATCTCAGAAGAAGGATTGAAGCCCTAAATTTGCATTGCTTTTCGGTGGCAGAGCAGGGCGCTTACATGCTAAAGTTGTCTTAAAGCATCATCCTACAATTCTCATACGCTTCTCATGAAAAAAATCAGATCCGCACTGATTTCTGTTTTTTATAAAGACGGACTTCAACCATTAGCAGAATACCTGCATCAGCACGGCGTTACCATTTACAGCACCGGAGGCACCAGGGATTTCATCGAACGATTAAATATCCCATGCGTACCTGTTGAATCTATTACCGGATTTCCATCAATCTTGGGGGGAAGAGTAAAAACATTACACCCATTGATCTTCGGAGCTATTTTGGGCAAACGAAATGATGAAACACATATTAATGAGATGAAGGAATTTCAGATACCCGAATTTGATCTCGTGATTGTAGATCTCTATCCGTTTGAAGAAACTGTAAGCCAGCATCGCATGAACGGTAATAAAGACGAATCTGCCATCATTGAAAAGATTGACATCGGAGGACCCTCAATGATTCGTGCGGCTGCCAAAAATCATCAAGATGTGGTAGTCGTGGCTGATCGTCAGGAGTATGAAACATTGCAGCAGATGCTTCAAGCCCAGGATTGTCAGACCAATATCGAGCAGCGAAGATTTTTTGCCAGGAAAGCATTTGATGTATGCAGCAATTACGACAATGCGATTTCAAACTATTTCAATCAAACAACATTTTTTACGCCTTTCCATCAGCCTAAAATGGAGATGCGTTACGGCGAGAATCCACATCAGGATGCGGCATTCTATGGCAAGTTGAATGAAGTGTTTCTGCAGTTAAATGGCAAAGACCTTTCTTACAATAATCTCAATGATGTTGAGGCTGCCATACAATTGATCCGTGAATTTGAGGCCACTACTTTTGCCATCATCAAACATACCAATGTATGCGGTGCTGCACAGGCCGAGACAGTGAAAATGGCTTGGGACAAGGCTTTAGCAGGGGATCCGGAGAGCGCATTTGGTGGGGTACTCGTGTGTAACGATAAAATCGATCTGGAAACTGCTGCTGCCATCCATGATTTGTTTTTTGAAGTGATCATAGCCCCGGAATATGGTGAAGACGCGTTGGGATTACTACAATCAAAAAAGAACCGGATTGTCCTACAACTTAAAAAATCCTCCTTGCCTACCCAGCATTTCAAATCGATGCTGAATGGCATACTCATGCAACAACAAGACGTGGGTAGTTTTATGGAATGGAAAGAAACCGGTGGAATTGAAGCCACTTCAACTCAAAAATCTGACTTGGCATTTGCCAACATTATTTGCAAACACCTGAAAAGTAATGCAATCGCATTGGTAAAAGATCGTCAACTGATTGGAAAAGGCTGTGGACAAACCAGCCGTATAGATGCTTTGAGGCATGCCATAGAAAAAGCCGAACAGTTTCATTTTGATCTACATGGTGCTGTCATGGCCAGTGATGCCTTTTTTCCTTTCGATGATTGTGTGAAACTGTCTCACGAAGCAGGCATCAAAGCTTTCATTCAACCGGGAGGTTCTATTCGCGACGCCGACTCTATCAATTATTGCAAAGCGCATGAGTTGGCAATGGTGATCACGGGCATGAGACATTTCAAACATTAATCATTGACAGCAGCAAGTGCAATAAAAGGAAAGGGTTGGGGTTATTTGGCGCTCGCAGCTACCAGTATTCTTTGGGGTACTACCTGGGTGGCAAGTAAATTCGCGTTGGATATTTTTCCCTCCGCATTACAGGTCTCCTATATCCGTCAGTTTTTTGCAGGGTCTGCTTTTCTGCTTTTTTTTACTTTTATCAAACCACAACCATTCCCATCCTGGTCCGATTTCAAAGTAATGTTCATGATGTCTATACTCATTTTTGTTATTGCCAATGGGGTGAGCACCTGGGGATTGTCGTATCTCCCCACCGGACTTGCCGCGTTAATCGGTGCATTATATCCGCTCAGCGTAATAGCAATCGAATGGATATTTTATGGACAAAGAAATCTATCATTGCTTACAGTATTAGGTTCACTGGCCGGATTGTCGGGTGTTGCATTTGTATTTTATCAAAACATGTTTGACCGCATTGATGGCAAATTGATTTTCGGGTTGGTATTGTCCATCCTGGCCATGTGGTCCTGGAGTCTGGGGACAGTTTTGCTTTCAAGGCGAACCATCAAAGTGAATCCATATTATGCCATGGGTTGGCAAATGCTGATGGGCGCCATCATGTTGTACGGCTTTGCTCACTGGCTGCAAAAACCTACACTTTATGCTGAAATAAAATTTGAAGGATGGATGGCTGTCGGCTATTTGACGGTCGTTGGTTCCATAATCAGCTTTATCGCTTTTATTTATTCACTCAAAAAACTACCACCCGCTATTTCATCACTTTATGCATACATCAATCCCATCATTGCCATCATCACGGCTTCGGTTGTGTTGAATGAAAAACTTACGATTTCTATATTATTAGGTACCATCGTCACGATGATAGGCGTCTATCTTGTGAATTACAGTGTGAAAAAAGACAGACAAAAAATAATCACCGAAGCTGAGATATAAATGCTTTGTGCATGTCATCCCAGCCTTCATAAATTGGATCCTCACCAAGAAAATGATTGTGGAAGATGGTGATAAAAAGTCCTTTATGGTTGCGACAAAGCTCAAGATAATGCAGTATTTCACTCAGCGAATGCTCCGGATTTTGTTTTTGCTCATAGAAACTATTCGCATCCATATAACAGAAAGGAAAAATGCGGAGCGAGGTTGTTTGTTCTTGTTCTAAATCATACCAGAAAAAACTGCCGGCATAAGATGCCCTGAAACCGTTGATACTCCCATATCCCATGCTATAGTCGCTTTGGATATTTGCAGCAATCAGCCTGCGATAGGTTGCCGGAAGATTCATGCGGATGTAATGCTGACGAGATGCAGTGATTGGTTCATTGCTGATGTTTTGTAGTAGATGATGTTCTTCCTCAAGTAACTCCTCATCATCTCCGCTTTTCCAGGATGGATGCAAGCCAATAGCATACTTTGCCGCATGTCTTTTTATCAAAGCTTGCATCGCCGGTTGCGAAGGGCTGATGTTCTTGTCAAATTTTCCACGCCTTTTAGCCATTAAGAAGAAATAAATGATGTCCAAATTCAAGCCTTCATGCAGCTCATCAAGCTTTGCATAACAATCAAACGGATCTTGTTTATTGCCTAATAATACTTTCAATCTGTTTCTTGTCTGTGCTTTGAACACACCTCCGAGATTACGCAGCCAGCCTTTGTGTTTATATGACCAGGCCATGTCAATATCATAAGTAATCACAGGCTTGAATGCCGGCCTTTGTTTTTTCAATCCGGGAAATTTTTCTTGCAACAATCCTGCAAAATAGTCAAGCCAGATATTGATCAATGGCAATTGCAAAAATCCATGACGATGCGCAAGCGATTCTCGGTGATCATATCGGCCAAAATTATCCTGCTCATGCGGCAGATATTCCTCATACCTGGTGATGAGATAAAATGAAGCAGCAAAAATATCAAAGCCCAGATCGTCAGCTTCATTTTGAAAGAATGCCTTGTTTTTATTCCAGGAAAAACAATTGATCTGCTGCTCATGAATTCCTGTTTCGAACAATAGCGGATGCGATGTGATTCGGAAATAATTATTATTCGTGTGTTGTGGAAGATAAGACAAGATAAATGCCTCAGCATCGATTTCTTCTATTGTCGTCTTGATCGTGAAATTTATGCCCAGCGCCGAACCTAGCAACAAATCGCAGCTATACTGTAATCTTGGCGTGATGTTGTTGCAACAGACAATGAGTTTCAAAAGTCCTGTATTTTCTGATGGAAAAATTATGACTGATGTCGCTCCTTCCACTGCTGGTTGAAGCTCTTCTTACTGAATTTCAACGGACCTCTGTTTTTGGTCCAAGAGCTGAACATGCTGTTGACTACTTTGTTTTTGATATTACCATTGGCCATGTTCATTATTTTCCGATGCAGACTGGCCATTTTCCAGGCCTTCCAAGCTATACGTTCGCTCATTGTGGTATGTCCATCTTCCACAGATTGCTGCCTGTTGTCCAGCAAGAGTTCATGCAAATTGATTTTTACGGCACATACTTCGGTGCAATTGCCGCACAGTGATGAAGCGTAACTCAGATGCTTGTAAGACTTCATGCCCTGCAGATGTGGTGTAATCACACTGCCGATAGGGCCGCTGTAAGTGGCGCCATAGGCATGTCCACCAATATTTTTGTATACGGGACAGGCATTCAGACAAGCACCGCATCTGATGCAATAGAGCGATTCTCTTTGTCGCGGATCTTTAAGGATTTCAGTCCTCCCATTGTCTAACAGAATTACATACATTTCTTCTGGACCGTCCGTCTCGTGTGGTTGTCTCGGCCCTGTAACTATAGTGTTATATACTGTAAGATTTTGTCCGGTGCCGAAAGTGCTGAGCAAAGGCCAGAACAATCCGAGATCGCTGATGGAGGGAATCACTTTTTCGATTCCAACAATCACGATGTGTGTTTTAGGAAATGCACAACTCAATCTGGCATTGCCTTCATTTTCTGTGACAGCAATACCGCCAATATCACTGATGATAAAATTCGCGCCGGTAACGCCGACTTCGGCTTCTACATATTTTTTGCGCAAGATATTTCTGGCTACAAGGGTAAGTGCTTCCGGTGTCAACGAAGGATCTGTGCCTAGTTTTTCTGCAAATAATTTTGCCACATCTTCCTTGCTCTTGTGCATGGCCGGCGTGACAATATGATAAGGAGCTTCGCCATCCAATTGTTGTATATATTCGCCGAGATCTGTTTCCACACTCTCAATGCCTATCGTTTCCATAGCATGATTGAGATGGATTTCTTCCGTCACCATGCTTTTACTTTTTACCAAAGTGCGGCAATCTTTTTCTTTGCAGATATTGGTTATGGCTTCTATCGCTTGTGCCGCATCCTCCGCCCAAATCACTTTACCACCTCTCGCACTAAACTCACGCTCAAAAGTTTCCAGTTGTACATCCAGCGATTCTATGGCTTTCCACTTGATATTCTTCGCGCGCTCTCTGGCTTTGTCCAGCGATTCAAACTGTTTTTTTCCTTGCAACACAGCCTGATTGTACTTGCCAATATTGAAATTGATTTTTCTCCGGTGTTCAAGATCTCCGGACTTTATACTGCTCTTGGCAATGAATGTTTGCAACGATTCAGTCATGCGATTCTTTGATTCATCAAAGGTAGTATTTTCTGTTGAGGCATCCAGCCCATTGTTGGTGTTAACAACAACAAAGGCATTCCTACACATCAAATTCTCACAACAACAAACCTTTAAACAGCGTAGCGTCTTAAACCCTTAAACTACAAACCACAAACCACAAACTCGCGCAGCGAAACGATAAACAATTAGATGTCAATTCGCCACCATGCTTCTCGTAAAGAAACTGCCGTCGTTATTCAAAAATTTGAAATAATATATACCTGGTCCGGGAGGATTGAAACTGAAATTTGTAGTATATTCTCCAATTGCCTGAGTACATGCGCAGCCACTGTATTTACTTACAGCTTTTATTGCAAGCGTATCCCCAATTGATGTTGTTTCAATCGCATAAGCTCTCCCACAGCCATTGAGGGTCTCGCAAACAATCGAAATGTTGGCGGTTTGTTGCGGTGGAAGTTGGGTTGGCACATCTGCTGATCTGATGTTGGAAGGATAGTAGCTCACACATTCATCTTCTTTGGGAAACAAACATCCGGTGAGCGTTAATGACGACATTAAAATGAAAAAATACAGTTTTTGCATAGACTTATAAATTGATAACTGTTTTGCGGTATTGTACATTTCTATTATTAAGATAATTCATAACATATTGAAAGCATGCCTCATGATGTCCGATCAACTCCGGAGGAAATACACCTTTCTCTGTGAAAAGTCCTTCCAGCAGCATATTGGCTGTTCCTGTGGCTGTGTATCCTGTGGTTCTAGCCATAGATGAAATGCCGGTTTTCGGATCAAATTCATCATGCAATTCATAGACAATACGCTCTTGTTTTTCGTCTTTATTTTTTCCTTCCAAGATGATGCGCATTACCGTCAATTCGGGCTCATGACTTTTCAGTTTCCACTCTTTGAAAAGAATCCGGCTGGTGAATTCTAATGGACTGATTGATGTGTTGCCGATGGTTATTTTCTCTGTTTCGAAAAACCCACTCTCTTTGAGCACTTTGATGTATTCCACATGTCCGGGATAGCGAAGGGTTTTTTCTTTCATGTGCGGAATGTGCGGCATGGTCTCTATGATCGAGCGAAGTCCGTCGGAGTTGAAAGCTTCCAGCGTTCCGACTGTGTCGAAATGTATCAGTTCACAATCACTCAGAGCTTCTCGAACAACGAGGTGATGATTTTCCACGAAGCGCGCCGGACGGGTATATTCTTCAATCACATCCACCGGAGAGAAAGGCGCTTTGTATTCGAAAGGCCATTTTTTTACTTTGGGTAATCCGCCAACCAGACATTCGAATCTTTCAAGCTTCATGAGTTGGTTGTATCTGCCTAAAATATAATTGCCCATCCCTGGGGCCACACCACAATCCACGATGGCTGTCACATTTTTTTCTTTGGCCAATGTGTCAAGTTCCAAAGCACGTTCAGGAAAGAAAGAAATGTCTACCACATTTTTTCCTGCAAGAATAATCGCATGAAGTGTTTGATATCCAAGAAAACCCGGAACAGCACAAATCACCAGATCGAATGGTTTTATGGCACTGGTAAGGGCTGTCTTATCTGTAACATCCAAAACCCGACAATGCAAGGAAGGATATTTTATACCAACTTCCTCCAGCACGGCAGCATTCACATCAGTCAGAGTTACACGATGTTTGGAAGACAGGTCAATGGCCATGGCACTGCCAACCATGCCTGCACCTAATACAATTATGTCGCTCATAAGAAATATGTTTAGGATCATTATGGAATAGTTGCCACTATCAACAGGATCAGTAAAAATAACAAGGCCAAAAGTAATATGCCGCCTATGCCTATAATGAGACCGGCAATTGCCATCCCACTTCCTTTGAGCTTGCCTTTACTTTTTTTGATATTGCGTAAGCTCATCAATCCTAAAATAAAAGCTGCAATGAATCCGAAAAATCCAATGAAACCAAACGGCCCTATAACGCTGGAAACGAGAACCGATAATAAACTGCCCAATCCTGTCGCGAAAGCTGCAATTGCGAGTGGATCAGTATCCTGATTTGTATTTTTTGAGGTAATTGATGATGCTGCTTTACGTTCATAATCGACTTTACTGCCATTGGCGTATTGTATATAACGCAGTGCAGCTGTTTTGATGCTGAATGTAGCGCCTTCCGGATCATCACACATTTTATAAAATATTTCAGAAGGTCTTACCTCTGTCACAATCGCCTTGAATTGGGATCCGTCTTGCATCACGACCGTATCACAATTACCCAGCAAATGTTGTCTTTGCAAATCCTTCTTGAATTGGTTTCTTATTTTTCTGAAAACCAATTTTTCCATCCCCGTTAGTTTCCGATGCCCAATTGCTCCCAGCTTCGCATTGTCTGTATAAATAAATGCTCTTTTGAGCAGCAATTCTTGTAATGTCAATTGTGGTGAGGGTGCCATGTGTCCGGGAACAATCATGCTTGTAGTGATCAAAATGATGACGAGTAGCATAACTCCTGTAAAAAAATGCCTGGCATTCATGTGATGTTATTTGAAGGTGACAAAGATAAAACTAAGACCTTTAAAAAGGCGTCTCTGTTGCTTCAACAATTTTTTAGCTGGCAAATTCAAGCCAAAGTAAAGCGCCAGCAGCTAGGGTCATGATAGTCAGCGCCATAAATCCGAATAGATTAGACATTCTCGTATTCACGAATTGCCCCAATATTTTTTTATTGTTGGAAATGTGAAGTATGAGTGCAATCAGCACAGGTGCTGTGAGGCCGTATAAAATGGCTGTCAAGATGAGCGCTTTAATGGGTGAAATGCCGAGGTAATTCATTCCCAAACCAACCAGCAGCGATAATGCGATGATCACATAAAAGCCTTTTGCTTCATGGAATTTCTTGTCCAAACCCTGTTTCCATCCGAAAGTTTCTGTGAAGATGTATGACAAAGATCCACTGAGCACAGGTATGGCAATCAGTCCTGTGCCAATCACGCCAATGGAAAACAGCAGCGCAGCCATATCGCCTGCCAATGGTTTCAACGCCATCGCTGCATCTTCCACATTGACAATCACGTGCTGGTGGTTTTGGTAAAGTACCGTTCCCGAAGTGAGAATGATGAAATACATCACCAGTCCGGAAAATGCTATACCCAAATCCACATCATTTTTCATTTCACCAATCAGTTTTTTATCCACCATTACATGCTGTTTCACAGTACGCATCTCTTCCACCTCTACTGAAGCCTGCCAGAAAAAAAGATATGGGGACAATGTGGTGCCAAGAATCGCCACGATCGTAGCTATGAAATCTTTATCCCATGTGATTTTCGGAATAAAAGTAGCTTTCATGATCTGATTGAGATCCTGGTGATACAGAAAAGGCACCATCAAATAAACCAACATCACAATACAGAGGTATTTCAGTATCGATGCTATTTTTATGTAGGGTAGATAAATGATGACGATCAGCAGTAGGATGGTAAAAAAAACGCTGAAGAATCCTGCATCTATAGAAGGGAATATCAGATTGCCAACAGCACCCATGCCTGCAATATCTGCACCGATGTTGAGAACGATGGCCGGCATGCTGAAAATGAGCATGATATAAAGAACTGTTGGATGATAATGTTTTTTCAGTGTTCCTGTAAGTCCTTGTTTTGTGACGAGTCCGATACGGGCACACATCTGTTGAATGGAGGCCATCAAAGGGAAGGCCAATAATGCGGTCCAGAGTGTAGACAAACCATAAGCCGCTCCGGCTTGAGAATAAGTGGCAATCCCTGACGGGTCATCATCACTGGCACCGGTCACCAACCCTGGTCCAATTTTTTTCCAAAATCTGAATAAGCGATGACGAACTTGTTTGTCTTTAATCATTGAAAACAAATTTCAATGCTCAAATAACAACAAACTGATGACAATGAAAATGAATCTCGTCAATATGATAGTGTTGTTGATAAAAATATTTAGGCAAAAAAAATCACCAGCATAAGCCGGTGATTTTTTTTAATTGCATTAGATATTTAGATAAAATCGTTTAGGTCTTTGATGTCAGACATGTCAACCGCAACGATATTAATGATCAGATTACTAGCAATTCTTTGTAATGTCATTAATTTCCACCCATCAATTCTTTACCACAATCTTTCATCATTACTTCAGTGTATTCTGCTACGAATTTTGTTTTTTCTTCGTCTTTCATGCCTTCAACAGCAGACTTACCATCTGATTCGATTTTTTTGGCGGCTTCTTCCAGCTTAGTTGCATCTTTTCCAGCGTCTTTCATCAATTGACAATGGCTTTTTGCGAGATCAGCAGCTGATTTTTTTCCACCGCAGCTTACCAATAGGATTGAAGCAGCGAAAACAGCTGCGAGAGTCATTTTGAGTTGTTTCATGATAGTTTTTTTTAAAATTTCATCGAAAATAGTTGTTTTGATTATAAAATCAAATTTTATTTCTGAGATTGCCAGTATTTACAATAGAAATTTTAAGGCATAATGATAGCATAAAAAAATCACCGGCGTAGGCCGGTGATTGAAAAAAATAATATTGAGAAAATTACATGGAAGCTGCTGCAGCGCTCATTTTCTGTGAAAGTTCCATGAGTTTGCTGGCGTATTTTGGATCGCTGCAATCACTTGCTCTTTTTTGCATATCTGTGGCTTTCTCCATCATGCTGGAATAGTCGCTAAGCATGCTGCTCATTGCTGAAGGATCATTCATGGAATTCTTATATTTCTTCATGAATGAGATATAATCATCAATGAAAGATTCGTATTCGCTGATGAAAGCATCACAATCGGATCCTCCGGTTGTTTCTTCAGCAGGTGCTTCTGTTGTTTCTGCTTCAGCAGGTGCATCCATTGTTTCGTTGCTACTTTCAGTGGCTTTTAATTCAGATTTTTCTTCAGATTTTTTTTCCGCTTTTTCATCTTTGCTGCCGCAAGAGCTGATGCTGAGTGAAATTGCTGCAGTCAACAAAACTGCGAAGGAAAGGTGGATGAGTTTTTTCATTTTTTATTTTTTAAATTTTTCCAAATATAAGTATTAAAAAATATTTTAAAAGTTATTTTAGACGAATATATTCTTTGCTTCGTTTTATAAGCTTTCTCCGAGCAAAAGCATATACAGGGAGTACTCATACAGTTAACGGAAAATTTGATGTTTATCAAGCTTTCAATACACCCATTGCTTTACCAACAGCAGTGAATGCGGCAATGGCTTTATCCAAATGCGACTTTTCATGAGCAGCACTCAGTTGTACCCTGATTCTCGCTTGCCCTTTGGCAACAACAGGAAAAAAGAAACCAATCACGTAAATACCTTCTTCAAGTAATTTGGCGGCAAATTGTTGCGCCACAACCGCATCATAAAGCATGATCGGTACGATGGGATGGTCGCCTGGTTTGATGTCGAAACCTGCTGCAGTCATCTTTTCTCTGAAGTATCTGGTGTTGAATTCAAGTTTGTCTCGCAATGCTGTAGTTTCGCTGAGCATATCCAACACGGCAATCGAAGCGCCGACAATGCTCGGAGCGAGTGTGTTGCTGAAAAGATAAGGACGACTCCGCTGACGTAGCATTTCAATGATTTCTTTTCTGCCGGAGGTAAACCCTCCACTTGCACCACCCAGCGCTTTGCCCAATGTTCCGGTGATGATGTCTATTTTTCCCATCACATTATGGTATTCGTGTGTGCCTCTACCGGTCTTACCCAAAAATCCGGATGAGTGGCATTCATCAATCATCACAACTGCATCATACTTTTCGGCAAGCGCACAAATCACATCCAGCTGCGCAATGGTGCCGTCCATGCTGAATGAGCCGTCAGTCACTATGATCCTGCTGCGCAAATGTGCCGTCTCCTGTAATTTGAGTTCAAGGTCGGCCATATTGTTATGTTCATAACGAAAACGCTGGGCTTTGCACAAGCGCACGCCATCAATGATAGAAGCATGATTGAGTGCATCGCTGATGATGGCATCTTCCTCATTGAAAAGAGGTTCGAAAACGCCGCCGTTGGCATCAAAGGCCGCCGCATATAAAATGGTGTCTTCAGTACCAAGAAATGCTGAGATTTTTGCTTCCAGTTCTTTATGGATATCCTGTGTGCCGCAAATAAATCGCACACTGCTCAAGCCAAAGCCACGGACATCCACATATTTTTTAGCAGCTTCCACCACTTTGGGATGAGAGGACAATCCAAGATAATTATTGGCACAGAAATTCAGCACTTTTTTTCCGTTGACCATGATTTCTGCTCCCTGTTCACTACTGATGATTCTTTCTTTTTTCATCAACCCTGCTTGGTCGATTTCCTGCAATTCACCGGCGATTCTGCTTACGAAACCTTCATTCATGTTTTGTTTTTTTACAAATCTAAGAACAAACTGCGGGTTTCATTTTCTGCTGACGCATTATTGTATAATTTTATCCTCAAACTTCTTCATTGTCAACACCAGCGTTTCATTTTCAATGGGCTTCTTTTCGGCAACAGCTTTGCAGTATAGATACTAAAGCTGTAACGCAGGACGCCTATGCACTTTATTATCTCCGTCACCTGATCAATCATAGCGAATATTATCTGAGTATTTATGCACGTATGTTTGAACTGGCCATGGAACGTTCGGAGAAGCCATGGAAGGATTGTGTAATTCTGGATATTGGTGCTGGAAACGGGCTGCTTGGGATATTTGCAGGCTACTGTGGATGCAAAAAGGTTTACTTGAATGAGCCGGATCCTGCTTTCATGAATGCTTCAAAGCAATTGGCTGCCTTGCTCGGCGTGGAGATTCATGAATTCATTACTGCTGATGCTGCACAATTAGCTAAATATCCCTTCATTATTCAACCCGATGTGATATTTGGTGCAGATGTGATTGAGCACATTTATGACCTTGAGACCTTTGTAAATACGATGTCATTGATCAATCCTTTTTTAGTGGCAGTATTTACAACAGCCGCCAACAGTAGTAATTACTTCAAAACCAGATCCATCGAACGTCTGCAGCAAAGAGATGAATGGCAAGGCACGCCACCTGATGATAAAACTGGTGCCCCTTCGCATATGTCATACATGGACATCAGAAAGCAAATCATCAAAAAGCAATTTTCGAACATCAATGACCGTGATTTACATATACTTGCAATTGCCACGAGAGGCTTGATACAAAAGGACATTGTTGAATTCGTGGAAAAATGGCTACAAACAGGAAAATTGCCAGAGAACAAAATGCATCCTACCAATACTTGTCATCCAATTACGGGAAGTTGGACAGAGCGGTTGTTGAGCAAGCATGAATACCAAAAGATCTTTGAAGCCAACACATTCAGTTTGGAGATTTTGCCAGGCTTCTACAACACCCATAAAAAAGGGTTAAAATTAATACCAGCCATCCTGCTGAATGCAGGAATAGATATTTTTGGCAGGCGACTGGCGCCATTTATTTTTCTGAGAATAGTTGATCACAGAAAGGGAATAGTTTAAAAATAAAAATGAGTTTTTTAACTTTGATTACCAAGCCTAAAGAAATTCCTTGCATGAAGCCTCTTATTTTCTTTTCAATAATCGCAATGTTGCTTTTGGGACTTACCGCTTCTGTAAAAAAAACCAGCCATTCGGTAACTTTCAAAAGAAAACTATCTGCGGATTCCTCTTCCTATTACATAATTGTAGATAAAAGTGATTTTGAATTGAAAGTTTATGATGCTGAAGGCTGGTACGCCACTTATCCGGTTGTATTTGGCAGTAAGGACCAGGGAGATAAATTACGAGAGGGAGATAAGCGAACACCCAACGGCAAGTTCAAAGTCATCCTGAAGAAAATACATCCTAAATGGAGTTATGAATTTTTGCTTGATTATCCAACTCCCGAAAACGTGGAGCAGTTTAAAGTAAGAAAGGAGCAGGGTTTGATTCCAAAGAATGCTAAAATCGGCAGTGGCATTGCCATTCATGCTACAAGGCCACAGGAAGAATGGACTATCGATAAGTTCTACAATTGGACAGACGGATGTGTATCGCTTAAATATACAGAAATGCAAGATCTGTATAGCTATATCCCTTTAGGTACTACAGTGACGATACAGCCTTAAGCGATTGCTTAATGTTTGTGTGTGATAAAATCCCTGCAAACGTATACAAAAGCAGGTGGAATGTTGAGCAGCGTGAATTTGAGATTGATCTTTCTGAAATAACGTTTCAGTAATTTTCTGTCGGCCAGTGAATATTGAAATTGAATGAACAGGTTTCCTGTTTTGAGGATGTTTTCCACATGACCAAGTATACTTTCCTTGCTTTGTCTGCTGAAATTAGCCAACGGCAGACTTGAAATCACGTAATCTGCCTCATGTTTGTTGACATGCTTCATCACTTCGTCTACACTTTCATTGATTAAAATCAGTCTTGAGTCATTGATGGTTTTTAGTTTTTCCATGAACACAGGATTGATTTCGAAGCAATACAACACGCCATCGGGGCTCATTTTGTCGAGAATCATTTTGGTCACACATCCGTCGCCTGCTCCAAATTCAACGATGGTTTTTTTCCCGGAGAAATCAACAGGCTCAAGCATCTTTTTGATCAGAAACCTGCTGCTGCTGCTTACCGCCCCAACTTGTGCGATATTTTTACTGGCCTCTTTGATGAATGTGAATACAGACATGTCAAATGAATAAGTTGATCAATCCCGATCCGGTGAACACATATACGCTGCAGATGATGAGTTCGCCAAGCAGGACTGCGAAGATATAGCTTATGAATCTCATTTTCGCCGCACCTGCAGCATAACAGATGGCGTCTGTAGGCACGACAGGAAAAAAAGACCATAGAAGTACAAAGAAAACGCCGTTCCTGGATTCCATTTTTTGTTTCAGCTTTTCCTGTGGATAGCGTTTTTCTATGACCGCACCTAATCGCATCAGGTGTGAAAAATGATAAATCAATGTTGCTGAGCACGCGATGCCCATCAGAGAAATCAAGAGTACCAGCCATTCTTGCCCTGGAAAAAGTATTCCTCCTGCCAGCACAAAAGGAGTACTTGGTATCAGCGTGAATCCCCGAACAATCGACACGATGAAATAAGCAAACAACATATAACTATTGAACTTTTGAAAAAAAGAAGCGATAGCTGCCGTAGTGAATTCATCGCGATGTGTAAAAAAATATAACAAACACAACAGGATAGCGATCAGCCACATCCAGAGGAAGCTCTTTCTTAAAATTGAAACTGCTTTTTTCATTAATGATTGATGCTGGATCAAAATTATTTCTCCATGAAGATAAGACTTCCATCGCCGTAGCTCAAAAACCTAAAGTCATTTTCCATAGCGTATTGATAACAAGCTTTCCATGCATCACCAATCGCAGCAGCAACCAGCAACAGCAACGTTGATTGTGGTTGATGGAAATTGGTAACCAATGCGTCGGCTACACGAAACCGATATCCTGGAGCAATGAGTAATTGTGTCTGGGTATTCAATGTTTCCACATTTCTGGAGGTCATCCAATCAATCAATGCTTGAAGTGCATCTTTGACTTTGATGTATGTATCACAAAGGGGAGTTTCATAAACATCCCATTGTTTGATGTCCAGTTGATCCATATCTGGATTGATCAACACTTTTACGCCAAGCCAATAAAGTGATTCCAAAGTTCTCAATGATGTGGTTCCCACAGCAATGCAATTATATTGATGATTGGCGATACTGCGGATGGTTTCAATACTCACGGAAGTCCATTCTGCATGCATGTCGTGATCTTCCATGGTAGCGACTTTCACTGGCCTGAAAGTGCCTGCACCCACATGCAAACTCACAAATGCCTGTGAGATGTTTTTTTTGCTGAAGGATTCAAAGATATTTTCAGTGAAATGCAATCCGGCTGTCGGGGCCGCAACAGATCCTTCCAGATCTGCATAAATAGTCTGGTACCTGTTTTTGTCATCAACTGCTGTAGATCTTTTGATGTAAGGCGGTAATGGAATGTCGCCCGCATGTTCAAGAATCTCGCCAAATGTCAGGTTGTCGTCTTTCCAGGAAAATTTAATTTCATGCGCTTCTTCAGCCCTGGCTATCAACCTCGCTTCGAGCAGGTGCGTTTTGCCGCCGATTTGCAACGGCATTTCAAGTGCTTCCTGCTTCCACTTGGAAAGTCCTCCTACCATGCACTTCCATACACATGATTGTCTGGCATTCAATGCCACAGCGTAATCGCCATGGATGTACAAAGGTTCGAGGCAAAAGATCTCAATCAAACTGCCTGTATGTTTTGTAAATCGCAATCTAGCCTGAATTACTTTACTGTTGTTGAATATCAACAGACTTTTGTCAGACATGTGCGCACTGATATTGAGGAAAATATCTTCAGCGATGTTGCCTTCTTTCCAAATCAGCAGCTTCGATCTGTCTCGCTCATTTAGCGGATGCATGGCAATCCTCGCCTCAGGCAAATCGTAGCTGAAATCCGAAATGGAAATATTTTTTATGTTATTCAAATTTGTAAAAAATTAAAAATTAAAAAGGAAAAAAAGTTCAATAGGTTTAATGAGTTCAACAGGTTTCAAAAGTTTAAATAACAAACCCTTAAACCAGCGCAGCGACATAAACCATTAAACGAACAAATCACTAATCACAAATTACTCTTCACAAACCACAAACAACAAACTACAAACAACAAACATCAAACCCTTAAACCTTTAATGATCTCCTCAACAACTCCCGGATCGAGCAGGGTAGTGGTGTCTCCTAGATTGGATGTTTCTCCTTCGGCAATCTTTCGAAGTATCCTCCGCATGATCTTTCCGCTCCGTGTTTTCGGCAATCCCGTTACGAATTGTATTTTGTCAGGCTTTGCAATCGCACCAATCACTTTTGTCACGGTCTGTAAAATTTCACTTTTTACCGCGCCATTATGAGCAGCGTCATTCGACAAAATCACATATGCATAAATTCCTTGTCCTTTGATGTCGTGGGGATATCCGATGACTGCACTCTCTACCACTGCAGGGTGCATGTTGATGGCGTTCTCCACTTCTGCAGTACCAATCCGATGGCCACTCACATTCAAAACATCATCCACTCTTCCGGTAATGCGGTAATTACCTTCATTGTCGCGTAAACAGCCGTCTCCGGTGAAATACATTCTTGGATATGCAGAGAAATAGGTTTGTCTGCATCTTTCATGATCGCCATAAGTGGTGCGCAGCATGCCCGGCCAAGGAAATTTGATACAGAGATTTCCGGAAATACCATTGCCTTCGAGCGTCTTGCCATTTTCGTCTACTAGTACAGGTTGTATCCCTGGTAAAGGAAGTGTAGCAAATGAAGGTTTGGCTGGCGTGACGCCTGCAAGATTGGAAATCATCACGCCTCCCGTTTCTGTCTGCCACCAGGTATCTACTATCGGACAGTTTTGTTTGCCCACATGTTCGTCATACCAATGCCATGCTTCTTCATTGATCGGTTCTCCAACTGTTCCCAACACTTTGAGTGAACTCAAATCATGCTGGTCAACAGGAGCTGAGCCAAAACCCATCAAACTGCGAATCGCTGTAGGCGCTGTGTAAAGAATATCAACTTTATGTTTCTCAACAATCTGCCAGAATCTTGCAGCATCAGGCCAGGTGGGTATGCCTTCAAACATTAATGTGGTGGCACCTGCGCTCAATGGTCCGTAAATGATATAACTATGACCGGTCACCCATCCGATGTCGGCAGTGCAAAAATGGATTTGTCCCGGCTGGTATTGAAAAACGTTTATAAATGTATAGTTGGTCCAAACCATATAGCCTCCAATGGTGTGCACCACGCCCTTTGGCTTTCCAGTACTCCCTGAGGTATACAATATGAACAACATGTCTTCACTGTCCATACTTTCGGCAGCTTCAAATGTGTCGTCAGTCTCTTGCATCGCTTCATGCCACCACAGATCCCGATCGGACTGCATGGAAATTTCTGATGAGGTTCTGTTGAATACAATCACTTTTTCCACAGAAGGGCAATCTACCAACGCTTCGTCCATCACTGACTTCAACGGGATTATTTTTGCGCCTCTGAAACCTCCATCTGCAGTAATCACCATTTTACATTGTGCATCATTGATCCGATCTGTGATGCTTTGTGCGGAGAAACCGCCGAATACCACCGAATGAATCACACCTATTCGGGCACAGGCCAGCACAGCAATAGTAAGTTCCGGAATCATTGGCATGTAAATACAAATCCTGTCACCCTTTCTTGCGCCATTTTTTTTGAGCACTTTCGCCAGACGCACTACCTCATCCAGTAGTTCTTTATAGGTGATGGTTCTTGATGCTTCATGGGGATCGTTCGGTTCCCATATGATGGCGGCAACATCCGGTTGCGTGGCTGCCCATCGGTCCAGACAATTCTCAGTGATGTTTAGCTTTCCGCCTTTGAACCATTCTACTTTTGGATCATCAAAATTCCATTCCAGCACATTGTCCCATGGCTTTTGCCAATGAAAATGCAAAGCAATATCGTTCCAGAAAGCTATTGGATCTTCCACACTTTGGCGATACGCTTCTTGATAGGCTTGCGCAGTCTTTAGCTGGTAAGGATATGACATCTTATTTCTGTTGAATGATTCCGCTAAATTAAAGGTTTATGCGCTTTCAGTTGATTTCTTGCTGGTTGATCATTTTATCTTATTTTCAAAAATCAAAATTCCATTCATGGTCAAATCGCAAGGCATTTCCAAAATCATCGTCACTTCTTCACTGGGCACGCTCATTGAATGGTATGATTTTTACATTTTTGGCATGCTGGCCAAAACGCTCTCCATTCAGTTTTTCCCCAAAGACAACCCTACAACCGCGTTGTTGAGTACACTGGCGATTTTTGCAGCGGGGTTTCTGGTGAGGCCATTCGGTGCACTGGTTTTTGGAAGGCTGGGAGATAGGATTGGCAGAAAATCCACTTTCTTGCTCACACTGGTGCTGATGGGAGGCTCCACATTTTTAATTGGATTGGTTCCTTCCTATAAAAGTATCGGCATCGCTGCGCCCATATTGGTACTCTTGCTCAGGTTGATACAGGGACTTGCACTGGGTGGTGAATATGGCGGTGCGGCTACTTACGTAGCAGAATGCACACCTCCCAACAGAAGAGGCTATTACACAAGCTGGATACAAACTACAGCAACCCTAGGACTATTCATTTCGCTGGGTGTGATCATGCTCGTCAAATCAAGCATGCCCACTGAAGCCTTCGAGGCCGATTGGGGCGGATGGCGTTATCCATTCTGGATTTCTATTCTATTGGTGCTTGTGTCCATCTATATCAGGCTCAAAATGTCGGAATCTCCTTTGTTTTCAAAATTGAAAGCTGAGGGCAAAACATCAGCCCATCCGCTTAGAGACAGCTTTGGTAAAAAAGCGAATTTCAAATGGGTGCTGCTCGCCTTGTTTGGTGCCGTCATGGGCGAAGGTGTGGTGTGGTATACCGGACAATTTTACGCTCAGTCATTCATGGAAAATACAGCCAAGATGGAGTTCATGCAGTCGAGGGAGATCATGCTATGGGCCATTGCATTCGGTACACCTTTCTTTTTGTTTTTTGGAGCATTGAGCGATCGCATCGGTAGAAAATGGATCATGATGCTGGGGATGTTGCTGGCAGTAGTTTCATACAGACCTATTTTCAAAACTATTTATGACAAGACACAAGTCGATGCAGCTGCATTCAACAATCCTCATGCGCTCATGAAGGTGGCCAACAAACCAAAAGTAGATACCATTAGTCAAAAAAATGTGATTGTCACCACAACAGATATTTCCTGGCAACTGCCAAATGGAATGCGCTTGATTGAAACCAGATCAGACTCATTATTTCATTATCAAAAAGGAAACGAGGCCACACTTGTAAAAGCAAAGCCAGATTACCACGATAAAAAAGTGGTGGCATCAACGAAATGGTATTTTATATTTCTCGTATGGTTCATGATCATTCTCGTGACCATGGTATATGGTCCAATTGCTGCATTTCTTGTG
>Ga0315899_10000997_pt1 | contig 33029 bp, 27 predicted proteins | sample LakEriMetagenome_2_FD_203518 | JGI IMG/M metagenome (GOLD analysis project Ga0315899, IMG submission 203518) | Freshwater fungal communities from buoy surface, Lake Erie, Ohio, United States - Buoy 4 MA112 | ecosystem: Environmental > Aquatic > Freshwater > Lake | place: USA: Lake Erie, Ohio...
TGGCAGGATATCCGTTAGGTTATCATCGATCTTGAGTAGATCGCGCAAAGTGTTACGAAATTGGGCAACGGTCAAACGACGAACAATTCCATTTCTTGGGACTTCGCGAGATCGAGCCAATTCGAGTGCGCCTTCTAGCCAGTTTTCGAACTGTGTGCGTTCAACAGCTGTTGGTTGCGACTCGTCTGATGGTGGCATCTCCTGTGCAACGACTTGTTTTCGAATTTCATCCCACAGTTTCAATGTGCTTTCTTCCATTGCTCCCGTGAGATGATCGACGCGTATTCCCGATTCACGCTGGTCTGCATTATGACATTGGGAGCAGTACTTATTCAGAAACGGTTTTGCGACCGCCTCGAAGTCCTGAGTCACTTTCAACTCGGAAGAGGCTGGGACTTGGTAGGCGGCGGAAACTCCATGCATCAACAAAGTAAATGCGATTACATAAAAATACGCTTGCAGCCGTAGATGACAAACAGATTTCAGTAAGCTCGCGACCATGATGCTTAGGGCTGGATAAGTTTAAGGCGGGGGGGAGGGTTTTGTTGCTAGATTCAAAAAGATGCCTTAAAAGGCAGTCGTCGATTCTTGAATCGATATCAAGCACATTGGCAGGATTGGGTTGGTAGGATAGCCCCATTATAACCGAATTTTGCCCGTTCCGTGCGAACTCCTCACATCGACTTTGAAAATCAGCCAAACATTCCAGCGTTCAGGAAAGAACGGCATCTCTGCATTTGCAATGCATAGCTTTGCAACTCTTGTAGGCCGTAACAAGGCTTTGCGAAGTTACGGCGACTCTCGATCCCTTTCCGGGCTAAGCTGGCAAGTCGAATGATCTCCGGCGTGTCTTGCCGTAACTGCGTCGTTTCACGACTTGTTACGGCCTACATGCAGAAGCAATTGAGGGCAATTGTTCTACTGTGGTGTAGAAGTTTGCGAGTTCTTGCGTAGTGGACGAGGCTACGAGGCCTTGCCCCCTGGCGCGAATGCGGCAAGATGGCCAGGACTCCAGCAGGCAGTCACCAGTGAAATAGGCCTCCTAGCGTCGTCCACTACAACAGCAGTGCGTGATTGCCGTAACTGCATCGTTTCACGATTGATTACGGGGAGCGAAAATCTATTGCGAATTGATCGGTTTGTGATTGCCAAAGAGTGGCGAGCTCTTTGACTTTGTCTGGGTATTGTTCGGCCAAATTGATTTGCTCGGCTCGATCGGTGCTTAAATCATATAACTCCCACGACTCTCCCTTGGAGGCCACTAGCTTCCAATCTCCGACTCGCAACGCTCGATTCCCCTCGTGTAACCACCATAGCGATTCTCGATCTATGACAGTGTCTTCGCCAAAACTCGGTGCCAGGCTCTTGCCCGGTAGAGCGGGAATCGACAGCTTAGGTGCATCAGTCTGTTTATCTAGGACGGTTTGCTTTACACCTGTTAGCTCCAGGATTGTTGGTGCGATATCAACAAGATGAGCAGGTGTCGTACGAAGTGCTCCTTTTTCGGAGATCTTGGCCGGCCAGTGAACAATTAACGGAGTGCTTATGCCTCCCTCATGGACCCACGTTTTGTGCCGTCGATGCGGGGTGTTGCATGCGCTCGAGAAACCAGGTCCGAGACAAAGATAGGTCGCGGCACTGCCAGCGGGTGCGGCAGGGTCATGTCCGCCGTCCCGGATCATAATCTCAGCCGAGGCTCCATTATCGGAGCAGAACATGATAATGGTGTTCTCATAGGCATTCATGGCTTTCAGCTGTTCTAAAATACGGCCTATGGCGATATCCATGGTGTCAACCATTGCGGCATGAATCGCCATTTTCGTCGACTGAAATCGCTTTTGCTCTTCGGTTAGAGTCGACCAGTCCGCAGGTCTATTGAGCTCTCCGTCCCCTAGGAATTCGATATCCTTGGGGCGAGGATAAGGCGGTCCGATTTCTGGTTCGAGTGGAGAAAGAGAGGTGTTGGTAATGCCCAGTTCTTTCATTTTGCGAAAGCGTGTCTCGCGCATGGCGTCCCAACCGTTGCGATATCGCTCGGCATATTTCGCGATTGCTTGCTCGGGCGCGTGCAATGGAAAGTGAGGAGCGATAAAAGCCACGTACTGAAAGAATGGTTTTTCAGGGTGGGACGCAGAGTGTTCTTTTAAGCACTGAATCGCGTGTTCAGCAGTCGCGTCGGTGGCATAGTAATTGAGGTCCTCACCTTGCGGACGAACAGGAACATCGTTGATATGGTTTCCTTTGCTGGAAAAAAAGTTTCCTTGGTTCCGCATGTCGAGTGACGCATCAAAACCAGAGGCTAAAACGGGCCCATCGATGTGCCATTTACCACTGTGATAGCATCGGTAGTTGGCTTGCTTTAAATAGGCTGGCAGCAGTTTGGCCCATGCAGGTCTAGTTCCACCGTTCCCACCCCCTCCGACACCGGGGAAATTGTCGCGTCGGACTTGCTGAGCATAGTAGCCCGATAGCAGAGCGGCTCGCGAAGGCCAGCATCGAGCTGTGTTGTAAAATTGGGTGTATCGCAACCCATTAGAGGCAAGTCGATCTAGGTTCGGTGTTTCGATTTCTCCACCATAACAACCAAGATCGGAGTAACCTAAATCATCGGCCATGATGATCAAAACATTTGGTTGCTCCGAAGCATAGGCGTGATTTGCAAGAAGCACGCAAAGAACGAGCAGGGCCGCTGTCACCCTGCGGAGAATGGATGGAATCATCGTTTTTTGAGGAGGGCGACTAGAGGTGGGAAGTAACGGCGATTTAGCCGTCTGATTTATACTTGTCCAGCTTACGATACAGCGTTCTCGCTCCGATGCCAAGAATTTTGGCCGCTTCGTCCCGATTTCCGGCTGTGATTTTCAGAGTTTCTTCAATAGCCCAGCGTTCGATCTCATCCATCGACTTTCCGATGAGATCGGAGGGTGTCACACCGATGAGAGAGGACAAACTAGAGGGCTGCGCATGAGATATAGCAGTGTCGATCTCGGATTGATTTGGTCCGTCGCCATCGCTTAGCTCCGGTGGCAGGTCATCGACATCCAGCTTGCCGTCCATATCGAGAACCACCATGGTTTCGACAAAGTTGCGCAGTTGACGGATATTTCCTGGCCAGTCGTAACTGAAGAACTTCTTTGTGACCGAGGTAGTAAAGTTGCAAGGAGCATGATTGTGTTTGCGAACAAACGTTTTGCGGAAGTGATCCATAAGTGGAATAATGTCATCGCGTCGCTCTCTTAGGGGAGGCAAATGAACTGTGACCACTTTGAGTCGGTAGAAGAGATCGTTTCGGAACGAACCATCCTCGATCATGGCTTCGAGGGGGCGGTTGGTCGCCGAGATAAGTCGCACGTTGACCTTGATAGGGCGATTGTCGCCCACACGTGTGATTTGGCTTTCTTCGAGTACTCGAAGCAGTTTGATTTGGGTACTCATCGGCATATCACCGACCTCGTCCATAAATAGAGTGCCGCCGTCCGCGTACTGGAATGCTCCTTCGCGATCGGTTACGGCGTCGGTAAAGGAACCGCGAACGTGGCCAAAGAGTTCGCTCTCAACGAGATTCTCCGAGACCGCTCGGACGTTCAAAGCGACCATGCGTTTCGCTTTGCGAGGGCTGTTTTGGTGGATAGCACGAGCAATGAGCTCCTTTCCGGTTCCACTTTCACCGGTGATCAAGACCGTAACATCGGTGGGTGAGATCCGTTTAAGTCGGTCGATGAGGCCTTGCATTTGCGGGCCTGCGTAGACGATCCCTTCGAAGCCGAATTTCTCGTCGAGTCGTTTACGGAGTTCCAGGTTCGTTTGTTTCAGTTGGACCGCTTCGACCGCTTTGGCGACGATGGCTCGGAGTTTATTGGGGGTGATGGGTTTTTCGAGAAAGTTAAAGGCCCCGAGTTGCATGGCTTCGACCGCTTTGGTGACGGTCGCGTGTCCGGTTACCATGATGGCCAGGCTTTCGGGGAGTAGCTGTCGAGAGAGCTCTAGCATTTGCATCCCGTCAAAGTCATTCATGACCAAATCGGTAATGACCACATCGAACGTGTTTTGTTCGAGTTGTCGTTTGCCTTCGGGGCCGCTGGTGGCGACCGTGCAGCGATAGCCGGTTTTTTCAAGGCTTTCTGTCATGGCTTGGGCGTGCGCAGGATCGTTATCCACAACTAGAATCGCGAATTGTCTCGGGTCTAGCGAGTCCTGTCCTGCCTGCGAATCGGTGGATTCGTGGGATGGATATTCCGTTGTCATATCAACGTGACTTTGCAGTTGGAGGGAAACGATGTACTTTGAGCTCTTTCAGTCAACAATCGAATTGTGATTAAATACAGCGTTTTGAAAAGGACAATCCATGTCGGGACAACTGGTTTGCCGGGGTGTTCGAGGTGCCACAACGGTGGAAGCCAACACGAAAGAAGCCATTTTGAAGGGGACTCGTCAATTATTGGCATTAATGATTCGACGAAACGAGATTGCTCCCGCGGACGTAGCGAGTGCCATTTTTACCGTGACCCGGGATTTAGACGCTGAGTTTCCCGCGTTGGCCGCCAGGCAATTGGGGTGGCTAGAGGTGCCGCTCTTGTGCGGCTACGAGGTCCAAGTCGCTTCGTCATTGGGGATGTGCGTTCGAATTTTGTTGCATTGGAATACGACCAAATCCCAAAAGGAGATTCAGCACGTTTACATTCACGATGCCGTCCAATTGCGACCCGACCTTTGCAAGCTGCCTCCCGTCGACTGGCAGGAGCTCGAAGAGTGGATCTCAGAACAAGTAGAGCCCAAGAAGTAGCGGGAGCAGGACGGGTATTTTTAGGTTAGGTCGCTACTTCTTTTCGTCAAAGATCTATTTCTGACCTTCTCTGCCAGGGTGGTTCGTAGGTCGTACAGCGAGCTTTTAGACTGTATAGGGACAGTTTCTCTGAACTCAAAACTTCGGGGCCTGCACCTTTGATCTCGTAGGCAACTGACAATCTTAGGATTGGCATGTTAATAGGCTTTTCGATTTCAGGGTGATTAAGATGATCACACTCCGTAATGGTTGTGCGATATGAACGCCAAAGTCAATCAGATGATTCGGTCGATTCTCTCCTGGATTTGATGGGTCGAAACGAGTTTAGACCCGGTTCGTTTTTCGTTTGTCGGTGAGTGAATTCCAAGAAAAATGAATGGTGCGAGAATACTCGAAATATCTTTCTGGACATCTGTAAGATAGTAGTTCTGTGGACGTTCTTCTTGTCGAGGGGCACAAAGTCGTGCCTCAGTGGACTCTTCCTTAACCAGTTTTGAACTCATGACTTCCCCGAAGACCAGACCTAGTCTGATAATCCGAATTGCAGATCCGCAAGACGAAGTCGCCTGGGGGGAGTTCGTGGATATATATGAGCCAATTCTAATTCGCGTTGGTAAGTCAAAGGGTTTGCAAGACGTCGATGCCAGGGAGTTGGCTCAAGACGTTTTGGTCACGGTACTAAAGTCAATTTCCACGTTCAGCCTTAGTACCACGGCGCAGGATTCGCCGGACGTAGCAGAGGGGCAAGGCGAGATCAATGAACGAAGAGCTCATATCGATCAATTGATCGACAGGCTAAAAAGTCTAAGCGAGACCGACAGTGACAGAGAGCCACTTAAAAGTGAGCTAGCTCAAGCTCTAATGGAAGAGTTTACGGAAATGGAGTCCACGCGGAGGCGTCAAGTAGAAGAGATGGAGAGGCGGATTGAGCAACTTAAAAATACACTCAGTCTCAGATCGCAGAATGCTGAACAAATCGTGGCAGCCAGAATTTCTTATCTCTTGGGGGAAGCCTCGATACTGGATTGGGCATATAGAATGCCCGACGACATGCTTCTTAATTCCGAAGATGGAGCAGAGGCAGAGGCAGAGTTCTTGCACGCCAAGGAAAAACTGACGCGTGAAAAGATGAACAGATCCCAGCGAGCTTCTGAGTATGACGAATTACTGAGATCGATGGAGGAAAGACTGAGAAAGTTAGATGAGCTTAACGCACAGCTTCAAAACAGAAAAACGGAGATAACCATGAAAGAGATGAGACTGTTGCCTTTGGAAAGGGAGGTTGAACGGGTGCATCCGTCCCGTGGAAATCGAGTGGGAATCGAAGGTGCTGAGAAAAAGAGATAAGTCTGATTCGTTAAAACTCTTCCGGGGCCTCGTGGCCTCGTACGCACCAAAACTCTGGCCTCGTGGCCTCGTCCACTACCAAATTATGGCCTCGTGGCCTCGTACACTACAAAATTATGGCCTCGTTCATGACGAGAAGATCGCGTGTTTACACGTCGACGACGATGTCGCCGTCGGGGACGCATACGCAGGGGAGGATTTCATTCTGCTTGAGGGGGAATTGGGGGCGCCGGGTGTATTTAACTTTACCTTCGACCAGCTTAACTAAGCAGCTGCCGCACGCTCCGGTTCGGCAGCCGCTGTCGATCGGAATATCCGACTTGATAGCGAAACCTAGGAGATTGGGGTATGTTGCGGCAAAGGCCTCGAGTTTGTTGGATTGTCGAAAGTGAACGGAGCATGGTTGCTGTTTGACGGCTGAGTTATGAGAAACTGGCTTCTCCGATTCTTTGAATAGTTCGAAATATATCTGAGATTCAGGCACGCCAGCTTCGATTAGTGCCTCAAACATTTCCGTTTGCCATGCCTCGGGACCGCAGAGATAACAGTCCGCGTTCAATGGATCTGTCAGCGATTCAGCAACATCGGAGGCTTTGAATTTGCCATGTTGGATGACCGCGTCTTTCCCTCCGGTAAAACCCCGTGGAAATTGACTTAAGAAGAGTCTCATCTGCACCATGGGAAATTGGTGCGCGATATTGAGTAGAGATTCAGCGAACGGCATGTGATCGGCATCTCGGAATTGAGCGAAGAGAGCTAAGGACGAGTGCGGGCGTCGCAATGTCTCACGCAACATTGGGAGCATGGGTGTAATTCCAATGCCCGCGCTGAGAAGGACCACATGTCGATTGGTGGTTGTTTGGAGATAGAATGAGCCCGACGGACCTTTGATGCGAACTGAATCCCCTTTGTCGAGATCATCATGGAGCCATCGGCTAACGCTTTCGGGAGAGTCCGAGTTTCGTTTAACCGAGATGCGCCAATAGCCAGTACCGCCATGGTCCGAGAGGGTGTAGCAACGACCCTGTTTGGTTCGATTTGCAGCGGAGGGCATCTCGATCAAGAGATGTTGGCCAGCTAAAGAAGGCGGCAGGCTCTCTCCATCTTGTCGCACCAAATAGAAGGACTTAACATCTTCCGACTCTTGATCGATGCGAGCGATGAGAACTTCGTACCACTTCGGTGGACGCTTTTGAATGGAAAGATCGGCGTGGGTTCGTTCGAGGGTAGAGGTAAGTAGTCTTAACTTCAGCTTGGAGGACGCGGAATTGACCCGGTCGAGATTGCGGGCTTGTTTGATGCCCGATAGGACTGCGGAAACAGCGAGTGTCGCAATGCCGACCAAGGCAAGACCGGCAATGGCCAGTGTTATTAGTCCAGCTGATTCCACGTTTTGCTCCGCATTTAGGGCTGATTGGAGCAGCGCTCGGTCGACGCATGGCTGAAGCTTGAGTCGATAACTAGCAAAAAGTGGTATTTTCCACGGTACGAGCATCTTTACCCGAGTATGCGGGATAGGCAAAATAGAGCTTGGTCGAGTGGACGCGTAGGTAAGTGTCCAACTAGGGGTCAGCAAGTTGTGCCAGGAAGGTGCCGTGTTAAGGTTGCACGGCCACTTCCTCGCATTTTACATTTTTTAACTTGCATGATCAGCGAGTCGTTCCGAGTTAGCACGACAGTCGAGGAAATCTGCGACTGGCTGTGTTGGGTGGGGAAGGACCGCCAATACTAGGTGCATGACGAAGGCCACTTGTAAAACAACCAGTTTGGGACAGTGTGGAAATCGTGCAAAAGCAGGATAGTGAAAATGCAGCGTGGGACGAGCCAGGTCCTGCTGACGCCAAGCTTGAGCGGTGTCAAAAAATCATTGATTATGAGTTTCGTGATATCAGCATATTGCTGTCAGCTTTAACTCATTCGAGTGTTGCATCAACGCGAACACAATCCAATGAGCGGATGGAGTTTCTGGGTGATTCGATCTTAGGGATGATTGTTTGTGAGAATTTGTTTCGCAAATACCCCGAGTACTTGGAAGGGGAATTAACCAAGATCAAATCGATTGTCGTTTCAAGGAGAGTTTGCGCAAAGATATCACGGCAGCTTGCGTTAGATGAATGTTTGATAGTGGGACGAGGGATGTTAAAGTCGGCGATGCCACGTTCACTTATGAGCGATGTCTTTGAAGCGATTGTGGCAGCGATTTACTTGGATGGTGGCATAGAGGTAGCTAGTCGATTCATCATGGAGCATCTCGAGCCGGAGATTCGATTGGCGGCGGATGGCCATCACGGGGGGAATTACAAGTCATCACTTCAGCAGGTTGCACAGCGGGAGCTCAAGGGAACTCCCGTTTATCGGCTGGTCAATGAATTCGGTCCTGATCATAGCAAGCAATTTTGTGTTGCGGCGGAGATTGCGGGAAAGCGATATGCACCGGCATGGGGGCGCAACAAAAAAGAAGCTGAGCAGCGAGCGGCGGGCAATGCTTTAGCCGAGTTGCGTGGAGAGGATCCTCCTTATACATCTCTTTAGTTCTAGGCCAATTTGCGGGAAGCAAGGCCTAAATCTACGAGCTTGCAGTAGTCCAGGCGTCCAATTCGGGGAAGATAGAAGCCTAAACGGGCTAAAATTGGGCTCGACGAGTCGCTACTGTAAGGAACGTCAGGTGGCGATTCTTTGCTATGTCGCTACAATTCAGGGCCCTTTGACACTGTTCCCGAAGATAACCGTATGACAAACCCGAGCAAAGAAGATCAAAAAGCCTCAGCCAATCCGGCAGGTGGACCACGACGGGGCCAAGGCCCCTTGATTATTGCGTTGGTACTCCTTTCGGCTTTTGCATTGATGTTTTATATCAATGCTTCGCAGGTTTCCAGGATTGACTACAGCTTTTTGGAAGAGCAGCTTGAACGGAACAACGTCCAAGAGATAACGCTCTATGATTCGTACGCTCAAGGGCGATTCAGGGCGCCTCCGGACAAACCTGCGACTTATAACGCAGAGGGGACTTTGGTCCCGGCTAAGCCAGGAGAGGCGCTCAAGCGAGAATTCGATGTCTTGGTTCCATCCGACAGCAGTTCGCGATCTGCGCTGCTCGATCGGCTGAACAAGTTGAGACAGGAGACTAAGACAGAGAGAGACATCGACAATCCTGATTCTCTGACCACCGTGCCTCTCGAATATAAAGTCGTACCGGGAAGTGCACTCAATACGGTCATGACTTTCCTATGGTTGGGCATCTTGGTCGCAACGGTTGTTGGCCTCTACATCTTCTTTCGCCGAAGCCGCGAAGGCATGATGGGTGGTGGTTTTCTTTCGAGCTTTACCAGATCGACCGCCAAGCGATATGAACCTTCTGATCAACACGTAACGTTCAAGGATGTGGCCGGCCTCGAGGGGGTAAAGGCAGACTTGCAAGAGATTGTGGAATTTCTTCGGGCGCCAGAAAAGTTCCAAAAGCTTGGTGGTCGGGTTCCCAAGGGGGTTCTTTTGAATGGACCTCCGGGAACGGGCAAGACACTGTTGGCCAGGGCGGTTGCAGGGGAAGCTGGAGTCTCATTCTTTTCCGTCAACGGTAGTGAATTTATTCAGATGTTCGTTGGTGTTGGAGCGTCTCGGGTAAGGGACTTGTTTGCGACCGCCAAGGAACAATCGCCAGCGATCGTTTTTATTGATGAGATCGATGCAGTTGGTCGTCAGCGGGGTGCAGGATTAGGTGGTGGCCACGATGAACGCGAGCAGACGCTCAATCAAATTCTGGGTGAAATGGATGGTTTCTCTCCCAATGATTCCGTCATTATTATGGCTGCTACCAACCGTCCAGACGTGTTGGATCCAGCGTTATTGCGACCGGGACGATTCGATCGTCACATCACGGTAGGTCGACCGACTTTGAAGGGGCGTGAAGAGATTTTCAAAGTGCACGTTCGCGACGTACCGCTCGATAACGACGTCGATTTGCATACTTTGGCTGAAGCGACCGTGGGGCTAACAGGCGCCGACATTCGGAATCTGGTTAATGAAGCGGCGTTATGGGCTGCTAGGCACGATAAGTCCCGGGTCTCCATGGACGATTTCGATTATGCTCGTGACAAGGTTCTCATGGGAGCCAAGCGCGAAGAGGTTATGCAGCCGGCGGAAAAGGAAAAGACCGCCTATCATGAAGCGGGACATACGTTGGCTGCTTGGTTTTTGCCAGGGGCGCAGCGTGTTCACAAAGTGACCGTTATACCGCGCGGGATGTCGCTGGGTAGCACCCAGATTCTCCCATCGGAAGACCGCATGAATATGTCCGAGAGCGAAATCAAAGATAACTTAGTTGTGTTGCTGGCAGGGCGGGCTGCTGAGAAGATCATCTATGATCAAACATCGGTTGGTGCGGAGAATGATTTAGAGAGAGCGACTTCGTTGGCTCGGAGAATGATCGCACACTGGGGAATGAGTCCCAAGCTAGGGCCTGTTTCTTACAAGCTATCGGACAGTGATCCATTCTTGGGTCGAGAGATTCATCAGCAACGACAGTATAGCGAACGGACCCAAGAGACTATTGATGCAGAGATCGGGGATACATTACGAGCTGCTGATAGGCGAGCGACCGAGATATTGCATCAGCGACGAGAAGCGCTAGAGCGACTCAAAGACGCCCTTTTGGAGCGAGAAGAGCTCGATGAAAAGGAGCTAACCGAGCTCATCGGTCCAAGCGTACATGTCAAATCGATGGAGGCTCCCACGCCAGCCGGTGTGGTAGACTAACGCATGGGATTGGTGTCGTGGAGTCGGTTTTTCGCCTCGCACTCGTCCCTTTTCTTCGCGTGAGTTACTGGTAAATATGGTCCGAAAGAAGAATAACAAGGTCCGGATCGAATTTCGCAAAAAGCACCAGTCGCAAACGCGAGACCTCGATTTGACCAAAGAGTATCAAGTCGAGCAGGACGACATTGATACCGTTTCTCAGGAACGGGTCAGTGGTAAAGGGGATTTAACGCGCCACAGGACAGTTAAAGGAAATCTTAACGAAGAAAGCGAAGCCCTGGGGCATGTCGAATTGGACGTAGATCGTTCCAGTTTGGCTGGTCTAGTTTTGAAAGTTCACGGGCTGGAATCAATCGTTCGAGGGGCCGACGGCAAGCAATATCGATGTTCGCTGCGGCGGGTTCTAAAAAATGTTGCTACTGATCAAAGGCACGTATTGGTAGCGGGTGATCATGTTCGGCTGGAGATGGCAGGGAACCAGCAGGCCTGGATTGTTCGAATCGAGCCCCGGCGAAGCACGTTGAGTCGAACGAGCAAGCAGCGCCGACACATCATTGCAGCCAATGTCGACCAGCTCCTCATTGTTACCAGCGCAGCGCAGCCCACCATCAAGCCGAATTTGATTGATCGGCTTCTAGCAACCGCCGAGCAAAACGGGCTTGATGCGGTCATTTGCATTAACAAGTGCGATTTAGTTGATCCAGCGACATTGCAGCCATTGATTGGCAATTATTCTCAGATGGGATATCGCGTGTTGATGTTAAGTGCCGCTAAATCGTGGGGTATAGAACGGTTAAGAGCCGCGACCTACCGAAAATGCAGCGTCGTTGTCGGGCAAAGTGGGGTTGGAAAATCCTCCATTTTGAACGTCCTAGATGCCAAGCTAAATCAGCGGGTACAAGCGGTAAGCCTGGATAATAACAAGGGGAAGCACACCACAACTACCGCCGAGGTATTTCCGTTGACTCATGGCGGATCCATAATTGATACCCCTGGAGTGAGGCAGTTCCAGTTGTGGGACATCGTACCGTCCGAATTGTCAGGTCTTTTTAAGGATATCCGACCGTTTGCGTCCAAATGTAGATATCCCGATTGTTCGCATGTGCATGAAAATGAATGTTCCGTCAAGGATGCGGTAGCGGATGGGCGGCTTGATCCAAGGCGATACGACAGTTACTGCCAGATTATCGAAAGTCCTTATGAAGCCAGTCGGGACGAGGACGAAGAGTTTTAGAATGGGAATTGCGCCGTTAACGTGATTGTCGGTTACTAGCCTAGTCGCTACACTTTCTCCGAGTCTTTTTTACCTTCGTATCTCGTAGCTGTTTAGGGAGTTTCCTGAGCAGCGGAGTCCTGTATGAGTGCATCAGTCGGACCCAAAGTCGAAAACTCCCCCGCCCGAGTTATTGTAGGGGACAAGGAAATTTCCTTGCCGGTTTTAGTTGGCACGGAGAACGATCGAGCGATCGATATTTCTAAGCTTTTAAAGGAAACCGGCCATATCACGTTGGACGAGGGGTTTGCCAATACTGGATCAACCTCTAGCTCGATTACCTATCTGGATGGCGACCGTGGCATTCTTCGCTATCGGGGCTACCCCATCGAGCAATTGGCTGAACATTGCAATTTTCTCGAGACGAGCTATCTCCTTATTTACGGAGCGTTGCCGACCAGAGAACAGCTTCAAAAATTTGAGGATTCCATCGAGAGGCACACGATGCTTCACGAGGACATGCGGACTTTCTACAACGGGTTTCCCCGTGATGCGCACCCCATGGCGATTTTGTCGAGTGTTGTTGGGGCACTATCAACCTTTTACCAAGACTCGTTAGATCCACGAGATCCGCAGCAAGTGGAAGAGTCTTTGCTGCGATTGATGGCCAAGCTGCCAACGATTGCAGCTTATTCGTACAAAAAGGCGTTCGGTCAGCCATTTATTTACCCCGATAACAGTTTGGATTACTGCAGCAACTTCCTGCGAATGATGTTCGCATTGCCGAGCGAGCAGTACGTGGCGGATCCGGACTTTGTCAAAGCTCTCAATCTGCTTTTTATTGTTCACGCAGATCATGAGCAGAACTGCAGCACCTCGACCGTTCGGTTGGTAGGTTCCTCGAATGCTAATTTGTTTGCATCGATTTCCGCTGGAATTTGTGCTCTATGGGGACCTCTGCATGGTGGCGCTAATGAGGCTTGCGTCAATATGCTCAAGCAAATCGCAGACGACGGTGGTAACGTTAAGAAGTACGTCGAACTGGCCAAGGACAAATCCAGCAACTTCCGTTTGATGGGCTTCGGACACCGTGTTTACAAAAACTACGACCCTAGAGCTAAGATTATCAAGGCGGCGTGCGATGTGTTGCTCAATAAGCTCAATTTGAACGATCCACTTTTTGATGTTGCGCAAGAATTAGAAGAGGTCGCCCTTAAGGATCCATACTTTGTAGAGCGCAAACTCTATCCCAACGTTGACTTCTATTCTGGGGTCATATACCGAGCTATGGGCTTCCCTGTACAGATGTTTACGGTGCTCTTTGCGATCGGTCGGTTGCCTGGATGGATAGCGCATTGGGTCGAAATGCATCAATCGTCAACAACCAGAATCGGTCGCCCTAGACAGGTTTATACCGGGCCAACGATCCGAGAAGTCGTACCAATTGATCAGAGATGATGAACTGGCGAGGGAGATGCTCGAGGATGATCGCCTGTATCAAGCCATGTCATCTGCGATCAATCCTCGTGGTGATGGAATTTAGCTCGCAGCAACTCAATTGTTCGTAGCAACTCAATTGTAAAGTATGGCGTGTATCGTTTGATTAAAGTGATCTTTTGGTATCGGAAGGTTGCTTATTTTTCACCGGGTCAGCTTTCTTTTCTTTCGCTTTGATAAATGCATCGGTAGCCAGTTGCTTGCGATTTTCTGGCAGTGCATCCCACGCCATCTGGTAGTAGAGTTCGACTGAAGTCCAGTGACCTCGACGGCGAGCATCGCTAGCCAGCGATAGATAATAGCGAGCATCTTCGATCGAATTTTTCTTTTCGGTTGGTTTGGTGCTCATGGCCATCATGTAAGCATAGGCAGGTGGTCGATCTGGTATTGTTTGATCATGGTTAATGTCATTGCCAACTTTGGGGGGGGCGACTTTGCTCCAGTCAACTGGGATAGGTCTAGTGTTGGCTTCTGATCTAATGAGCCGATCGAGTTCATCGAGGTCGATAATGGTTGCTTTTACTGTCGCGTTTGAAGAGCCGTAGGAGCTGCCGATTGCCCTTGCTCCTCCTCGTTGAACGGAGCCAGCGCTATAGCGGGTATTGCCACCCAGGTTCATTTCCCCACCGTCGGGAACAGCCACACTTGATTGGATGGAAAAGGTTCCTTGTGTGGGTAGTTGGACCGTGAATGATTGGGCGTTCGCGGATGATGCAGCGTGGGAAGCAAGGCAAAATCCGAGAGTGGCCAAAGCGTAGGCGGCGAGTTTCTTCCGTCTCTGGTAGCGATTGGAGGTTGGGTTTTGCGAGATGGATTGCGGTGTAGAGGGGAGTCCAGGCCGCGTAATGTTTGGTTGCATTTTGTTATACCTTGGCCGTCGAGTTAATGAATCGCGGTTTATATGGATGGTGTGTTTAGATTTTGGGAAGAGCGTAGCCGAGTGCAATGGCGCCGAGCGTGCCAGTTACGAGTAGGATGACAACAGTTGAAACAAGCTTCTTTTCTTTGATTCGGGAGAACATGTAGTAGAGGCTATAGAGAGGTACGAAGAAGTACAGTAAGCCATGTTTAGCGGACTCTTTGAAGGCTACGACAAGTATGGCCAAGTTGGCAAAGTTTGACGTAAGGAGCATAGCCAGCCCGAAGGATGCTGCTAGAACTGGCAGGTAGCCGGCTTCTTGGATACGTCGCAAGGCTTCGATAGAAGAGGTCTTTTCCGTGGTAACTGCATGTTGTTTGATAGCGAGTCCGACGATCATAACACCGATGCCAACTAGAATACTCAGCATCATCCACCAAGGGGAGCCGGTAGAGTTGAGTTGCTTTTCGGTTTGGCGTTCCCGCTCCATCATGATGGCAGCTTCGTTCAAGTGAACGTTTCCGAAGCCTTGCGTGCTTTCCAGTTTGTATTCTTCCAGCTTTCTTCCTTCTGAAAAATGGAAGCCACACTTGACGCACAGGACGCTATTCGGGACGACAGGGGCACTGCATGCGGGGCAGAGGGGGCCTTTGTTTTGGACAAGGCCAACATCTGTATAGAGGTTTTCCAGAGCACCGGACGAGGGTGAGGGAGTCGATTTCGCTGCGCCGGTGGGCTGGGCTGCAGAGGGCTGTTTTTGGCCTTTGGCTACAGGCTGGCCTTTTGTTTTGCTGGCGGTCGTGGGAGCAACAGCGGCACCCGTTATGGTGCTGGGGATCTTTAAAGTCGCTTTGCATTTTGGGCAGCGTCCAGACTTGCCCGCCATTTCATCGGGGACATTGGCGGTGTAGCCGCAGGAGCAGGTAACGCGGATCGGCATAGTTTGACAACTTTCCCGGAGACAAGAACCAGAGAGCAACCCCTGTATTTTGGGCTGAGATTTCTTGGGAAACAATGACTGAGTTCGCATTTGTGCGGAAATAAGCGAATGCATTTCCGTTTCCCAGACTAGCTTCTGGCACGGTAGTTGCACCAATGTTGGGACTTCCAGAGCAAAAGTGCCGTTTTGGCGTGTTTCGCTCTCGCAGGCAGAAGATCCAACCCGCCTGTCAGACATTTCCAAACCTTGACACATTCCGATACACCTCTACGGAGTCACCATTCATGGCTGCGACCAAAGAAAAGTCCAAAGTAAAGCTAGTTCCTCTTGGGGATCGCATTGTTGTCCAGAGAGAAGAATCACAAGAACGAACCACTGGCGGAATTTTTTTGCCAGATAGCGCAAAAGACAAGCCGACTCGGGGCAAGATTGTCAGCGTTGGGGACGGCCGGGTTTTGGAAAATGGCAGTCGTTCGACTTTGCAAGTTAAGGTTGGCGATTTGGTTCTGTTCACGAGCTACGCCGGTGAGAACATCGAGGTAGATGGCGAAGAGTACTTGTTGATGAACGAAAGCGAAGTTCTCGCTGTTATCGGCTAAAGACTGATGTTCCGCATTAGCGGACTTTCGGAGACGTAGATTCGTTTCCGAGTTATCCCAAAACATCTAAACACAATTTAAAAATCCTAACGGAGAAACACATCGATGGCAAAGATTATCGCTTTTGATCAAGAAGCACGCGAAGCAATTCGTCGTGGCGTATCGAAATTGGCTCGCGCAGTTAAGGTGACCCTCGGACCTCGAGGACGAAACGTCATCCTACAAAAGAGCTTTGGAAGCCCAACTGTCACCAAGGACGGCGTGACCGTCGCTAAGGAGATCGACCTAGAAGACGTCTATGAAAACATGGGCGCTCGAATGGTCCGTGAGGTCGCATCGAGAACCAGCGACGTGGCTGGTGATGGAACGACGACCGCAACCGTTATGGCTGAAGCGATCTTCATTGAAGGTCTTAAAGCTGTTGTTGCCGGCGTGAACCCAATTCAAATGAAGTCCGGGATTGAGAAGGCTGTGGCCGACATCACCGAAAAGCTTCATAAGATGTCGATCAAGATTAAAGATACTGAGGAAATGGCTAACGTAGCGACTATCGCTGCGAACAACGATCGCGCCATCGGAAAGCTCCTCGCAGAAGCAATGTCCAAGGTTGGCAAGGACGGAGTCGTAACCGTAGATGAAGGCAAAGGCCTCAAGGACGAGCTCGAATTCGTAGAAGGTATGCAGTTCGATCGCGGTTACTTGTCTCCTTACTTCGTGAACGAACCAGGTACCATGGAAGTCGTTCTCGAAGATCCATACATCTTGGTTTACGAGAAAAAGGTTTCCAGCATCAAAGACTTGGTCCCTGTATTGGAGCAAGTTGTTCAACAAGGCAAGCCATTGTTGATCATCGCTGAAGATGTCGACGGTGAAGCGTTGGCGACCTTGGTCATCAACAGACTTCGCGGCACTCTTAATGTAGCTGCGGTCAAGGCGCCCGGATACGGTGATCGCCGCAAGGCAATGATGGAAGACATTGGCATTCTTACCAGTGCAACACCTGTTTTCGAAGCATTGGGCAAGAAGCTCGAGATGCTAACCTTGGCTGATCTTGGTCGCGCTAAGAAGGTTATCATCGATAAAGATAACACAACCATCATTGAGGGAGCTGGTAAGGCTAGCGAAATCAAGGCTCGAATCGATCAAATTCGCCGTGAGATTGAGAACACAACCAGCGATTACGACCGTGAGAAGCTGGAAGAGCGATTGGCTAAGCTTGCAGGTGGTGTTGCCAAGGTAAACGTTGGCGCCGCAACCGAAAGCGAAATGAAGGAAAAGAAAGCTCGCGTTGAAGATGCATTGCATGCAACCCGCGCTGCAATCGAAGAAGGCATTCTTCCTGGTGGCGGCGTTGCTCTCCTTAGAGCATCGACACAGGTCAAGCCAGCTGAGTCGCTGACTCAAGACGAAATCACTGGATACAACATCGTCCTTCGAGCATGCCGTGCTCCTTTGACGATGATTGCAAGCAATGCAGGTCAAGACGGCGGCATCGTATGTGCCAAGGTGGCCGAAGCAAAGGGCAACCAAGGCTACAACGCGTTGACCGATGTTTATGAAGACATGGTCAAGGCTGGCGTAATCGATCCGACCAAGGTAACCCGAACGGCTTTGGCAAACTCCGCATCGGTAGCGACTTTGTTGCTTACCAGCGATGCGTTGATCGCTGAGAAGCCAAAGGACGACCACGGCAAGAATTCCGCTGCGGGCGGCGATCACGATATGTACTAAGACCTCATCGCAATTGCAGCGATGAAAAGACTAGTCAAAAAAAGCCTCGGACAACCTCCGAGGCTTTTTTCATGCAATGACGAGAGATGAAATCTTGATTATTCCGTAACGGTAAGCCATGGAACAATTGTTTCATTTAGCGGTCCAGACATGCTGAGGACTTGATCAGCTTCTTTGAGTTTTAGCTGGATGGGTAGAACTCCAGCATAGGCTTTGGACGCTGTGAGCTTGGCGGAAATGTCCTTGGTAACCTTTTCAATCTTGATGCTGCTCGGGGTGAAGACGACGCCTAAAGAAGGGTCTGTGCAATTCAGTTCTATTTCACCTGTCCAGTCAGCGGGCTTCTCCAATTTGAAGCTAATCTCAATCTCTTGGTTGATCTTAGATGAATAGGAATCGGATGACGCCGTAAAATGAACGCGAGGGTGCGCCTGAGTGAGTGATAGCCAATAAGCATCCTGTTTGCCTCCAAGGCGATGAAAATCACCAATGACGGCAAAATAGTCTTTGTCATCCGGTATGGTCCAAGTCAATAAGGCATCTCGATCGTTACCTTCGTCATCTTGAAACGCAAGCTGCTTGCCTGCAGCATCAATGATCGTGAGAGTCGGATCTAAGGGTGAACCCATGCTTTGGGCTGTGACTTCGATTCGAACTTGAACCCCAGGAGCCTTAGGCAATTTGTAGTAGTGATTATGCGACGGCATTTTGCCGGAGTTCTCATTGGATGCTTCAACGGTTTGAAACACCTTCTCTTGCAGATTGAGGAGCACAGCTGTGTCTACCGTGAGTCCGGCAGTTGTTTCTCGAAGCGTGCACTCAGCAAGTGTTGCGTCGCGTGCTGGAGGAATTTCATAGAGGAGCGGGCCTTTGCGGCAACGAAGCCGGTACCACCAATCGGCACCACCTCGAAAGGAAATGGTGCTATCTGGCTCTGCTGGAAATGCAAAGACTTTTACGTAGTATGTGCCAGGGCGCGTGATGGTCGCTGATATCGCAGGGTCAAGTCCGAAGTGATCGATTGATTCCACGACGACGAACCCTTTTTCGTCGAGGAGCTGAAGATTCGCATCGACGGGAGAACCATAGCGATGCGAATCAACTACTGCGGAGAAATGATCGTTCTCAGCCAACTGAACACGGAAGCAATCGACATCGATATTTTTTTCCAAGGCTGCACTGATAATTTCATCCGATTTAATGTCGTTGGCTTTGGATGGTTGGTCATTAGGTTCCTTTTCCAGGATGGGTGTTTGTGAGGCGATTAGGATTCGTTTTGGAGGAGTTGTTCCTGCAGAATTGAACATTCGGAACGAAACCTCTTTTGAGTTGATAGAGCCGTCTACGGAGACCTGGAAGACACCTGACTCGGCTTGGCAATTCCATGTGACATGTGGTGAGCTAGACCATACTTGGATGGGCCAGGATTTAAATTGTCCCAAGACTCGGACTTCTGTTACCTGTCCGGTAGCGATGCTATTGGGTTCCGCACGTGATATCTGCGGTAACTCTTCAGCTAGGCATATTGGAACGCCAATCAAAGAAGCGATTGCAACGTAGTTGATTGTCACAATAAAGATAGCAAAACGGATCATGGTAAAGATCGGAGGGGTAAGGTGGGATGCTAGCAAAAGCGAGCTGGGCTGGATGGTAACTTTGTTACCACGGACAGTCTCATTTTGACTCAATGAGAGTATCAGATTGCACCAAAAATGTTTTGTAGGCCAGAGATTTTTTAAAGAAGTGGAGTGACCAGACGTGTCAAGGGTTGCAGCGATACTGAAAACATCAAGCAAACGACGTGGTGTTGTTTGCTCTGAGATCCAGTGTTTTGTAACGAATTGTAGAAAATGTGTGACCAAGGACGGATTTTCTCGGGCCAACAGTCAACCACAGTGATGTGAATTGCGAAGAACTTGAAGGAAAGCGAGAACTTTTCCAATTCTAGTTCTGATTTGACGAACTTTTGGTACGTCGTTCGCTTCTCAATTAACAACGGTTGGTCGAGATTAGACATCAGTGAAACACATGAAGTGCTAGCGAAAGCAAGGAGGAGAAGGAAATGTTGGTTTTAAGTAGAAAAGAAGGCGAGAGAATTCAAATCGGTGACAACATTACTTTGGTTGTATCCAAGGTATCCGGTAATAGGGTCACGATTGGAATTGAAGCACCTCGAGACGTAAAGGTGGTGCGGGGTGAGTTAGGCGATGCGGGGGCGACCGAACCCGTGTTGTCTGGACCGACCGCAGCTGTTCGTGCGTCGACTTTGAGAGAGTTCGCTGCGTCGGTTCTTCCTCTTCAGAGGCAAGTTGGATAAGACGTATTTTGCAAGCGACCTTTTTTCAAATATGTAGGGTGGCTCGAGTAGCGATCATTCTCAAAGGGATGTAGTCGGAGTGATCGATGTCAGCGGCGAGTCCGCTGTCATCGATTACTTCGGTTGCATTGGTGAGTAGAGATGATTAAGCCGAGCCTTAGCCCGCAATCTCTTGTTGATGGATGCGATCGCAGATCAGCTTGAGGGATGCTTCTAAGTCTCCCGAAGCAGTTTTAAATGCGTCGGCATCAATAGTTAATGGAGCTCCAAGTACAACTAAGGGGGCTCCATAGGAGGGGCATGCGATGGCTTGTTCTAGACTAAGTCCTCCAACAGCTTGGACGGGAATCCGAACAGCTTTTACAACCTCTCTTAATTGATCGAGAGGGCTAGGCATTCGTTCACCGCGAGCCGCGATACCCCGTCTCTCGTCATATCCAATATGATGGATTACGAAGTCGCAACCTAAATCTTCGAGCCATTTAGCTCCTGTGACCATATCCGGGCAAATCATATTGTCTCCCATGACTTGCACACCAAAGTCGCGTCCCGCTTTGACAACGCAGCGAATGGTTTCTTCGTGAGCGCGGGCCATCACGACAACATGGGTTGCTCCAGCTTTGGCCATCATCTCTGCTTCCAAGTAACCTCCGTCCATTGTCTTTAGGTCGGCAACAATTGGAGTGTTGGGAAATCGTGCTCTCAGGGCTCGGATTCCGTGAAGCCCCTCCGCTAAAATCAATGGAGTACCCGCCTCGAGCCAGTCCACTCCTGCTCGCATTGCCATTTCCGCTGTTTCCAGGGCTTCGTCAATATTGGTGAGATCTAGCGAGATTTGCACGATTGGCTTCATCATATCTGAGTAGTCTGTTGAAAAAGGGAGGGCACATTATGGAATTGATTTAGTCTGAGCGTTATCTGGATTTCCATCAAGCTGGGGGGATGGTTGGATTGTGTCGAATTTGCGGAGAAGTTGGATTGGTTGTACTCTGCTACACTTAGGAGCGAGAAGGTAAGCCCAGAAAGCGTTTGCAACCCAGGCATGATTGGAAAACAATGGACCCAGGCGTTCTAAGTCATCACCAACACACCAAGCTATCGAGAATCTTCTGTGAGCGACAATAAAAGCCCTGAGGAGCAGTCAGAGCACCAAAATTTAGAACGGCTTCAGCGGGTCCGGAATCTGTGGTACTTGAACCCCACGGACATCGCTTCTAGTGGACTTACATTCTTTTCCGAGTGGTGGAGTACCAGGGATTGGAAAAGGATTGCGATCATGATCCCCCCATTCCTGCTCCTTTTTTGCATTGGGAGTTTAGTCCTAGCGGGCAAATTGATGCAAAAGACAACCTTGATGGGATGGTATCAGAACCAATCTATCAAGATTGTCGAGGAGATCGTAGAGGGACGCAAGGAGTCCGTTGAGCCAACTGCCGATCAGATTGCCAAGGCGGATTTGATGTTGAGTCGTATTCTTCAATTGGGAGAGGGAAATCTTCCATCACGTTTCTACGTAGCACAGCAAAATATCGCGATTGGTCGAGTGGATGTAGCCAGGAGTATCATTAGTCAGATTGCACCCGATAATCGCCCCGGACTTGCTGAAGCTCACGAATGGATGGCAAAGGACATTGTCTCCAGGGCTGCTCGTGGGGAGCAGGTCTCCCCAGTCGTTTTACGTCATCATTTGCAAAACTCATTAGAGCGTTTTGACTTGAATTTCGAACCGGCTCTGTACGAGATTTATGCGTCCATGTTGGATCAAGACAAACGATTTACCGAGGCGACCAGACTACTGGCGAAAGCCGGTGAGATAAGCTCCGTGTATCAACTAAAAATGGTGGACTATCTGGTTCAAAAGAAACTTACCAATCAGGCAAAAGGCAGTGCCGATGTGCTGGTTGCTAAAGTGGAAAACTCGATTGCCAATCCCAAAAGTAAACCGGAGGATGTGGCGAGAGATGTGATATTGGCTGCGCGAGCTTATTCGATGACTGATCGTATCGATGAGTCCATCAAGTTTCTCGAGAAGCATCAGCCTAATCAGTTTAACATGGCTGATTGGCGGAGAACTTACTCGGAGAATTTCCGGATGAAGTTCAGGAAGAGTCTCGTTCGATCTGACGAACGGATGCAAGTCAATTTGAACTTTTTGAATGTGGCCATCAGGGCTGACCCAACTAATGTTGCAGTTCAATCGGAGCTGCAGTTGCTCAACGAAATCGGAATTACCTCGACGCCTGAACAACGCAAGTCTCTCGTGAACTTGATTGCGCAGCAGGGTAGTTCTCTCGTGCCAAAAATTGTGCTTGCTGAATTTGCGCTGGTTGAGGGTAGAGTGGACGAAGCTATTACCTATTATGAACTCATTTTGGCTGAGGTTCCGGAGTTCACCATTGTGTTGAACAACTTGGCTGCATTGCTCGCCAAAAAGAGTCCACCTGATATCGAAAAAGCCCGAGAGCTAATTGATCGGGCCATCGCGCTTACTCCAAATATAGCAGAATGCAGAGATACCAAGGGTAATATCGAGGCTCAAGCTGGTAACAACGACTTGGCTATAACAGAGTATCTCAAGGCGTTAGAGTTAGCACCTGCAAGGCTAACAACTCGCGAAAAGCTAATCAAGTTGTACGAATCTCTAGGAAATGAACCCGAGGCACGTAAGCAGAAAGAAATGCTTCAAAAAGTAAAGGACGAGCTAGCCAGAATTCAGGCTCAAAGAGAGAAAGCGATTGAAGAAGAAAAGGCTGCGGAACAGAACAAAGCAGCCGAAAAAAGTGGAGAGCAAAATGCTACCGCCGAAGACGGTAAACCAAGCGTAGAGGAAAATCCTAACACAGGAACGCAAACTTCGGAAACGACAGGTAAATGAGTACTTAGGTACTTGCAAATGCAGGACCTAATGGTTTGGTGAGTCGCGGTCTTTGTTTTATATCGTGGGATTGACACAGTTCGGCGCGTCATAGTGTCGCGCTTTTGTTGTGGATTGGTTGCGGTCGGGATTCGAAGCTTCGGTGATGTACCCACGATCCCTTGGTTTTCGAGCTTTTTGAGAACTTGTGTGACAAACCGTCTCATTGGCACGAATGTTGCCCATAGTGCTTGTTGTATGACTCGATAACGTAAGGACAAGCTATGAAGATACTGATCACGACAGACGGTTCCAAGAATGCAGAGAATGCGGCTCAACTGGTTGCGAGATTACCTCATGATGAGCAGCTTGAAATCACCATTTTGTATGCAAACAATCTCATCGATTTTCATGGTGTTCAAACAGCTGCAGAAGTTCTGCAGCAGTGTCAGGAAGAAGATCGAAAACGAGGTGCAGATTCGTGTTTAAGAATCGCCAAGATGTTCGAGGGAAGCAATGCTTCGGTCACATCGAAAGTCGTTGAGGGGCATCCGAGTGTTACCATTGTGCAACAAGCTGAAGAATTAGCGGTGGATTTGGTGGTAATGGGAGCAGTGGGGCTTTCGAGACTGGAACGAATCGTTCTTGGAAGCACAAGCGATTTCGTCGCCACGCATGCACCATGCTCGGTGTTAGTCGTCCGCCCGCAATTAACGGAGGAGTTGAAACTCCATGAGCCTCGCGTTTGTATTGCTTACGATAACTCAGAAACATGTAAAGCGGCGATTAATGGCTTCTCACAATTTGCTTGGGTTAAGAAGACCGCAATTGATCTGTTAAGCATCATTCCAACACCTTTTATCTATTCCGATATTCCGATTCAGATCGATCGGTCAGCTAGCCAGCAGGCCGCCATGTCCCAATTGGATTCCGGCATAGCGTTGTGCGCAAGGATCTCCCCCAAGGTGAAGACACACTTGATCGAATCTGACTATGTTGGAGACGGAATTGTTAAATTCGCCAGGGAGCATTCCTCGGATATGGTGGTATTAGGAGACACTGGCCGAGGGCTGCTGGGTCGATTCTTTTTAGGCAGCGTTTCTCGGTACGTTTTGCGGCACGCCGAGTGTTCGGTATGGATTGGGCGTCTGAAGAAGGGCAGTTAATAGCTGCCTGGGTTGAGTATCTTCTTGCAAATCCTAGTTGAAGTGTCGCAATCCCTTGTTTTTTCTGGGTTTGCGTGGGTTTTGAGAAGGTTACTGGGTTGCCAGGAGCACAATTCTACGATCCATGTTGGGAGAGACCAAAATCGGCTGTGGACAACGAGCTAGACTATAGGGTATCCGTATTCCCAAGTTACCTCGGAAGACTATGTGGCGACGATGTCGAAATCGATTTGGCCTGACGGTGAAGTAACCGCAGAACTGTTAATCAACGTAAAGGAAGGAGCCCCCCAGGCTGTCGATCATTTGATGGATCGTCATAGGGAGTCCTTGCGCCGCATGATTCAGCTCAGGCTCGATCAGCGTCTAAATCAGCGAATGGACGTCAGTGACGTGATCCAGGATGTGTTGATTGAAGCCAACCGCAGGCTCCTGGAGTACCTGGAAAACCCGGTGATGCCGTTCCATCTTTGGATTCGTCAGATCGCCAAAGATCGAATTATCGATGCCCACCGTCGCCATCGAGTGTCTGCAAAACGAAGTGTTGACCGGGAGCAACCTCAACCTGGCAAAGGGCCTCCAGATCAGTCGACGATCGAGTTAGCCAATCAGTTTAGGGATGGAGCACTGACACCGGCAGCTGCAGCGACACAAAAAGAGCTGGCTCAACAAGTCGAAGCGGCAGTTCATCTCCTCAAAGAGAAAGATCGTGAAATCATTCTTATGAGGCACTACGAGCAGCTCGATAATCAGGAAATAGCGCAGGTGTTAGGTTTGACTGAACCGGCAGCGAGTATGCGGTATCTTCGAGCGTTAAAACGATTGCGAGGCATCATGGAAACGCTCCCTCCGTTGCAAGGGTATTTGCCAGAGTAAGTTTATATGAACCCTTTTCAATCAGGCGACGAGTATGAGGATGACGTAGAGTCAACTGAGATCGACGAGCGATTAGCTTCGTTGGTTGCTAGTCTAGCGGATCGACATCAAAAAGGAGACTCTATTGATATCGTTGAGGAATGCCAACGGTATCCAGAGTTTGCGGCGGAACTGAAATCGCTTTGGGGTACGATTGTAGTCACTGAGGCAGTGGGAGCTGTCGAAGCGAGCGCTATTCGACTTGGGCGAGACACTGGGTCAGGATCGTGGCAGCTGCCGCTCCCCTATCAGTTTGGTGACTTTGAACTCCAGGATTTACTGGGGCGCGGTGGAATGGGTATTGTCTATCGAGCCCAGCAGATAAGTTTGGACCGCGAAGTCGCGATCAAAATGATTCTCAAAGATCAGTTAGCGTCTCAGCAAGATCGTCAACGATTCTTTGCAGAAGCGAGAGCAACCGCAAAGCTGGAGCATCCGGGAATTGTTCCCGTTTATGACGTTGGTGAGATTGATGGACGCCCCTATTTCGTAATGAAGTTCATCAAGGGGAAAACGCTATACGAGTTGATCCAGGACGGTGAGTTAACGCCGCGGACGGCAGCCCGATATCTGGAGCAGATCTGTCGTGCTGTACAATTCGCGCATGATCATGGAATCGTTCATCGAGATATAAAGCCGTCCAATATACTGATCGACGAATCAGGCCAAGCGAGGTTGACTGACTTTGGATTGGCCAAGATCAGCGACTCCGTTGATTCGTTAACCAAGACAGGAGTTGTACTAGGGACGCCCACTTACATGAGTCCTGAGCAAGCCAGCGGACGGATGGGGCCGATCGGTCCAGCATCCGATGTCTACTCGCTTGGATCCGTGCTGTATCATGCAATCACGGGGCAACCTCCATTCGTCGGCAAGAACCCAGTTGATTTGGTTTTTAAAATACTAGAGCAGGATCCCCCGCCGCCGCGAGTTTTAGCTCCAAAGTTAGACCGTGACCTGGAGATGATTGCGGTAAGAGCATTGCAAAAGCCTCAGGACTTGCGGTACTCGTCCGCTGGCACGATGGGAGATGATTTGTTGGCATATTTGAGAGACGAGCCTATCTCTGCGCGGTCTGGTCAGTTTGCACACATTCTGGCTAGGTATTTTCGAGAGACGCATCATGCTCCCGTTTTGGAGAACTGGGGCTTGCTTTGGATGTGGCACTCGCTCGTTCTTATTCTGGTGTGTGTACTAACAGAGATTCTTCAGTGGAATAATGTCAACCGATGGTCTTATCCACTGTTGTGGACTGTGGGATTAGGAGCGTGGGCGGGAGTGTTTTGGGCATTGCGACGAAGAATGGGGCCGGTGACCTTCGTGGAGAGGCAGATTGCCCACGTTTGGGGAGCTAGCATGCTCGCGATTGCATCGATGTTTCCAATCGAGTGGGCGTTAGATCTGGAGCCACTGCAGCTAACTCCGCTGTTAGGTGTGATCAGCGGAATGGTGTTCTTGATCAAAGCCGGCATTCTAAGTGGCGCATTCTACATTCAAGCCGTTTGCTTGTTCGCTACCACTGGATTTATGTTGGCATACCCGTTAGTCGCGCACTTGATCTTTGGTGCGGTGGCTGCCCTTTCGTTTTTTATACCTGGGCTCAAGTATTACAAGCAAAGTCTCGTCAATAGTGCACCTACCATAAGGTAGTCAGCTTCCCTTTCCGTTGAATCGAAAAGGGAAGCTTTTGTTAGAACTTAGCGAGTGACCCAGGGTGAGATTGAAAGACGATTATGTCCCAATCTTTTGACGTGACCGATTCGGTCTTTCGGTTTCCTCCATATCGAGCCTGAACTGCCCTACCAATTGTTGCAAGCGATCCGCCAGATCGGTCAGCTCAACCCCCGATTGTTGACTTTGTGCTGCACCCGCAGCAGTCTCGATCAATACGCTGTCGACTTTGGCTATGCTCTGGATGATTTCCGTGCTGGCGATAACAGACTCGGAGATGCCCATTAGAAATGGATTCGGCAACGGAAACCGAATCGGTAATCCGACCAACGATTTGACCGGTGGTTTCTGACTGATTCTCCACAGACTCTGCAATCTTTCGACTATAGTCATTGACCCGCTTGATTACGCCAGCAATCGAACCAATGATCCTAACAGTATCATTCAGTGCAAGGAGATTGGTTTGCTCTGCATTTGTTGCAATCAAACGAATCGTCTCCCTCATCTCGTTAAGAGAGCGTGGAACTTCGGTGATGTTCTGTGTTAAGTGGGACGTAAACGTCGAGCATCATCCATTTCGACTGGCGGGTTTAGGATCTAATTTGGGCGATCATTTCAGCTTCGACCACTGGGGTTGGATGATTCCTAATGCTTCGTTATGAACTCGACCGTTGGTCGCGCAAATGCTGCTCCCCGTTGAGACCGGAAGTGGGGCTCCATCACAATCGGTGCATCGCCCTCCAGCCTCGTGAACAAATAGTTGCCCCGCAGCGTAATCCCATGGGCTGAGCCGGTATTCGAAAAAAAGACCGAATAGACCACATCCGACGTGGCACAGGTCCAACGCAGCTGCACCGAAGCGTCGCATGCCGTGAATGTTGGCACCGAATAAATCCCTGATAGTGTCGAGGGTCGTTCGCATCATCAAACCGCGGTCGTAGTAAAACCCGCACGCCATAACTATCTCATCGAGACGCTCTGCTTCGGATACGTTTTGCCTTACTGTGCCCTTCCACGCCCCCTGGCCTGCGACAGCCGTGAAGAGCTCGTTCGAGACCGGATTATAAACGATTCCGACGATAGGCTTGCTCTGATGGTAGTATGCGATGGATACGGCAAAGTGAGGAATTCCATGCAGAAAGTTATTGGTCCCATCCAGTGGATCGATAACCCATAAATGCTCTGCATTATCTGCAACAGGCAAATTCGATTCCTCTGCCAATATGGTGTGATTAGGAAACTGCTCGCGAATGGTGCTGATTATGGCAGCTTCAGCAGCCAAGTCGGCTTCGGAGGCAAAGTTTGCGATTCCCTTTTTCTGAACCGCTATCTTGGTCCCGAATCGCGACATCAATTCGTGAGAGCCACGACGGGTTGCTTCCAAGGCGACTTGGTACTCAAGCACAGAAAAATCTGGCGCAACGAACATAGCATTCCCGTCTAAAGATGAAGTCAAATTTAACTGTTCATGGCAGCTACCGATTTTGCCCACGCCACCGGGGCGAATAGCAATACAGGTGCCCATGCTCCGGCTGATGCGGTCAACAATGTCTCATGTGCACCCAAGGTTCGCAATCCGAAAGTGACTGCGTAGAACAGCGCAAAGATAATGAGGCATGATGTCACCATTCGGACGAGATTCCGATTTAGGCCAGTTAAGATAAAGGGGAGCCCAATCAGAATCTGTGTAAAATCGAGGATTGGTTGCACGAATCGAGAGTGCAACGTGACCTTGAGTTCCGGGCCATGATAATAGCTTCGATTGCGTAAATCGGATACTAATTCTGCCGTAGATGCATACTGTAAACCGTGGCCGCCAGAGATTAGGTCAAAGTCTAGAGCGCTGGTTATAAAACATTGGTTTGCCTGTAGCCACTTTTGATCAGCTGGAAGCATGAGAAAATATCGCTCATCCTGCATAAACGACCCAGTGAGGGACAACGGTTCAGAGGGCTTAAAATTAGTAAGGAGAAATCCAGCGGCATGTTCATTGTTGGCATCCAGGAATTGAGCCACTTCACCTTCGATTTGCCTGGTTTGCGATGCGATGGGACCAGTAAACTTGAAAACCGGGTTGAGGATCGAGCGATTGTTCTTTAGTAAAGTTTTTCCAACCACAATGAACCCTTGATCAACGTCCTCAGTCGGTCGAAGGGACTCGTTTCGTTCACCAATAAGATCGCGAGGGCGCTTGCTCAAAATTTCCGAGAATTGAGGGATGGCTGTTTCTCTCAACACGGCAGAAACGAGAATAAGCAATGCGGACGCACATAACAGAGGAACGACGATCCGCTTTTTGCTTATCCCAGCCGCCAAAATAGCCGTAAGTTCGTGAGTTCGATGCAGCCACGCTATAACGAACATGATAGCCAGCAGCGTAATCAGACCGCACATTCGGTCGAAGATGCTGAGCATCTGCGGACCGAAATACACGATTAGGCCTCGCAGAAATCCACCGTTGGCTTTGCCAAAGGTCACGAACTCATCAATGTTCGTGAACAGTTGAACTACGATAAGAAGCCCCGAGAGAGTCAGGAAGCACACGATAAAGACACGGAGGTACAAAACGAGTACGTACCGATCAATTTGTGTCATCGGGTGTCCCTATTCTTTGCAATGGAACATGACCACTGCACGTGTTACTTTCCGAGAGCATATCCACTGTAGAGGGTTTTTGCTTCCATCTTTGGTACCGAAATCGGTAGTGGAATGATGTCGAATGCGACACTCAGCTTTCGAAACATCTCAAGTTGTTCCGGGCGCGTCCCCTTGGTCAGTTCCGGAACGCGGTTTTGGTCGACTAATTCGAAGAGCAGGCGAGGTGTCTGGGTTAACCCGTATTTGGATTGCGTTACGCGATCAGTTCCTTTAAATCGATCCACAATCTGCTGAATAGCGGTCTCATACTGGAACGACTTGTCAGAGAGTTCTTTGCCAAGATTGTCAAACCCTCCGATCGTAACGATACTTTCTTGGCGATCGTGGAATTGGTAAGCTTCGTATCCTGCGTCTCGTAAGACTTTGGTAATCAAATATGCCTGCTCAGCAGCTGCCTCTAATTCGGATTTCTCTTCGTTGAGCTCTGAGGACCGTCCCCATGAGACGTAAGCAGTCTTGCCTTTTAGCGTTAAGACGCGTACCGTAAAGTTGCTTTTGCAGTTAAGAAGATTGTGTTCTTTGAGAAGAGGTTGCTGATTGAGGTCCTTAACGAACTTGTCAACCGTTGGTGACTTGAAGTACTCGGCAGGCAGAAGTGGATTCCGGACCAAAAACGCTTTGGACATGGGGCCTGGGTCTTTGATCTTGGTTTCTTCTTTTCGAACGACCAGTTTTTCTAACCACTTACGATAATCGCCAGCCGCAACTTTAGAATCGTCCCCGGCTGAGCTCGCAACACCACCTTGTGCATAAAACTTGGGCTTGATCGTTCGAATGTGGTTCAGGGTATGTTCAATATCGTCACCTTCGATCGAATCGAAATCTCCCACCAATACGGCGCAGCTTTCGATCACTCGATCATCTTGGTATTTCATTTTCTTTTGATCACCCTTGGGCGTAAAGCCAACACCGGCCACCGTTTGGGTATAGTCAAACATCTTGGGAAGACAGTACGCTTTCAATCGAAAGTCTTCTCGCAATTCTGCTGCAAGCTGTACGGCTTTTTTTTTGGCACCTTCTCCCTCAAAGCTAGCAGCGAGCACCATCCAAGGGCCGTGCTCTGTTTTGAGTAGCAACTCAGCGCTGCTCTTAGGTCGTTGACCAAAAGCACTAGAGGTAACCGATAATGCCAAGAGCAAAACCAACCCGAATGAGACCAATCTGAATGATTTGTATTGCTGCAACATAAACTGTCCTTTGCCGTTCAATTCCTTGACGCTTCGCTGGAAAATTCTTGATGAAACCTCCGGGATCAAGCGTTAATAGCAAGAATGGGCACTTTATGGCCAGAGCATTTTTGTTAACAAGACGGTTCGTTTTCGCTGGTCCGTATTCTTTATCAGTACCCCCAAGAATAGGGGGGGGGAGAGTGAAGGCAAAACGCTACATATGCAACTTTTTGCATGGAAATAATGGAAAAAGTTCGAAACCAATCGAGAGGTGAGAAATATTCAACCGAAAAAATTTAAAGAGATCTCACCTACTCGCGAGCGATTGCCTCCATTGGGGGAAGCACTGCGAAAAACAATCCCGCGCAGTTCAGTTATGACACTGACTAAAATCCTGAAACAGCCCAATCTAATATGCCTATCCAACGCAAAGAAGTTCAGGACGTTACCGAAAAATGTCCTTCTCAGCGTGCGCTTCAAATCATTGACGAATTGACCGTTGCGGTTCGTTCTGCAATTGCGGAGATTCGCGATATCAATGAAAACGCTAAGCTTCTCACCTTGAATGCAAGAATCGAAGCAGCACGAGCCGGTGATGCAGGCGCCGCATTCGGTGTTGTGGCTCAGGAAATGCAAGGATTGTCTGCCAAAACTGCTTCAGTAGCGGACGGCATGGAGAGCTCAACGTCATCGATCAAAGATCTCGTTAACATTATTGGTGATAACGCACGAAGTACGCGATTATCAGATATAGCATTGACCAACATCGATTTAGTAGACCGCAACTTATATGAGCGTACATGTGACGTGCGATGGTGGGCTACAGACTCCGCTTTGGTCAATGCGTTGTCCACTCAAAGCGAACGAACGTCCCATAGGTGTTCTGGCTGTTGTCTTCAATTGGTCATCGCTTTCGCAGGCGATATTGGGCAGTGGGGCCTGGGACAATCGTAGCCGCCGGATGTTCGTGAACGAGTCCGGTCAAGTGCTTGCTGCATCCAGTAACGTGCCAAGTGACTATACTTTTCCCATTCGAAAATACTCTGATCTTTGGGGAAAGAACAAAGGGTATTGTATCGAAAAAGAGGATGGCAAAAGTATTTGTATCGCCCAAGCTAAATCGCCTGGTTTTGAGACTTACGCAACGGGTTGGAGATCGGTCATTATTCAAGGTGCTTAGCTGCAGCAGTAGCGAACACGCTGCCAGTCCTTACAGATGCATGCCGACGTAACCGCCGGATTCCTGTATCGATCTTTCCAATAACGCACGGCGCTTTCGGGTTTGCTCGGGATCGCCTGCGCCGATGTAGCGATCAAACTCGACAACGACCGCATGCTTTACGGTTTCTGTAAACCACTTGACGACATGCTGTTCGAGCCAGGGGCATGTTTCACTATCCAACATGACATTGAGGTCAGCGTATTTCGTTCGTTCGTCGTTTTCATCCGTAAACACGACTCCTTCGAATTTGAACGCAATCATGCCGTGTGTCGGATCGTTAGTTACGTAAAACTTACATGCTGCGTTGTGCAAAAAATAAGTATTAAACGTACCGTGCTTAGCAATCGCCGCTTTGATTCGATCGTACTTCGCGACCAACCCTGGAGATGCGTCGATTGGCGGGTCCAAACGAACCAGACTCCTCAGGGGGATACAGTCAAACGAGATATCGACATATCGTTCCATGAGGTCTGGTTTTGGTTTCTAGTAATGACTGGCGTAAAAAACTTGCTTACGATTCGGTATTAAAGGCGGCTGCGAGTAGATCTTGTTCCTCCAAAGCATGAGCTTTGGCGGACCCGGTCGACGGACTCGCTGATTCTGCACGCGAAATTCGTCGCAGCTTGAATCTGGTGTCAATCGTGTCACCCCAATTGATCTTCACGAATTGCCACGCTCCCATGTTGCTCGGCTCGTCTTGATACCAATAGACTGGAGTGCCATCTGCATACCCGGCGAGCGTTTCCATAATCTTGGCCGGCTCGAGCGGATAGAACTGCTCGATACGAACGAGGGCCACATCATTTCGCTGAAGCCTGGTGCGTTCTTGCAGGAGATCGTAATACGCCTTGCCACTAGATAGAATAACGCGCGATGTCGGTGCTCCCGCTGGTCGGTTGTCTGGAATAATCTTTTGGAAGCTGCCGTTCTCTATGTCATCCAAAGTTGATACGCACTGCTTGTTTCGCAACAAACTCTTTGGAGTCATCACAATTAACGGTTTGCTCCATTTCGACTTAACCTGACGTCGCAATAGGTGAAAATACTGAGCCGGTGTCGACGGCTGAGCCACAATCACATTGTGCTCGGCAGTCATCAACAGGAATCGCTCCAGACGCGCACTGCAATGCTCAGGTCCTTGTCCCTCAAAGCCGTGGGGCAACAACATGACTAAACGACTTAGTCGCTTCCACTTGTCTTCCGCGCTGGCGATGAACTGATCGATCACGCACTGCGCCACGTTGGAGAAGTCTCCGAACTGGGCTTCCCATGCAATCAAGCCTTCTGGGCAGTCGAGACTGTAGCCATACTCGAAACCTAAAACGGCTGCTTCAGATAA